>OKSO01000795.1_pt1 | contig 11937 bp, 10 predicted proteins | sample 1606241 | NCBI WGS metagenome assembly OKSO01 (sample SAMEA3879540, study PRJEB24766) | human gut metagenome | biome: human-associated habitat; feature: feces | place: USA | collected 1985/1987
TCGCTGCCGCCCGAAGGAGGCACGGTGACGCTCGCCGGCCTGATCCGGTACAGCATTTCGCTGAGCGACAACATCGCCTGCGACATTCTGCTGCGCCGTCTGCCAGAGGACAGACTCTGCGGCATCGTCCGCAACATCGGCCGCGATGGGCAGAGCCGCCGCATCCTGACGCTATCAGAGCTGCGGGAGGCGGAGGTGGATATGTTCTGCACCGTGTTTATCGGCAACAGCGCGGCAAAGACGGTGGCAGGACAGCTCATCACCCCCAGAGGATACCGAAATGTGTAATATCTGCGTATTTGCCGGCACCACCGAGGGGCGGGAGCTGGCGGAATTTCTCGCCGGACAGCCGGTACAGGCCACGGTGTGCGTGGCTACGGAGTACGGCGAGACGCTGCTGCCGGAGGCGGAAAATGTCACGGTTCTGGCGGGGCGTATCCCGGTGGAGGACATCATCCGGATGCTGCAAGAGACCCGGTTCGATTTGGTGATCGATGCCACCCACCCCTACGCCGCCTCCATCACCGAGAGCATCTCCACGGCCTGCCGGGAGACGGAGACGGAATATCTGCGTCTGCTGCGGCAGTCCTCCCAGCAGACGGAGGATGTGGTCTGCGTGGAGAACGCGGCGGCTGCCGCCGCGTTTCTGGCGCGCACGCAGGGCCATATCCTGCTGACCACCGGCAGCAAGGAGCTGGCGGCGTACAGCGCCATCCCCGATTTTGCCCAGCGGGTGTACGCCCGTGTGCTGCCGATGGACGCGTCGCTGGCGGCCTGCCGGGAGGCGGGGCTGACGGCCGCCCATATCATCGCCATGCAGGGTCCCTTCTCCGAGGAGATGGACTTGGCGACGCTGCGGTTTGCCGACGCCGCGTGGATGGTGACAAAGGACGGCGGCGAGGCCGGCGGCTTTCCCGCCAAGGTGTCCGCCGCCCGGAAGTCGGGCGCGGGTCTGGTGGTCATCGGCCGCCCGCCCCAGCGGGAGGGTCTGCCCTTCACGGCGGTGCTGGACGTGCTGTGTGAGCGGTTCGGCTGCACCGTCCGGCCGCAGGTGCGGATCGTCGGCATCGGCCCCGGCAGCCGGGAGGCTATGACCCATGAGGTCAGCGAGGCCATCGAGACGGCAGACTGTCTCATCGGCGCAAAGCGGATGCTGGAGGCGGTGGCGCGGCAGGGGCAGCCTACCTATGATGCCATTGCGCCGCAGGATATCGCGGACTTTATCCGCACCCACCGGGAATACCGCCGCTTTGCGGTGGTCATGTCCGGCGACACCGGCTTTTTCAGCGGCACTAAGAAGCTGCTGCCGCTGCTGGAGGGCTGTGACACGGCGGTGCTGCCGGGTCTGAGCTCACTTTCCTATCTGTGCGCCCGGCTGAAGACCTCCTACGAGGATGTCCGGGTGGTAAGCCTCCACGGGCGGCAGCACAACATCCTGCCGGAGGTGCGGGCAACTGGCCGACTCTTCGCGCTGGTGGGCGGCGAGCGCGGCATCAACGACCTGTGCCGCACGCTGACAGCGGGTGGTCTGGGCGGCGTCACCGTGTCTGTGGGACAGCGGCTGGGCTACCCGGACGAGCGCATCGTGCGCGGCACGGCGGCGGAGCTGACAGAGGGCGACTACGCCCCCCTGAGCGTGGCGCTCATTGAAAATCCCCGGCCCGACGCGGTGGTCACGCCGGGTCTGCCGGACGATGCCTTCCTCCGCAGCGCGGAGGGAATGCCGGTGGTGCCTATGACGAAAAGCGAGGTGCGGGCGGTGTGCCTGTCCAAGCTGCGCCTGACGGAGCGGAGCGTCTGCTGGGACATCGGCGCCGGTACCGGCTCGGTGTCGGTGGAGATGTCCTTGCAGGCAAAGCAGGGGCTGGTCTGCGCCGTGGAGCGGCGGGAGGACGCCGCTGCGCTGCTGGAGCAAAACCGGGAGCGGTTTGCGTTGGAGAACCTACGGGTGGTCTGCGGCAGCGCGCCGGAGGCCTGTGCCGGTCTGCCCGCCCCTACCCACGCCTTTATCGGCGGCAGCGCCGGTAATATGCGGGAGATCGTGGCGCTGCTGCTGGCAGGAAATCCCCGTGTCCGCATCGTGGCCACGGCGGTCTCGCTGGAATCCATCGCCGAGCTGACGGACTGCCTGACGGCGTTTCCCTTTGCGGAGACGGAGGTGGTGTCGCTGCAGGTGGCGCGGGACAGGAGAGCCGGAGGTTATCACCTGATGAGCGGGCAGAATCCCATTTATATTTTTACGATGCAGGGCGGAGGGGAACAGACATGATGTGGTCGCTGGCGGCACTGGTCATCGGCTTTGGCATAGACCTTCTGGTGGGCGACCCCCACGGCTTCCCCCACCCGGTAGTCCTGATCGGAAAATGTATCAGTGTGTTGGAGCGGGGGCTGCGGTGCATATGCCCCAAAACGCCGTCCGGCGAGCGGGCGGCGGGCGCGGTCCTGTGGGGCGCGGTGGTCATCGCGTCCACCGCCGTCCCGGCGGGCCTGCTGTGGCTGTGCGGGCTGGTCAGCCCGTGGCTGCGTCTGGCGCTGGAGAGCGTGATGTGCTGGCAGATCCTGGCGGTCAAGTCCCTGCGGGACGAGACCATGAAGGTCTATGACGCGCTGGAGAGCGGCGATCTGGCGGCCTCCCGCCGCGCCGTCTCCATGATCGTGGGGCGGGACACCGGCCGGCTGGACGACGCCGCCGTGACCCGCGCCGCCGTGGAGACGGTGGCGGAGAACACCTCCGACGGTGTGGTGGCGCCGCTGCTGTTTCTGGCCATCGGCGGCGCGCCGCTGGGCTTTTTCTACAAGGCGGTGAACACCATGGACTCCATGCTGGGGTATGTGGAGCCGCCCTATAAGAACATCGGTCTGGTACCCGCCAAGGCCGACGACGTGGTGAATTACATCCCGGCGCGGCTGTCGGCGCTTCTGATGCTGGCGGCGGGCGGTCTGATGGGTCTGGATACGGCGGCAGGCTGGCGGATCTTCCGCCGTGACCGCCGGAAGCACGCCAGCCCCAACTCAGCCCAGACGGAATCCGTCTGTGCGGGACTGCTGGGCGTGCGCCTGGCGGGGGATGCGTGGTACCACGGCGTGCTGCACAAAAAGGAGTATATCGGCGACGCATCGCGGGAGATCACCCATGAGGACATCCCTCGCGTGTGCCGCCTGATGACGGTCACAGCGCTTCTCACCCTGCTTTTAAGCTGTGGGGTCAAGCTGCCCTTTGCACTGTAAAGGAGACACAGATGCTGTATCAAACAGAAAATCAACACGGCGGCGACGTGTACGGCGGCGGTATCACACTGGATTTTTCCGCCAACACCAACCCGCTGGGTACGCCCCCCGGCGTTTTGGAGGCGGTACGCCGCGGGCTGCCCCAGCTGCACCGCTACCCCGACCCCTACTGCCGCCAGCTGGTGCAGGCCATCGCGGCCCATGAGCAGGTGCCGGCGTCGTATGTCCTCTGTGGAAACGGCGCGGCGGACCTGATCTACGCTTACTGCGCCGCTCTGCGGCCCCGGACGGCGGTGGAGCCTGCCCCCACCTTCGCTGAGTACGGGCTGGGTCTGGCGCAGGTGGGCTGCCGTGTGGCACCGTATTTCCTGCATCAGGCGGAGAACTTCGATTTGGGCAAGGGCTTTCTGCCCTTCTTGGAGGAGAAAAAGCCGGAGGTGGTATTCCTCTGCACCCCCAACAACCCCACCGGACGGCTGCTGCCGCTGCCGCTGCTGGAACAGATCCTGCAAGTCTGTGCGGCGTGGGGTGCGCGGGTGTTTCTGGATGAGTGCTTCCTCGATCTTACGGAGGACGGCGTCAGTGCCAGATCCCTTTTGGCGGCGCACCCGGAGCTGCTGATCCTGAAGGCCTTCACCAAGAGCTACGGCATGGCGGGCATCCGGCTGGGGTACTGCCTGTGCGCCGACAGCGCGCTGCTGCGCCGCATGGCAAGCGCGTCCCAGCCGTGGAACGTATCCTCGCTGGCGCAGAGCGCCGGTGTGGCGGCGCTGGCGGAGCAGGATTTTCTGCAAAGAACACTGGCTCTCGTCCGCACGGAGCGACGCTGGCTCACGGATAACCTGACGGCGCTGGGCTTCTGGGTATGCCCGTCCCAAGCCAACTACCTGCTGTTCCGCGGGCCGCGTGGCTTGCGGGAGGGTCTGCTGCGGCGGGGCATCGCCATCCGGGGCTGTGGGAATTACAGTGGGCTGGACGACGGGTGGTATCGCATCGCCGTGCGGCCTCATGCGGAAAATGAGGCGTTGATAACGGCCATCCGGCAATTCTGTGAGGAGAGATCGCTATGGCAATGAATATTATGATACAGGGGACCATGTCCAACGCCGGAAAGAGCCTGCTGGCGGCGGGACTCTGCCGCGTTTTGAAGCAGGACGGCTACCGCGTGGTGCCGTTCAAAAGCCAGAATATGGCGCTGAACTCCTTCATCACCAAGGACGGCGGTGAGATGGGCCGGGCGCAGGTGGTGCAGGCGGAGGCCGCCGGGATCGAGCCGGACACCCGCATGAACCCCATCCTGCTCAAGCCCACCACCGATGTGGGCAGCCAGGTCATCGTAAACGGCCAAGTGCGGGGCAATATGCAGGCCATGGAGTATTTCCGCCGCAAGCGGGACTACATCCCCGCCGTGCTGGAGGCCTATAACAGTCTGGCAGCAGAGTACGACGTGATCGTTATCGAGGGGGCGGGCAGCCCCGCGGAGATCAATCTCAAGCAGGATGACATCGTAAATATGGGTCTTGCCAAGCTGGTGGACGCGCCGGTGCTGCTGGTAGGTGACATCGACCGGGGCGGCGTGTTCGCCCAGCTCTACGGCACGGTGGCGCTGCTGGAGGAGGACGAGCGCCGCCGTATCAAGGGCGTGGTTGTCAACAAGTTCCGGGGCGACCGGGCCATTCTGGAGCCGGGGCTGAAAACGCTGGAGGAGCTGTGCGGCATCCCGGTGGCGGGGGTCATCCCCTACACCCATGTGGACATCGACGACGAGGACAGCCTGACGGAGCGGTTCGGTCGCTCCATGGAGCGGAAGCTCTTGGATATCGCGGTGATCCGCGTGCCGCGCATCTCCAATTTTACGGATTTCAGTCCCTTCGAGCGGTACGAGAACGTATCGCTGCGCTATGTGGATCAGGTGAGCGACCTGCACCAGCCGGATATGATCCTGCTGCCGGGTACCAAGAGCACTATCGCCGATCTGCGGTGGCTGCGGCAGTCCGGTCTGGAGGCGGCCATCCTGAAGGCAGCCGACGCCGGTACGCTGATCTTCGGCGTCTGCGGCGGCTACCAGATGCTGGGACGCACCGTATCCGACCCGGAGCAGGTGGAGGCCGCCGGGGTCACGGAGATCAGCGGCATGGGGCTGCTGGACATGGACACCGATTTCCGCGGCGAGAAGGTGCAGACCCAAACGCAGGGCGTCATCAGCGGCGTGGAGGGGATGCTCTCCGCCCTGAACGGTCTGGCCTACGAGGGGTACGAGATCCACATGGGACGCAGCCGACAGCAGATGCCCGCCCTCAGCGGCGGCGGAAACGTGTACGGCAGCTACGTCCACGGCATCTTTGACGCACCGGGCATCGCCGATACGATCCTGCGGGTGCTGTGCGCCAGAAAGGGTGTGTCCTTTGACGCGCTGGCGACCTTCGACGCCAGCGGCTACAAGGAGCGGCAGTATGACCTGCTGGCGGATGTGGTGCGCGGCGGACTGGATATGCCCTTTGTCTACCGTGTGCTTCGCCGGGAGGTATAACGCCGCCCGTCTCCTATCGGTATCAAGAAAAGACCCTGCCGGTGTAGACCGGCAGGGTCTTTTTACCGGGATAGCCTCTTCCGTGCGTAAAAAGGCGGCAGCACTCTCCCCGACATAGCAGAAGCGGCGCACCCTTTGGGTGCGCCGCTTCTGCGAAATTGGAAAGGAAGAGAATCTAACATGGCCGCGTCAGCGGCTCAGGTATTTCAGTGCAATGGCGCTCATGGCCGCCGTGCCGGACTTGAGTACGTCCTCGTTGAACACGATCTTGCCGTTGTGCAGGGAGACCATCTCCTTGCCGCAGCCCGCGTCGGTCATCATGAACGCCGACGGCGTGTTGGTGAGCTTGCCGAAGAAGCTGAAATCCTCGCTGCCGGAGAAGGGGCGGTCGAGGTGGATCACCTTGTCTGCGCCCAGCTCCTCTGTGACCGCCTGCTCCACCAGATCGATCATGGCGCCGTCGTTGTACTGGAGGGCGTAGCCCTCCTCCAGCCGCACCTCAATGTCGCAGCTGAAGGCGATGCCGATGCCCTTGCAGATCCGGTTGACCTCCTCGATGGCGGTATCCCGTGCCGTGTCGCTGAAGCTGCGCAGCACTGCCACCATCTGCGCCTCACCGGCGGTGATGTTCACCGCGTCGCCGCCGGACATGGTACCCACCGTCAGCACGGCGGAGTCCATGGGGTCGATGCGGCGGGACACCACCGTTTGCAGCGCGGTGATGAGATACCCCGCGCAGGCGATGGCGTCGTGGGCGGTGTGGGGCGCGGCGCCGTGGCCGCTCTTGCCGTGTACGGCGATGTGGAACAGATCCACCGCGCTGGTGAAGTACCCCTTATAGAGCTGCATCCGACCCACCGTGTCGTTGCCGGAGGGGCAGACGTGCTGGCCGAAGATGGCGTCCACATGGGGGTTCTCCATGACGCCCGCCGCCACCAGCGCCCGTGCGCCGCCGGGCATGGTGTCCTCACTGGGCTCGAAGATAAACTTCACCGTACCGGCGAAGCTGTCACGCATATGGCACAGCGTCTTGGCCGTACCCAGCAGCATGGTGGTGTGCAGATCGTGGCCGCAGGCGTGCATCACGCCCTCGGTCTCGCTGGCAAAGGGTACGCCCGACTCCTCGTGGACGGGCAGGGCGTCGATATCGGCGCGGAGCGCCACGCACTTGCCGGGGCCCTTGCCGCCGTGGAGCAGGCCCACCACGGCGGTGGGCAGGGGCTGCTGGATCTCGTCCATGCCCATCTTCTCCAGCTCCCGCCGGATGAGGGCGCTGGTGCGCACCTCCTGCATCCCCAGCTCCGGGTGGGCGTGGATGTCCCGCCGGATGGCGGTCAGCTCCTCAAAAATACTGTCAACAAACGTCTTGATCTCGGACATTTTTCACTACCTCACTTCTGGAAATCCGCTTATCTTACAGCCAGCCGCTCATCACGCCGGCCACCAGCACGGAGGTGATGGACACGGTGACCATACCGGCCACCAGCATCTTGGGCATGATCTGGGCGTTGATGGCCGCCCGCTCCTCGGCGTTGGCGCCGGTGGACTCGGACACCTCGTTGGAGATGATGACCGTACCGGGGAAACCGAACAGGCAGGAGCTGCCGATGGCCATGGACATCTGCCAGCTGTACCCGAAGATCTTGCCTACAAGGATAGAGACCACGGAGAAGGCCACAGTGCCGATGACCACGCAGACCAGCAGCGGCACCACCATGCCGCCCACCATCTCCGGGGTGGCGGAGGCCAGATTGGTGAAGATGGACAGGGTGATGATGGGCATCACGATGCCGGTGGCGTGGGCCTTGCCCAGCGCGTCCTCATCCAGGAAGCCCAGTTCCTTGCACAGCACGCCGAAGATCAGGCACCACACCAGCTTGTTGACCGCGTCGTGGAACAGGCTGGACACCCACACGGACAGCAGCGCCACCAGAATGACCTTGGCAATGATGGCATTGGGGGTGTTGTACTTATCGGGCAGGGCGGGGATCAGCTTCTTGCGGCCCGCGGCGGCAGCCTGCACGGCGCCGGCGGCGGTGTCCACCTGCAGCTCACCGGCGTCGATCTGCGCCTTGATGCGCTTGGCCTCGCTCTTGAGGCACAGGGATGCCACAGGGTAGCCCACGAAGCCCTGGGCGCACATGACCAGCGTGGCGAATACCGCCAGATCGGGGAGGTTTGCCTTGTTGGCCATGTCCTGCATGGTCAGAGTGGCTACCACGCCGCCGGACAGGATGGGCGCGCCCACCAGTGCGAAGCCGCGGTCAACGATCAGCTGGCCGAGGAAGAACACGGCGGCGGAGATGGCGACGCAGGCCACGGCGGAGATGATGACGGTGCGCCACTGTGCGCCGAAGTCACGGAGCTTGATGGTAGTACCCAGATGCACCAGCAGCATGGTCACCAGCAGGCCCGCCATGCTCAGCAGTGTGGAGTCGGCAAACATGGTGGTGGGGAACACGCCCGTCCAGAAGCCCGCCAGAAACACCACAGAGGCTACCAGCAGCATGGACACTATGGCTTTTGTTTTTGCGGAGACCATGTCTCCGACGGCGAACACCACGAAGATGATCGCAGCAGCTAAGATCGCGTTCATTTTGTTTTTCTCCTTTACCTTTTGTGTTTTTCGGTTTTTTGTCTGGTCTTTCTATAAAAGAAAAGCGGCCCCGTCTGAACGACGAAGCCGCTGATCGACTCTTGTGAGGAGGTCGATTCGCGTATGTCATGTCAGCCGGTATCTATCTTTTCCGCCAAAATAAGCGTACCAAAAGAAGCCCCCAAAATAGGAGCGGTTACCGGCATAATAGGAGACGGCGGCATGATCCTGAATCATGTCGCTGCGGCGCATATCCTGACGCATCATGTGACGGGCCATTGCTGTCTCCTCTCCGCCGGTATCAAACCGACTGTGTTTTATATGATGCGATTTTAGAACTTTAAAACGCAAAAGTCAATGGTGAGCTATGACAGCATCGTCCCGTTTTCCCGCCGCGCATTTTGTTCACACTGCACATAGACACGCTGCCGGATGTCACATATAATGGAGCAAAGCGCGGAAAGCCTGCGCGAAAAGGAGAAATGTATGACCGTCCGTATGCAGACCAACTGTACCTGTTGTCTGTCCGCCGCCTGTGCGGGCATGGTCTGCTGCGCTCATTTGGGTCATACATATTCTGCCGGATAACGCGGAGCTTTCCGCGGTCACTCTGTATTCTTTTGGAAACGGTGGGAGATGTGTGACGTCTCCCACCGTTTTTCTATTGTCAGGAGGAATCAAGCATGACAAATACCGCCGATATCGCACGCGCCATGGCCGCAACTATGGAGAGTGCATCCATCCCCATGTACGGAAATAAGCTGCGTCTGCCGGATCGCGGCGCCATCATCGCGCTGATCCGGGAGCTGCGGCGGCTGTTCTTCCCCGCCTATTTCGGCGACCCCCAGCTGATGGCACTGTCGGCGGAGAACTACGCCGCGCTGCTGCTGGAGCGCATCGAGACGGCGCTGACCGCCCAGATCGCGCTGGCGCTGCCGGAGAGCGAGGCGGTGCAGGCCGCCCAGATCGCACAGGCTGTCGTGGCGGAGCTGCCCCACATCCAGCAGGTGCTGCTGACGGACATCGAGGCCACGTTTGACGGCGACCCCGCCGCCGCCAACCGGGAGGAGATCGTCTTCGCCTACCCCGGCCTGTTCGCCATCTTCGTCTACCGCGTCGCCCACGAGCTGTACCTGCGGCAGGTTCCCATGATCCCCCGCATCATGACGGAGTACGCCCACAGCCGCACCGGTATCGACATCCACCCCGGCGCCCAGATCGGCCCGTGGTTCTTCATCGACCACGGCACCGGCATCGTCATCGGCGAGACGACGGTCATCGGCAGCCATGTCAAGCTGTATCAGGGTGTGACGCTGGGCGCGCTGTCGCCCCGGGCGGGCCACGCCAGTCTGCCGGGCAAACGCCACCCCACCGTGGGCGACTATGTGACCATCTACTCCGGCGCGTCCATCCTCGGCGGCAAAACGGCCATCGGCGCCCACTCTGTGGTGGGCGGCAACGCCTTCCTCACCGGCTCCGTGGCCGATAACACCCGGGTGGTCATTACCGCGCCGGAGACCGTCTTCAAAAATGCCTGACGCTCCTTTCACAGATGCCAACAGAAAAACCAGGGGTGTGTCCTTGTTGTAAGGACACACCCCCGGTTTTTCTGTGGGATATGGCAAATCGCGCCGCGAAATTTTGTGCAGTTCGCGGCGTGCGCCGGACAAAGCGTTTCTTGCCATTTTCGGCTATTCTGTACTATAATGTTCGTAGCACAAAAACAAGGAGGCGTCTGACATGGAACGCATCAGCAAGGAGAACTACTACCTGGACATCGCCGAGACGGTGCTGGAGCGGGCCACCTGCCTGCGCAGGGTCTACGGCGCCATCATCGTCAAGAACGACGAGATCATCTCCACCGGCTACAACGGCGCGCCCCGCGGCCGGAAGAACTGCGTGGACATGGGCTTCTGCACACGGGAGGCTATGCAGGTCCCCCGCGGCCAGCGGTACGAGCTGTGCCGCAGCGTCCACGCCGAGGCCAACGCCATCATCTCCGCCAGCCGCCGGGATATGGTGGGCAGTACCCTGTATCTGGTGGGCAAGGACGCCCAGAGCGGTGCGCTGCTGGGCGACGCCACCAGCTGCGCCATGTGCCGCCGGCAGGTCATCAATGCCGGCATCAGCCGGGTCATCATCCGCCAGACCAAGACGGACTATCAGGTGGTGGATGTCAGCGACTGGGTGCATCAGGAGGACGATCTGCCCAGCCTGTAAGCCGCAGAAGCGGTCAGAACCGAAATATCCGGCCCGTCGGCCCGATAAAATAACAAGTGAACAAAGGAGAATGTGTGATGTTGAACGACTCCAAGATCGCCGCCTATACGGCGATCCTGCAGGAAGAGCTCCTGCTGGCCACAGGGTGTACAGAGCCCATCGCCGTCGCGTACTGTGCCGCAAAACTGCGCGAGGTGTTGGGCGGAAAACCGGAAAAAGTGCTGGCTGAGGTCAGCGGAAACATCCTGAAGAACGTGAAATCCGTGGTAGTCCCCAACACAGCGGGACGCCGGGGGATCGACGCCGCCATCGCCGTGGGCATAGTGGCCGGCGACGCCGACGCGGAGCTTCAGGTCATCGCCAACGTGACGGAGGAGGATACGGCGGCCATTCAGGGCTATCTGGACAGCACGCCCATCCAAGTGACCTGCCCGGAGACCCCCTGTATGCTGGATATCAAGCTGACAGGCTGGCTGGGTGAGCACCGCGCCTGCGTCCGTGTGGCCAACAATCACACCAATATCATCTACATGGAGAAGGACGGACAGATCCTGCGGGAGCTGCCGGTGACCGGCAACGCCGAGGATCACTTGCAGGACAAGTCCGTGCTGAACGTCAAAGACATCATCACATTCGCTGAAACTGTACCTATAGACGCCATCCTGCCCACGGTGGGACGGCAAATTGAGAAAAACACCGCCATCGCCGCCGAGGGCCTCCGAAACAGCTGGGGCTCCAACATCGGCTCCGCCCTGCTGCGGCGCTCGGAGGATTGGGCGACGCAGGCGCAGGCGTGGGCCGCCGCCGGCTCTGACGCCCGCATGAACGGCTGTGAGATGCCGGTGGTCATCGTATCCGGCTCCGGCAATCAGGGCATCACCGCCTCCGTCCCCGTCTGGCGGTACGGCCAGCTCATGGGGGCGGACGAGGAGAAGATCCTGCGGGCCGTGTGCCTCAGCGATCTCATCACCATCCACCAGAAAACCGGCATCGGCCGCCTCAGCGCCTACTGCGGCGCGGTGTCCGCCGGTGTGGGCGCGGGCTGCGGCATCGCATGGCTGCGTGGCGCGGACTACGAGGGTATCAGCCACACGCTGGAAAACGCGGTGGCCATGATCTCCGGCTGCATCTGCGACGGCGCCAAGGCCAGCTGCGCCGCCAAGATCGCCATGGGCGTGAGCTGCGGCCTGCTGGGATACGATATGTACTGCGGCGGCAACAACTTCCGTCCCGGCGACGGCATTCTGGGTACCGATGTGGAGGACACCATCCGCCATGTGGGCGTGCTGGCCGCAGAGGGTATGCGGGAGACGGATCGCGTCATCCTGCGGATCATGACAGAGTAAAAAAACAGAGCGCGGGG
>OKSO01000799.1_pt1 | contig 11892 bp, 10 predicted proteins | sample 1606241 | NCBI WGS metagenome assembly OKSO01 (sample SAMEA3879540, study PRJEB24766) | human gut metagenome | biome: human-associated habitat; feature: feces | place: USA | collected 1985/1987
TTAGTTACGGAACCTTTGAACTGTTGTGTTATACGGCAATGTGTGGCACTATGGGCTTTCTGTCATCTATGCAAATTGTGATAAAATATGCTCCGTTTTGCGAATAGTCGTAATCTTTCAGCCTGTTAGGCTTTCTTCTCCGTTGTTCCATGGCATATATTTCACTGCGCAAACTGGCTGTTGTAGAGCTTCGTATAGAATCCGTTCTTTGCGAGCAGCTCTTCGTGCGTGCCCTGCTCGGCGACCTTGCCGTCTTTCATGACGAGAATGCAGTCGGCGTGGCGGATGGTCGAGAGTCTGTGCGCCACGACGAACGAGGTGCGCCCCTGCATGAGCGTGTTGAACGCATCCTGAACTTTCAATTCCGTTCTGGTGTCTATCGATGAAGTCGCCTCGTCGAGGATTAGCATCGGCGGCTTCATGAGCATGACGCGCGCGATGCAGAGCAGCTGTCTTTCGCCCTCGGAGAGTCCGTCGTCATCGCCGATGACGGTGTCGTAGCCGTTTTTGAGGCGCTTTATAAAGCTGTGAGCGCGTGCTGCCTTGGCGGCGGCGATTATCTCTTCATCCGTGGCGTCGGGCTTGCCGAACGCTATATTCTCGCGGACGGTGCCGTTCTTTATCCAGGTATCCTGGAGCACCATGCCGAAATGGTGCCTGAGGCTGTGGCGTGTGATGTCGTTTATATTCTCGCCGTCAACCTTTATGCTGCCGCCGTCAACGTCGTAGAAGCGGAGCAGGAGATTGATAAGCGTAGTCTTGCCGCATCCTGTCGGACCGACAACGGCTATTGTCTTGCCGGACGGGGCGAAGAAATCGAAGCCGTCGATGAGCTTTTTGCTCTTGTCATATGAGAAGCGGACATTGTCGAACTCCACGCTTCCCTCGGGGTCGCCGAGCGACGAGCAATTTTCGTCCGACTCCTCGGGCCTTTCGTCTATGAGCTCGAATATTCTTGCCGCGCAGGCGAGGGCATTCTGAAGCTCTGTCACGACGCCGGAAATCTCATTGAACGGCTTTGTGTACTGGTTCGAGTAGGCGAGGAAGCTGACGAATCCGCCGACGGTCACCATGCCGCCGATGGCGAATATTCCGCCCATGAGCCCGACTACGGCGTAGATAAGATTGTTGATAAATCTGGTGGTTGGGTTTGTAAGCGACGAGAAGAATATGGATTTGAGCGAATATTTGCGCAATTTTTCATTGCTCTCGTCAAATCTTTCAACCGCTTTGTCTTCATATGAAAACGCCTGAACGGTCTTTTGATTCTGTATCATTTCGTTGATGAGCGCAGTCTGCTCGCCGCGGGTCTCTGACTGCTTTTTGAACATCGAATAAGTGCGGCGTGCTATAAAACGCGCCGTGAACAGCGATATCGGGGTCAGCACGACGACCGCGAGAGTGATGAGCGGCGATATAGTGAGCATGAAAACGAGCGTCACGGCTATCGTGACAACGCCGGTGAAAAGCTGTGAGAAGCCCAATATGAGTCCGTCGGCGAACTGCTCCGCGTCCGCCGTTATGCGGCTGACGATATCGCCGTAGGGGTGGGAGTCGGCGAACGCCACGGGGAGGGTCTGCATATGCGAAAACGCCTTTGAGCGTATATCGCGCACGGTATTATAAGCTATGCGGTTGTTGATGATGTTCATCACCCACTGGAGCACTCCGCCGACTATGGCGCAGATCAGAATGCCGAAAAGGCACTTCTTTATGACTTCAAAATCAACGTTGCCGTGCAGCTTTATTCCGTCTATCGCGCGTCCGGCGAGGACGGGGATATAGAGCGAGAGAATGACGCTTGCAACGGAGAGGATGAGCGAAAGGAACAGCAGAAGCTTTGAGCGGCCGATGACCGCGATAACTCGCTTGAAAACGGTTTTGTTCTTCACGGTTACGCATCCTCCTTTTCAAGCTGGGAATCGAAAATTTCTTTGTAGACTTCGCACGAGCGCAGAAGCTCGTCGTTCGTGCCCATGCCGACTATCTCGCCCTCGTCGAGGACTACTATGGTATCGGCGTTTCTTATCGCCGCAACGCGCTGGGACACAGTGATGACGGTCGGGGCAAAGTCGGTGTTTCTCAGCGCCTTGTTCAGTGCCGCACCGGTGGCGTAGTCGAGTGCGCTCGCCGCATCGTCGAGGATGAGCACCTCGGGCTTTCTGACGAGGGCGCGGGCTATAGTCATTCTTTGGCGCTGACCGCCCGAGAGGTTCTTGCCCTCCTGTTCGAGGACAAAGTCGAGCTGCCCGCTCTTGTCCTCTATCATCTGCTTTGCCTGCGCTGTTTCGAGCGCCTGCCAGATTTCTTCGTCTGTGGCGTCCTGCTTGCCGAAGCGGATATTGTCCCTGACAGTGCCGGCGAACAGGGCTTTTTTCTGCGAGACGACGCCTATTTTCGAGCGCAGAGCCTTTGTGTCGTAGTCGCGCACGTCAACGCCGTCAACGAGCACACACCCGCCGGTGACATCGTAGAATCGCGGAATAAGATTGACGAGCGAGGTTTTGCCCGAGCCGGTCGAGCCGATAACGCCTATCGAGCTGCCGCGCTTTATTTTGAGGTCGATATTGTGCAGCGATTCTTCGCTGCCGTTATATGACAGGCACGCCTTGTCAAATTCGACTGAATATTCGCTGTTTTCGTTGCCGTCGGTGACAGTGCCGGGGACGGTGCCGGGCTCGATATCGAGCACCGATTGAATTCGGTTGCCGCAGGCTATCGCCTTTGTGACGCTGATTATGAGATTCGCGAGCTTTATCAGCTCAACGAGGATCTGTGACATGTAGTTATAGAGCGCAACGACCGCGCCGCGCGAAATGGCGCCGGAATCAACGCGTATTGCGCCGACATATATCAGTGCGATTATCGCGAGGTTTATGAGCACGAAGGTTGCGGGGTTCATGAAAGCGGATATCCTGCCGACAGCTGTCTGCATCTCGGTCAGGGCGCTGTTCTTCGCGTCAAAGTCCTCGATTTCTTCATCCTCTTTGCAAAACGCCCTGACAACGCGGGTGCCGAGCAGGTTTTCGCGCGTCTTGCTCAGCAACCCGTCCAGTTTCTGCTGAACCTTGCGGTACATCGGGATGCACACGAGCATTATCGCGAACACGACCGCGGCGAGAGCGGGCACTGCAACGACGAACACGAGCGACGATTTTGCGTCGACCGTGAACGCCATTATCACCGCGCCGAATACGACGAACGGCGAGCGCAGGACGAGGCGCAGAGTGAGATTTGTTCCCGTCTGAACCTGGTTTATGTCGCCGGTCAGGCGGGTTATGAGCGTCGGCGCGCCGAGCGAATCGAGCTGGGAATAAGAGAGCTTGCCGATATGCTGGAAGAGCGCGTGGCGGATATCGGTAGCGAAGCCGACCGACGCTTTCGCCGAGAAATACTGCGCTACAAGCGTGCTGCAAAGACCCAGTATGCCGAGCAGACCGAGTAGCAGGCAGCGTTTGATAATATAAACTTTGTCGCCGTTCTCTATGCCGACATCGATTATAGTTGAGACTATCAGCGGAACAGTCAGCTCGAACGCCACTTCAATGAGCTTGAAAAACGGCGCGAGAATACTTTCAATTTTGTATAATGGTATATAATACCCTAGATAATACCATGAAAACGGTTCTTTTTCAAGATGCTGCGGCTATTTCCCGTTCCTTGACAGAGACGGGGAGCAGTGATAAACTTATGCGTTGTAGAAAATAAACGGTGTGGTGAACGATGAAAGAAAAGGCTCTCAAAAAAGAGGAAGAGCTTCTCGAATGCGAAAAGCTCTGGATATTTGCCGTCATGATAGCGGTCGGCGGATTTTTCGGCGCATATACTTATGTTCAAAAGGGCGGCGTGTTCTGCAACGCGCAGACGGCGAACTTCGTGCTCATGGCGGTTCAGCTCGGGCGCGGGAACTGGCGCAAGGCGCTGTATTATCTTCTGCCCGCTTCGGCTTATCTGCTCGGCACAGTCATTTCGGAATTCTTGCCCAAGCATATAAACCGCCGTAAGATAGTTCGCTGGGACACGGCGTTCGTGGCGTTTGAAATGGCGTGGATATTTGCGCTCGGCTTCGTCCCGGACGATGCGCCGCCGCAGATCTGCCAGGTGGCTGTGAATTTTATCGCTTCGATGCAGTTCAACACATTCCGCCAGGCGAAAAAGATTCCGATGGCGACTACCTTCTGCACCAACCATGTCCGCCAGGTCGGCTCGAACCTCGTCAAGTGGCTTCGCAGCGGTAATAAAGAAGCGCGCGGCAAGATGTTCGCGCATCTGCTGATGATAGGCTCGTTTGTCGCGGGCGCGGTCGCTTCAACTTTTCTCTGCGGCTATCTCGGCGGCAAGACCATCTGGTGCGCCGAAATATTGCTCACGATAGTGTTCTTTGCGCTACTGCGTGCCGATCTCGGCGAGGAACATGATAAACTCGATGTCGTTCCGCACGGTCATTGATGACAAGCTGTTAAGCTTTACATGATTTATAAATAAAAAAACAAAAGCTCCCATGCGTCCCCGAATGTGTTGATATATCGGGAAAGTCGCACGGGAGCTTCGACTTTTGCGCTAAAAAATAGGCTTTATAATTGTAAAGTAAATCACTTTACAATTCGCTTTAGCCCATTATTGGTATCTCAAGGAATGTGTAGGTAAAGCAGTTGATAATATAGAAAATAAATGCGGCTGTCGGGACTGCATATCCCGCGAATTTTTTCGCTTTGCTATCGGAAAGTGAAGAATACATCGCTGCGCAGGCGATGAGCGTGAACATCTCGGTGTAGTAAAACACGCGCTGACCGGAGGCGTAGACGGACGAAGAGAATCCGAGCACTGCGGCGCAGCAGACGGCGGCGCTGAACAGCACGCCGACGGTGAAACCGAGCTTTTTGTTCTTTTTGATGAGCGCCGCTATAAGAATGAAAATACTAAAGAGAAAGACAAAACAGAGCGCGATAACCGCGAGTTCGAGCGGAAGGTAATTGCCGCTCTTGAACATCTTTTCAAAGCCCTTGTCCGGGATGGTGCGGCGGATAATAATATATGCGGCGTTGACTCCGACGCACAGCACCGAGGCGAATATTGCAAAGACTGATATAATTTTCTTTATTTTTCGCGAGCCGCCGAACGCTTCATATACCGATGCGCCGAGCAGAACGAGAAAAACAGCTGCTGTTATCAGCGAGAAGAAAAATGAAAATGCGAAATAATTTGAAAATCCGCAGAGCAGTCTTTCAAATATATTCATTTTAGAGAATCTTTCAAAACCCGACGCCGCTTCCATTGCTCCGCGCCCGCGAAGTCCGGGCGAGAGAACTAACACCGCGGCGGAAACTGCGCTCGGCAGGAGCGGGATGAATTGACGGAATCCAAGTTTGCATTGATATGCCGAAAAAATCAGCAGAATCACTTGCAGCGCGAGCACCGCGGCGCAGGACTGCTCCTGAGATGCCGCGACGACAGAAGCAATCGCGGCGGCGACATATGCCATGGGATTCACGCGCCCGCCGAACACCTCGAATGTGAGCGGAGTCACCGTGATAAGCAAGGCGGCGAACGGAACGAGAAATGTAAACGAACCTGCAAACCAGAACGCCGACGGGTTGAGGCATGGCAGGAATACTGCCAACGGCACCGAGCAGGCGAAGATGTATCTCTGTTTTGCATCTGCCTTTTCGCCGAAAAAGTCCGACAGGCGGCAGAGAAAATACATTATATATATAATCAGCGCGGCGATGAACAGCTTCCAGAAAATGAGCGGCAGGCGCAGGAAGTTTATCATCAGCCATTCGCCGACTATCCGCCCGGACACGGTCGTGTACCGCTCGTGCAGCCAGCTTGTTACTGTGAATCCGTTTCGGTGGAGTATGCCGAGAAAGTGACCGTCGTCGGTTTTTAGTATCAGCCGCGTGAACACCGTGCAGAAAAACAGCACGGCGGCGGAGAATGCGGCGATTATCGAGCGCGGAGAGTTTTGAAATTCTTTCAGCTTCTCTCTCATCTTTCGCCACCTCCCGCCAACGCATACGGATTTTCGGCGGTTCCGCTTCCGCAAAGAACGAGAATACCGCTGCGAAGATACATCGCCGGGCATACGCCGCACAGCTCGTCCGCCGCGAGCGTTTTATAGAACCCGCCGGTCGTGGTGACCGCCGTAACGCTGCTCTGATTCGTTGAAACCGGGGAGCTTGTCCAATACCAGCAGTATTTGCGCAGAGTTAAATAGCGCGAAGTATCATTTTTGATGCACTGCTCGGTCGGGCTTCTGCGGCGGTCGGCGGCGCTTATATTTTTGAGCATATCTTTTGACGGCAGAAATATTGAATCGCCGTTTTTGTCAGGCGATATGAGCGAAAGGTCAAACTCTGAAAAATTCTCCGGATTTAAAAATCCGCTCTCCGAATTGAGCCATGCGCGCAGGGGAGAGGCGAGATAATCGGAACTGCCGATGCCGTCCTCAGACGGGTCGAACGCCCTGCAGCACAGCACTTTTTCGCTCATGAGCAGAGTTTTGCCGCCCGTTTCGATGACTCTCCATATAATAGGCTCGCCGAGATATGAGCCGATGGCTATTCTGTCGCCGCTCTTGAGCGTGACTTCCCGCGATTCATTTCCACCGACGCTGACGGACGAAGAAAACAGCAGGTGAGCCGATGCGCTTTTGATTTTTGCGCTCCCGATAAAAGTCAGCGCAAATAGCAATATTGCCGCAATTGCAGCCGCTCTGAAAGCTTTTTTCACCGGCTCACCCCTTCTGCTTTATTTTACATATACTATGTCGAGCTCGTTGCAAGGTCCGCCCAGCTTCTGCTTCCCGGCGGAGTTGAGCCCGAGCATGCCGTTTGCCGCGAAAAATTCGCTCTCGATAACGCACGGCTTGTTGAGATTCTTGAGCTGAGTCGCTTTTGTGCCGGTCGTGTTGCCGATGCCCTTGACATACATCGACGAGCAGTTGCCGCCGTTTAGCAAAAACGCATTTCTCGCGCCGTATGCTATGAGGACTTTCATCATATTGTCGAGCGGCATGAATTCGCCGACGGCCATGATATATTTGTTCTCCGATATCTGCGCGAACACCGTGCGGTTGTGATAATAAGTGTCGTGCTCGTTGGTCGCCTTGCCGTTTGTTATGACTTGCCGCTGGTAGCGCAGGGAATTGTAAACGCCCTGCGAGATATACGATTTGCAGTTCTCGTTTGTGAGCGTTTCGACTTTCCATGTGCCGTTTCTGTAGATCAGCAGGCGCTTTTGCCCGCTGCCGTCGGTCGAAACTACCGAGCCGCTGCGAATTGTCGGAGCGCCTTTTTTATATGTTGAGCCTGCCTCGCCGTTTATTGCTATGAGCGCGCCGCTCTTTCTGCCCATATCTTCGACCTTGCCGACATTCGTGCCGAGGAGCTGTTGGCTCGATGCAACGCCGATGTGCTCGGGCGAGCAGGTGATTATCGCTATATTGACTACCGGCTGATAAGTGACCGTCTTGTCGTAGTCGATAGCGCCGTCCGCGTTCGCTTTTTTGAAAGCCTGAGTTATCCGCGGCCCATAGGCTATTCGGTGGATTTCTATATTCACTCCGTTTGAACTGAGCTTCCACGCCCTGAGCACTTTTGCGCCGGCGATGCTTTTTACGCTTCCTGCGCTGACTTCAAGCTTGCCTTTTGAAGCTGAGCCGGAATTATTCGATTTTGCAGTTGTTGCGGGCTTTGATGCCGGCTTGTCTGCCGTCGGTTTCTGCGTGTTCTGAGCAGTGCTCTCCTCTGCGGATTCGGATACCGCTTCGGAGCTCGTCTCTTCTGCGCTCGTCTGCGCATTGGCTTCGGTTTCTGCGGCGGATATGTCTTCTGCCGCGGTCGTGCCGGGCTCGGGCGTTTTTGTGCCGCATGCCGTGAAGCTTATAAGAATCAGCAGGCACGCGAGCAAAAGCGCGAATAATTTTCTTGTCATATGTATCCTCCTCCTGAATATTTCTTCCAAATCGATTATATCATTGTGCCTCGCTCAATTATATGCTGCAAGCGCATTTTGACAAATAATTTTTCGTCATTTTGCACTCTTTTTTATATAGTATATATGTATATTCTCTCTTAATTTTTGCTTTAATGCGCTGATACTTTATGATATAATTAAAGCAGTGGCGGGCAAGTATGTATATGCTAACCGAACTTGCCGCGCCCGATATGCATTGTTTGTGCATAAATTCTCTGAAAGGGTGAAGATATATGAAATATGCTGTAGTTCTCTGCGACGGCATGGCGGATTATCCCGTTGAGGCTCTCGGCGGCAAGACGCCGATGGAAGTTGCAAAGAAGCCCAATATCGATGCGCTCGCGTCGAAGGGTGAAGTCGGACTTGTCAGAACCGTTGCCGCCGGACTCAAACCCGGCAGCGATGTTGCAAATATGAGCGTGCTCGGATTCGATCCGAAGAAGTGCTACACAGGACGCTCGCCCCTTGAGGCGGTCAGCATCGGAGTCAAGATGAGCGAAACGGATATCGCTCTGCGTTGCAACCTTGTCACCTTGAGCGGCGAGGCGGATTACGGCGCAAAGACCATGCTCGACTACTCCGGCGGCGATATCTCGACTGAAGAGGCGGCGCAGATAATTAAAACCGTGCAGGAGCATTTCGGCAGCAGCGAATTTGATTTTTACAGCGGCGTGGCTTATCGCCATTGCCTTATCGTACATAACGGCACGACGGATCTCGGCAAGATGACCCCTCCGCATGATATCTCCGGCAGAGTTATCGGCGAATATCTTTCGACTTCTCCAAACGCCGAAAAGCTCATTGCCATGATGCGCGAGAGCTACAATATTCTGAAGGATCACCCCGTGAACAAGAAGAGAATAGCCGAGGGCAAGCTCCCCGCAAATTCAATCTGGCTCTGGGGCGAGGGAAGTCGTCCTGCTCTGCCGTCCTTTGAAGAGAAGTTCGGCGTGAAAGGCAGCATCGTCTCGGCAGTCGACCTGCTCAAGGGCATCGGCATCTGCGCCGGCATGAACACCCCCGAAGTCGAGGGCGCAACCGGCTATATCGACACGAATTTCGAGGGCAAAGCGAACGCTGCAATCGACGAATGGCGTAAAGGTCAGGACCTTGTCTATATCCATGTCGAGGCTCCCGACGAGTGCGGCCACAGAAACGAGCCCGAAAATAAAGTCAAAGCAATCGAGCTTATTGACAGCCGTATAATGCCTATAATCCTTGACTATCTCAACACTCAGGACGATTATAAAGTCATGGTTCTGCCGGATCATCCGACCCCGATATCGACCCGCACCCACGCATCCGACCCCGTGCCGTATCTGATTTATCGTAAAGGCAAAGAGCTTGACAGCGGCGTTGCGAGCATAAATGAAAAATCAGCATCCGAGACCGGCAATTTTGTTGATCCCGGCTTCGACCTTATGGGTCATTTTCTCAAAGACTGACAAAAAGGAGGAGACAAAATGAGCTTTAATATAGAAACAAAGTGCGTGCAGTCCGGCTACACTCCGAAAAACGGCGAGCCGCGCGTTGTGCCGATAGTCCAGAGCACGACATATAAATACGAATCGAGCGAGCAGATGGGCAGGCTCTTCGATCTGCAGGAGTCCGGATATTTCTACACCCGTCTCCAGAACCCGACAAACGACTGCGTAGCCGCGAAGATAGCCGACCTTGAGGGCGGCGTCGGCGCGATGCTCACTTCGTCCGGCCAGGCGGCGTCGTTCTTCTCCGTTTTCAATATCTGCTCCGCAGGCGACCATGTCGTTGCCGCGTCCGCGATATACGGCGGAACGTTCAATCTTTTCAACGTCACGATGAAAAAACTCGGCATAGATTTCACCTTTGTCCGCCCCGATGCGACGGAGGAGGAGCTCAACGCGGCATTCAAAGATAACACAAAAGCCGTGTTCGCCGAGACTATATCTAATCCCTCGCTCGTTGTGCTCGATATTGAGAAGTATGCGCGAGCGGCTCATTCCCACGGCGTGCCGCTGATAGTCGACAACACTTTCCCAACCCCGATAAACTGCCGCCCGTTTGAGTTCGGCGCGGATATAGTTACCCATTCGACCACAAAATATATGGACGGCCACGCGACAAGCGTAGGCGGAGTTATAGTTGACAGCGGCAACTTCGACTGGACGCAGAACGACAAGTTTCCGGGACTTACAACTCCCGACGAGTCGTACCACGGTGTTGTATACACCGAGCAGTTCGGCAAGGCTGCATATATAACAAAGTGCACTACCCAGCTCATGCGCGACCTTGGCTCAATTCAGTCCCCGATGAACGCATTCCTGCTCAACCTCGGGCTCGAGACTCTGCATCTGCGTATGCCGCGCCACTGCTCAAACGCTCTCGCCGTTGCAAAGTTCCTGAAGGCTCATCCGAAGATTGAGTCCGTCCGCTATCCCGGCCTTGAGGGCGACGAATACTATGACCTTGCGCAGAAGTATATGCCCAATGGCACCTGCGGCGTCATTTCGCTGAGAATAAAAGGCGGCAGAGAGGACGCGGTCAGATTCATGGACAGCCTCAAGCTCGCGGCGATAGTCACCCACGTTGCGGACAGCCGCACCTGCTGTCTGCACCCGGCGAGCACAACTCATCGCCAGCTCACCGCGCAGGAGCTCGACGACTGCGGAGTCTATGAAAATCTCGTCAGACTCTCCGTCGGAACGGAGAATGTCGATGACATAATTGCCGATCTCGACGCGGCTCTCGCGAACGTCTGATATTGGCAAAATAGACAAAAATCACGCGTAAAATTTTATGCATAAAACCCGGCTGCAAGTTTTCCTGCAACCGGGTTAATTTTTTTGTCACTGCATATGCGGCTTATGCAGAATATTTCCATATAGTTATTAAAATCAAACTGTAAAGTTTTTTGCTTTACGCATATATTCTGAATAGTCATCAAAACATAAAAGTTATCCACATTATCCACAAAACTATCCACACAATTCATCAAGGCTTTATACAGGAGTTATCCCCATAGTTATCCACATTAGCAAGGAGGAAAGCTTTACCGCTTGCGGAAAAGAATTAATGAATAATTACTGAATATCGAATGAATATCAATGAATAAATTCAAAATTGCGCAAAAAATACCGCCCGAATTTCTGAAGGAAAAAACACGGGCGGTTTCAATATTTTTATGTTGCTCAGTCGATGAACGGGATGCTTCTGACGAGATCGTTTATCCCACCGAGCGAGCCGTGGAAGAAGCTGCGTATCATTTCAAACACAGTCATCGACGCAGTTATCGCAAACAGCACTCCGACGATTATCGCAATAATAACTGCGAGTCCCACGCCGACCGCGAGACCTATCAGCGTGAACTGACCGATGCCATTGGCGACCTTCGGTTTGTCACTCTTCCATATTAGATAGAGCACGAGGCTGACGAGCGGCAGGAACCACAGCAGCGGACCGAAGAAGCCGAGGAAAAATCCGAGAACTTTCCATCCGCCGGTGCTTTCGCTTTCTAACTCGGGCTTCTTGTTCGCTTTCGGCTGAACAGGTGCGGGAGCAGGCAGGGGAGCCGGCTCTTTCGGAATATCATTATGTACGGGCTGAGTATCTTCTGCGGCGGTCTGCTCCTGTGCCGCGCGTCTGGCGTCGCTCTCCGCGAGGCTCACCGGTTCGCCGCAATATGGGCAGACCTTGAATCCGTCTTCGAGCTGTTTCCCGCAATTTCTGCAAAACATAATATCACTCTTTCGTTTTTGTGTCCGCGCAGATTACTTGTCGCCCGACTTCTTTTCGAGCTTGCGCTTGTTGCCTTTGTCGTCTATTATATATGTATTGTCGAGCTGGGCTGTAAGGCTCGCCTTGAAATCGGCGACATACTGCTTCTTGAGACCCTCCCATTCGGCGAATTCCTCTTCGCTCAGATCCCTCTCCTGCGAC
>OKSO01000800.1_pt1 | contig 11880 bp, 11 predicted proteins | sample 1606241 | NCBI WGS metagenome assembly OKSO01 (sample SAMEA3879540, study PRJEB24766) | human gut metagenome | biome: human-associated habitat; feature: feces | place: USA | collected 1985/1987
ACCATTCGTTTTTAGTTCTGTACTGATTCGTTAAATTCCTCGTCCCCAAACTGTATTAATTGTTGACGCTGTTACTATGCTGAACCTCAAACAAATCAAACATATCATGGTCGGCGAATAAAAAACAGATAAAAATTTGTTGATTATAAAAATATTGAGTAATTTTGCACCCTGCATGAAGTATAGTAAATTAGTAACAACAAAATAAATTCAAATCAAAAAATGATTGTAGTACCTGTAAAGGAAGGCGAGAACATCGAACGCGCCCTCAAGAAGTTCAAGAGAAAATTCGAGAAAACTGGTATCGTGAAGGAACTCCGTGCCCGTCAGCAGTTTGACAAACCTTCAGTGTTGAAGCGTTTGGCTAAGGAACATGCTGTTTACGTTCAGCAGCTGAGACGCGAAGAAGACTAAGCCTTCTTACATAGTAGAAAAGAAACAATGGGAGCGATTTCTCTGACGAGAGAAATCGCTCCTTTTTTCGTCCCGTAAAACGTGTGCGGCAACTCCCTATCGTTCTCCCACCCCCTCTGAGAAGTCGTTTCTTCGCGGCCGCCGTTCGTGCTACTCGCGGCCGCGAGTAGCATTACCGGCGGCCGCAAATCGATGACCATATCGGGACGCCGTGGAAAATCTGGCGGAACAAACAAAGGCAAAGCGGCTTTTCAACTTTCCTTCACACCTCTTTCCATTCCTCAATCGTTCCCGTCTGCGAAGAAAAGACGACGCCGATTTTCCGCACAGGGCGCTTGTCGGCAGCGTATGGCCGTGCATATCCCTTCTCTTCTATCTGGCGGAGGGCTTCATCGGCTGTACCGTCCAGTTTAAACTCGAAGATGAACACGGCGGCGGGCGTTTCGATGATGCAATCGGCACGGCCCTCGCTCTGACGTTTCTCCGTCAAAATGGTATAGGTGCTCATAAGACGGAAGATGAGGTAGAAAGTATAGTGGAAGTAGCGCTCCCTCTCGCGCTCATTTTCCTTGCGCCGCATCGTATAGGGAATGCTGGCGAAAAAGGCCGTGAGCTGTTTGCGCAGAAGAGAGAGGTTGCCGGCTTCGATTGTCTGCACCCACTCCATAGCCTCAACGGCCGTGTCGCGCGAGACTTGAAGGTAGTTGTTGGCCACTAAACTGACAAAGCCTTCCTTCACTTCCTTGTTGGGGAAGTCGAGCAAAAAGGTGTTGAAGCGGCGATTGAACCCCTTGATGGTCAGGTAGCCGCTTTGGTAGATCATGGCCAGCGGATTTTCTGCATCGGCCTTGTAATCAACGAAATCTGCTGGGCGGTAATAACGTCCCGTTAGGTCATTCAGGTTCTCGTGGTTGTGTTGCAGGAGACGGATGAGGTAAGTCGGTGTGCCAGTTGAAAACCAGAAACTATCGAGGCGGCGCTTGTCGAAAGCATTGAGCAGACTGAAGGGATTGAACATATCTGTCATGCCGCTGCTGAAATGATAGCCGTCGTATTGTTCCTCAAGGAGCTCCACCATCTTGTCTGTGTCCACGTCATAGACCTCAGCCAGTTCGCCGACAGGCTGCATCAGGTTTTCCAGCAATTCGGCTTTAGAGATACCGCAAATGGCCTCGTAGTTGTCGTCCATACTGATGTCCTTGGGCTGGTTGAACCCGCTGAAAACGCTCACCTGCGAAAATTTCGTCACCCCCGTGAGCAACACGAAACGCAAATGGGCATCAGCGGCCTTGAAAGCGGAATAAAAACCTTTGAGGATGCCCCGATTGTGGTCTTCAATCAACACTTCGTTGCCATTCCCGTCTTTCATTCTGAGCCCCGAATCCATCACATCGAGCAGCGGTTTGTCGTATTCGTCCACCAAGACAACACAACATTTTCCCGTCTGGCGGTGAACCTGTTCCAAAATATTGCAGAAACGGCGGCCGAAGTCGAGGTCGCTACTGTTTTCCACGAGATATTCGTTCTCCCATTTTGCAAGATAGTCGTTGAGCGTGCTGCTCAACACATCGGGCTTCTCGAAGTTTAATCCGTTGAAATCAATGTGAAACACCGTGTGTTTCTCCCAGTCTTTTTCCATCCCGTCAATGGCCAGGCCTTTGAAGAGCTCGCGCTCACCTTTGAAATAATATTCAAGGGTGGACACAAGAATGCTCTTGCCAAACCGCCGGGGACGACTCAGGAAATAGGTTTTGCCTCTGGTGACCATGTCGTACACCAGAGCTGTCTTGTCCACGTAGACGAATCCGCCCTCACGCAAAAACTTGAAGTCTTGTATTCCAATGGGATATTTCATAATGAAGCAAATGGAGATGATTTGCGAAGATACAAATTATTTGTCGGATGCTGATAATGGTAAGTAGGTTTCTTATGCCTTGTCTTTCACCATTACTGAAAAAAACGGCCGTTTTCCAAGCGGCGGATTTCCCCACAACGACGGGCTTTGCCGCCCCATCACAAAAAAAGTGAATTTTACGCCCTCGCATTGAATAAAAAGACCTACCTTTGTGCTATCGGAAAAACCGAATCTATATGCTGAATAATTCTCATCTATCAAGACTGATACACGAGCAGGCCGCAAAATACGGCCAACGCACCGCCCTTTCATGGCGCGACTATGAAGCTGGCGTGTGGAAGCCCGTGTCGTGGAATGATTTTTCAAGACTGGTGCGCCTCACCTCCGTTGGACTCCTCACGCTGGGCGTGAAAGTGCAGGAGAACGTTGCCGTCTTTTCACAAAACAAACCTGAAGGTCTCTATGTGGACTTCGGGGCTTTTGGCATACGTGCCGTCACCATCCCGTTCTATGCAACGAGCAGCAGCGCACAGGTGGCCTACATGGTCAACGATGCCGCCATCCGCTTCGTGTTTGTCGGCGAACAGGAGCAATACGACACGACCTTCAGCGTGATTTCTGTCTGCCCGACGCTCGAGAAAATCATCATCTTCTCGCGCGACGTGGTGCGACACGAAAACGACCACCTCTCGGTCTACTTCGACGAGTTTCTCGCTGAAGCGGAGAAACAAAAAGCCGAACTGACGCCGAAGGTGGACGCGCTCACCGCTGAAAGCACGCTCGAAGACACGGCCAACATTCTCTATACCTCGGGAACAACGGGCAACAGCAAGGGCGTGATCATCACCCACGGCATGTATCATGCCGCCATACCTGAAAATGATGCCGTTCTCCCGCTGTCGGAAAAAGACGTCATCCTGAATTTCCTGCCCTTCACCCATATCTTCGAACGCGCCTGGTCATATCTCTGCCTCGCTGAAGGTGCACGCCTGGCCATCAACCTGCGTCCCAACGATGTTCTGCAATCGCTGCAGGAGGTCCACCCGACTTGCATGAGCAGTGTGCCGCGCTTCTGGGAAAAGGTGTACCAGGGTGTCATGGAGCGCATCGAAACAACATCGGCCTTGGAGCGCCGCCTGATTCTGGGCGCACTGAAAGTGGGGGCACGCTGCTGGACGGAATATCTCTCAAAGGGCAAACCGTTGCCGCCGCTGCTGCGCATGAAATATGCCTTCTACCAACGAACGGTGGTGAAACTCCTGCGCAAAACGCTCGGACTTGAAAACGCCAACTTCTTCCCGACGGCCGGAGCCGCCGTGTCGCCGGAGGTGGAGAAATTCGTACACGCCGCTGGCATCTGCATGGTGGTGGGCTACGGACTGACGGAATCAACGGCCACCGTTTCCTGCGACTTCATCGGAAAGCCCACAACGCTGGGCTCCGTGGGACGCGTCATCGGAGGCGTGGAAATCAAGTTTGGAGAAAACGACGAAATTCTGCTGCGCGGAAAGAGCATCACACCGGGCTACTACAAGAAGGAGGACGTGACGCGCGAAACGATTGACGAAGACGGATGGTTCCACACGGGCGACTCTGGATATATGAAAGACGGAGAACTCTTCCTCAAAGAACGCATCAAAGACCTCTTCAAGACGTCTAACGGAAAATATATCGCGCCGCAGATGATCGAGTCGAAGTTTGTCATCGACAAATTCATCGACCAGACTGTCATCGTGGCCGACAAACATAAATTCGTCTCCGCGCTCATCGTGCCCAACTACGATTTGCTCCGCAAATATGCCGAAGGAAACGGCCTTGGGGCGCTCGAAAGCCGCGAAGCGCTCTGCGCCTCACCGGAAATCCACGAGATGATTAAAGACCGCATCGACCTCCTGCAGCAAGACCTCGCACACTATGAACAGGTGAAACGCTTCATCCTCCTGCCGAAACCGTTTACCATTGCCACTGGGGAACTGACCAATACGCTGAAGGTGAAACGACGCGTGGTCTACGAAAAATACGCCAAGGAGATCGAACAAATCTATATTGACGCTGAAAAAGAAACGAAGAAATAAATGATTACCGCCGAACAACTTAAAGAAGCTAAGGACCGCGTCGAAGCGCTCAACCGCTATCTCGACATCGACGCCAAGAAAATACAACTCGAAGAAGAGCAACTGCGCACTCAGGCACCGGGATTCTGGGACGACGCCAAGAAGGCTGAGGAACAGATGAAGAAGGTGAAGTCGCTCGAGAAATGGATTGAGGGATACAAGGAAGTGAAAACGCTCGTTGACGAATTGGAACTGGCGTTCGACTTCTATAAGGAGGAGATGGTGACGGAACAGGAGGTTGACGAAGCCTATGCCAAAACCATCGATACCGTGGAAGCACTGGAGCTCAAGAACATGCTGCGACAGGAGGAAGACCCGATGAGCTGCGTGCTCAAAATCAACTCTGGCGCTGGCGGTACGGAAAGCCAGGACTGGGCATCGATGCTGATGCGCATGTATATGCGATATGCCGAAGCACAGGGATATAAAGTGACCATCTCCAACCTGCAAGACGGCGACGAAGCCGGCATCAAGACGGTCACGATGGAGGTGGAGGGCGACTATGCCTACGGATACCTCAAAAGCGAAAACGGTGTCCACCGACTCGTGCGTGTCTCGCCATACAATGCACAGGGAAAGCGCATGACGTCGTTTGCCTCTGTCTTCGTCACACCGCTGGTTGACGATACCATCGAAGTGTATGTCGACCCATCGAAAATCTCTTGGGACCTCTTCCGCTCTGGCGGCGCCGGCGGACAGAATGTCAACAAGGTGGAAACGGGTGTGCGCTTGCGCTACCAATATAAAGACCCAGACACGGGAGAGGAAGAAGAAATCCTCATCGAAAATACGGAAAGCCGAAAGCAGCTCGAAAACCGCGAAAACGCCATGCGACTCCTCCGCTCACAACTCTATGACCGCGCCCTCCAAAAACGAAAAGCGGCACAGGCCAAGATTGAAGCGGGAAAGAAAAAGATTGAATGGGGAAGCCAAATCCGAAGCTACGTGTTTGACGACCGCCGCGTGAAAGACCATCGCACGGGATTCCAAACGAGCGACGTGAACGGCGTGATGGACGGCAAAATCGACGGATTCATCAAGGCGTACCTCATGGAATTTGCCGAAACGGATGCTGAACAGGCTTAAGGAGACAAACTGACTGTTCCTTACCTATATCTAAAAACAAGCAACGGGACAGGTGGAGACGGTAAGTGGAAGGACAATTATGAACATCCCTTCCGCAGCCCCTTCCCTTCCTGTGTGCACAAAGACCATTTACTGCCATGAACCAAAAACACCAAGCAAAACTCAAGGCCCGCGAAGCACGCCAAGCACGCCAGGCCCGCCGCGTCATCAACGGCATTTTCATCGGCCTCATCGTCCTCATGATTTTGTTCCTCCTCTGCTACTATTTCTTCTTCGGATGATCTGTAGGTGAGGAGAAAAACGGCCTGTAACGTAGGGTGTTCAAAATAAAGAGAATTCTCTGCTCTTTTTTTGCCAAACAACAAGTGGCAAAGCATGCGCACATGATAAACGAACAAAGCGCGAAAAGGAGCGCCCTGAAAGGGCAGCAAGTTCGTAGCCCAGGGCAACGCCCTGGGTATCAGCGTATAAACGACTACGCCCTGTAAGGGCAAAAGTATGGGTAAATGGTTGCCTTTTACTTTTGCCCCTACAGGGCGCAGGAACGGGGAACACGGCACCCAGGGCGTTGCCCTGGGCTACGAACTTGCTGGGCTTTCAGCCCGCACAGAGCCGCAGATAGGGCTTTCAGGGGCAGCGGCGCCACCCTCGCCATATTATTTGGTCAAAAATCGTGCGGCATTTTTCAAAATTTTGAACACCCTACCTGTAACGGGCCATCTAAACAATGGGTAGGCACCGCAAAATGGTTGCCGCTGCCTGCCAGCAAGACGACATTAAAAAATGGCACTGGAAATAGAACGCAAATTCTTGGTGACGGGCGATTATAAATCGCTCGCCACGTCTCACTCGCGCATCGTTCAAGGCTATATCTGCAGCGAACGCGGGAGAACTGTGCGTGTCCGCCTACGCGACGAACGCGGCTATCTCACCATCAAGGGACCTTCAAACAACGGAGGACTCTCGCGCTATGAGTTTGAACACGAAATATCGAAAGACGAAGCGCTCTCGCTCTTCCGTCTCTGCGAACCCGGCATCGTCGACAAAATCCGCTGGCTCGTGCCAGCAGGCCGCCACACGTTTGAAGTGGACGAGTTCTTCGGCGAAAACGAAGGCCTCGTTGTGGCCGAAGTGGAACTGGGCAGCGAAGACGAAGCTTTTGAACGCCCCGATTTTCTGGGAAAGGAAGTGACCGGCGACCGCCGCTATTATAATTCCTCGCTCCGCATACGGCCATACAGCCAATGGGAAAAGGAGTAAAATCCATAGACCGCGCAGCAAAGGCGACGGGACAAGCAACCAGGCCAATGGGTCAAGGAATGAGCAAGGATGTCTCTCCGAAGAAAGGGAAAGCAGTTCTCTCGTAAACGCTGACCGCAGCAATAATCGCTGGCAAGCCGTCGCTACAGCCAGCCGCCGTTGCCAAGTTCCTAAAAAATCAACTCCCCCCTACAATCGGAGCACAAAAAAGGGAAAAATGTGCAGGAATAAGCCAATTTTTCACGCAAATACTTGGCCGTCTTAATAATAAGGACTATTTTTGCAGCCAAAAGAAGGATACTAATACATTCACTAATAAATTCAAATTAAGAAACTATGTCTGATATTGAAGCAAAAGTAAAAGAAATCATCTGTGACAAATTGAGCGTTGATGAAGCAGAAGTAACGAACGAAGCAAGCTTCGCCAACGACCTCGGTGCTGACTCTCTCGACACTGTAGAGCTCATCATGGAATTTGAAAAGCAGTTCAAGATCACTATTCCCGACGATCAGGCCGAGAAGATCTCTACTGTAGGTGATGCTATCAGCTACATCGAGGAGCACATCAAGTAAGTAATGGTTTCCATTGCTTTTTGAGAGCACACCTCTCATCCCCCCAAGGGGGGGAGGACTGCAAACTTCACGGCGGCCATAACGACGGTCTCGGGATTTTGTGTCCTCCCTCCCTTGGAATGTTTAGACATATTCGCTGAGCAATGGCGAAAAAAAGGCTGCACCAACTGCCCCTCTTCTTTTCCCGTTGCCGAATAGCGCCTGACTCTTCACATTGTGGCGCCGCGCGTCTGCCATCCATCTGACGCGAGGCGCGACAGTGGCATTTGGGTGGACGGAGGAGAAAGCATACCGCCGAAATCATTGGTTGAACGGTTTGGCAGGACATTGGCAGGATTTGACAGACGCCAATGGTTCTGGCTTCATTTAAAAGGGCATTCCCGACATTCAGGAAGTAATGATGAACCATTACTAAATCTTTTCCATGCCCTGCATGAAGCTTCACGCAGACTTTCCACCAACGGTTCCGGCCTCTTGCCCATCATCCGCTACCGATGTACGGCTCCAGGCTTTAGTCCGCAGAACTGGTTTTCGCCAGTTCCTATGGTAATGGCGAAAGAATGAATTTACGGCATTCAACCATTACGCAGGCGAAAGGGGTCTATACATTCCCTAACAAACATTTTTTGATTAAACCATCTGAGCAGGAAACAAGAAACCGGCCGCCCCGGCCTGGCAACAGACACCTGCGAAGCATACACATTATATCTATATGGAATTAAAAAGAGTAGTCGTAACAGGTCTTGGTGCGCTCACCCCACTGGGCCACACAGCTCCCGAAACATGGGAAAACCTTTTGAAAGGTGTCAGCGGTGCTGGCCCCATCACACACTTCGACGCTTCTAAGTTTAAAACGCAGTTTGCCTGCGAAGTGAAGAACTTCAAGGTAACCGACTATATCGACCGCAAGGAAGCCCGCAAGATGGACCTCTATGAGCAGTACGCCCTCGTTGCTGCCATGGAAGCTGTCAAAGACTGCGGCGTTGACCTCGAATCAGTCGACAAGAACCGCATCGGCGTTGTTCTCGGCGTTGGTATCGGCGGTATCCACACCTTCGAAGAAGAAGCTGGCAACTACGCCATCAACGGCGAAGAAATGGGTCCGAAATACAATCCTTTCTTCATTCCTAAGATGATCGCCGACATCGCTGCCGGAGAAATCTCCATCAAATATGGCTTCCACGGCCCTAACTACACCACCACCTCGGCTTGCGCTTCTTCAACGAACGCCTTCGCCGATGCTTTCAACCTCATCCGTTTGGGCAAAGCCAACATGATGGTGACTGGCGGCGCAGAAGCAGCCATCTGGCCCGCAGGTGTCGGTGGTTTCACCGCCATGCACGCCCTCTCAACCCGCAACGACGACCCTGAACACGCCAGCCGTCCGTTCAGCGCCAGCCGCGATGGTTTCGTTATGGGCGAAGGTGCTGCCTGCCTCATTCTTGAAGAACTCGAGCACGCAAAGGCACGCGGTGCGAAGATCTATTGCGAAGTAGCCGGCGTTGGTATGTCTGCCGATGCCCACCACATCACGGCCAGCCATCCGGAAGGCCTCGGTGCACACCTCGTTATGAGCAACGCACTCGAAGATGCTGAAATGACGCCTGAAGACATCGACTACATCAACGTTCACGGCACTTCAACGCCTGTTGGTGACATCTCTGAGGTGAAGGCCATAACGAAGCTCTTCGGCGAACACGCCTACAAGCTCAACATCAGCTCAACGAAGTCAATGACGGGTCACTTGCTCGGCGCTGCCGGCGCTCTCGAAGCAATGGCTTGCTGCTTGGCTGTTCAGAACGACATCGTTCCGCCAACCATCAACCACGAAGATGACGACCGCGACGAACGCATCGACTACAACCTCAACTTCACCTTCAACGAAGCACAGAAACGCCCCATCCGCGCTGCCTTGAGCAACACGTTCGGCTTCGGCGGACACAACGCCTGCTGCATCGTCAAGAAGTTTGAAGACTAAGACTTTAAGTAGATGGGGAAATTGCCTTTAGTAATGGTCGCGACCATTACTAAAGGCTGAAAATTCCCATAGTGAACATAAATTAAATTGCCCAGTAACTTCGGATAATTGGTGTCGTGCTTTTCCATCAGCCAATTACCGAAGTTATTGTTTTACCTAAGCAGAAGTCGGGAACAAGGAAGTTCCAAGAACCAATGGCAGCAAATGGCCCACCACCAACCCACCAGCCTGCTAAAAAAAGCCATACAACCCATGAAAAGAGTCCGGTTTCCAGAGAGAATCCCGGCATTTTCCCATGAAATCTGTGTGAGATTACAAAAACAAGTCCTGTGGCAACTCAGGGTCACTCCGTCTGGAAGAAAGTCCAAATATAAGAAGAAATCCTCCGCCTTGACGCATTGAAGCGCAGTAGCACCTTCTCGAAGCGCAGCCCTACTCCCCCGCGCCATCAATCTGTTTCCACGATAGCTCAAGGCGTTGCAAAGGATTTCCACGCAGTCTCCATGAGTTTCCACCCCTTCTCCGCAAGATTTCATCGGCATACTCCTCTCCTCAGAATTGTTCAAGTTGTTGTTTGACCATAACATAAACGGAATATCCCCCTCCCGCTCCCTGCATCCAAAACATCCTCCCATGGTAGTTAATCTAATCGACAGAGTGAAGCATTCCTTCAGCAAAGACAAGAAGCTCTCCTCTGCATTATACGGAATACTCGGATTTTATCCACACAATCTTGAATTTTACCGCGCCGCGCTGGCCCACAAATCGCAGAGCTACCGCAACCGCGCTGGTAAACCTGTCAACAACGAGCGTCTGGAATATCTTGGCGATGCCATCCTCGAAGCCGTTGTGAGCGACATCGTCTACCACCGCTACCCGCGCAAACGTGAGGGCTTCCTCACCAGCACGCGCAGCAAAATCGTGCAACGCTCTTCGCTCAACAAACTCTCTGCCGACCTCGGCCTCGACCGCCTCATCAAGACGACAGCTCAACCAGGACCGCGCAGCAACAACATCGGCGGAAACGCCTTTGAAGCGCTTATGGGCGCTGTTTACCTCGACCGTGGCTACCACCACTGCCAATGGTTTATCGAGAAACGTATCATCGGCCGCCTGCTCGACATCGACGGCGTGGCCAACAAGGAAGTGAACTTCAAGAGCAAACTCCTTGAATGGACGCAGAAAAACCGTATCCTGGCTGAATACAAACTCGAAGAGAAAGCCGACGAAAACAACGGCACACAGCTCTTCCACAGTTCGGTCGTGCTGGAAGGCATCGTTGCCGGAACGGGCGAAGGACACTCAAAGAAGGAAAGCCAGCAGATTGCAGCGAAAGAGGCGCTCACCAAACTGCGCCGCGAACCGAAATTCCTCGACAACATCTACCGCGCCAAAGAGAAGCGCACGGCGATGGAGGCCGATGAGGTGTGCGTGGTGCCACGCATCGACGAAATTGAGGAAGAGATTGCTCAGGAAGCCAAACCGCATGTGAGCCGCAATGCCAAACTGGCACCGTCGCGCACACCGAAAGCGAAGAAAAATGCCGCCAAACCAGCCGCTGCTGAGGAAAAGGGCAACAACAAACCGGCAACAGGCGCTAAACGCGCTCCGAAACAGACCGCTAACAACGAGGCCACCACTGCCCCGGCAAAGCAGAATGAACAGCCCAAACGCAACGAGAGCCGAAAGGAGCAGCAGAATGCCGCCCAGAAGGACATGAAGCAAGGTGCTGAACCTTCACAGAAGGAGAATGCACCGTCTCAGAAAGACAACGCACAGCCTCAAAAGGGAAATGCCCCATCTCAAAAGGAAACGGCCCAGAACCAGAAGGATAATCCCGCTGCACAAAAAGAGGCTGACGCTTCGCAGAAACAGCAGAAGTCGGCCCAGAAGTCGGCCGATAACGCCCAGAGAAACGCTGACGCTTCTCAGAAAAACGGCGAAGCCGCCCAGAGAAAAAAGAACGCTCCAAGCGAAGAATACAATGCTCCGACGTCTGCGGAACCTTATGACGAAACTCAACAGGACACCTCTGACACTGATATGCGCCAGGAACGTGCCCCACGTCGCCGTCCTTCACGCCGCTCGCGCCGCGCCACCGCCCTTCCTCCCGTAGACGGTACGCCACGCAACGAAGCTGAAGCCGAACGCGAAGCCATCGTGCGCCAAGCTGAAGAGGCCGCCTACAGCCAGGAATAAATCGTTTACAGCCAAGGATGAACTATCCAAAGCCAAACAACCCGCAGGCACACGTGGCTTGATTTCTCCAAAATAAAAGTCCCAGCCTGCACGATTCTTTTAAGCGTTCCGAACATGCTGACCCTTTCGCTCAGCGCGTTCGGAACGCTTTTTAAATACACCAACTCCTTGCTAAAACTTACGCATCGAAGGAAAAAACTTACGCGTCGAAGGAAAAAACTTGCGCAACGAAGGAAGAACCATGTCCCTCAAAGGAAGGCGGGAACAGAGAAGGGAAACACGATGTGAGAAAGGAGGTTTTTCTTGCAAAATACAGGAGTGTACTACGTGTACACCAGACTAAAACAAGGAGAAAGCAGTGCGGAAAAACTATATATCGCTTTCGCTCACCTATACAGTGA
>OKSO01000802.1_pt1 | contig 11857 bp, 6 predicted proteins | sample 1606241 | NCBI WGS metagenome assembly OKSO01 (sample SAMEA3879540, study PRJEB24766) | human gut metagenome | biome: human-associated habitat; feature: feces | place: USA | collected 1985/1987
ACTTTGTGGTGGAGGCCGGTCAGGGTGCTGACGGCAAGGGCACCACCATCTGGAATGGCAGCCGCTACCCGGCTGAAGCCACCGACAAGCTCCACCATTATTCCGGTGCCCTGTGCATGGCGGCGGACTCCTCCGGCCAGTGCGCCAGCGTCTTTTATATCATGTCCACTCTGCCCGGCGGGGATTCCGTTACGCAGGAGCTCACCGACCAGATGAACAGTGCAGGCTACCGCGCTGAGGTCGTTTCGGCCTACCAGACCGCCGGCGGCGCGCCCTACCTCGACTACACCGACACCGTGCTGGGCCAGGTGTACGAGGGGATGGACGTGGTGGACACCATCGCTCAGGCCGCCGTGGATGAGAATCAGAAGCCCACGGAAACGATCACCATCAACAGCGTCAGCATTGAGACATATCAGGCGCAGTAACAACTGAAAATGACAAAACCGGCTTTCCTGTGGCAGCAGGAAAGCCGGTTTTGTGCTGAATGGAGAGAATGGGGGATATATCGGTCAGCGGGAAAGGCCGCTGACCCCACTGGCAATGACACCGCCGTCCATGACGATGTCCGTGCCGGTGAGATAACCGAGCCGTTCGTCCAGCAACAGGGCATACAGCGCGGCAATCTCTTCTGGCCTGCCGTTCCGCTTGAGGGCGGAATGGGCAGTAAAGGTCTGGGCTTCGGCGCTTTCCAACTGGCCCATGGGGGTATCAAAGTTGCCGGGGGTCACACTGAGGCAGCGCACCCCTTTGGCACCAAAGCGGGCGGCATCGGTTTTGGCAAACCAGATGACGAAATGCTTGCTGATGGAGTAGGCCACACCGGTGCGGGCATTTTTGGGCATCAGGTTGATGCGGGCCATCATCTTTTTCAAAAATTTTTCCCGGTCGGTACGGGCGAGGGGATAGACCCGCTTTGGCATGATGAAGGAAGGCGAGAGATAAGCACTCATGCTGGAAGTATCGATGACACAGCCGCCCGGGGCCATGACCGGGTAAAAGGCATCATTGATGTTGACTGTGCCCAGCGCGTTGGCCCGCAGGATGGCTTCCGGGCTGCCCATGTGGGGACTCATGCCAGCAATGTGGAGCAGAGCTTTCACCTGCCCACGTTCCACGGCGTGCCGTGCCAGCTTTTCGCAGCTGGCACGGTCAGAGAGGTCACAGGCAAAGGCTTCGGCTTCGTGTCCGGCTTCGGTCAGCTCGGCCACGGCGCTTTCCAGTTTTGCGGCAGTGCGGCCTACCAAAATCACATGATATCCGGCTTCACAGACCAGCTTGGCCGTGGCGCGGCCCATGCCGCTGCCGCCGCCGGTAATCACACAGACGGGTTTCATGGTGCACCTCTTCAGTGAATCTTGCCGGTGGCCTTGAGCCAGGCGGCGGTGTCGTGGAGTGTTTCGGCGTAGGGACGGGGTGCAAAGCCCAGCTCGTTCTTGGCCTTGGAACAGTCAAAGGTGTTGTTGCGCTCCAGGTTGTAGACCGCAAATTCGGTCAGCACAGGCTTTGTGCCCTTTTTTGCGGCCGATTTTTCCATCTGCTTTGCGGCAAGGTGGGCGAAGGAAAGGGGAAGGTAGAACTTACAGCCCTTGCAGCCGGTATCCTCTTTAAGCATCCGGCACATTTCCTTCAGGGTGACTTCATCATTGCTCAGAATGTAGCATTCACCTTTGCGGCCCTTGTCGGCGGCGGCAATGGTGCCTGCGGCCAGGTCCCGGACATCCACCATGTTGAAGCTGCCCGCCATGCCGATGGGCATTTCACCGTTCAGGATCTGGGTCAGGGTGCGGGTGGTCTGGCCGATGGCCGGGTCGTTGGGGCCGATGATGCCGCTGGGGTGGACAACGCAGGCGTTCAGGCCCGCGTGGGCGGCATCCAGTACCTTCTGGGTGGCCATGGCCTTGCTGCGGCTGTACCAGCCTACCACCTTTTCCTCTTCATAGGGGACGAACTGATTCACTTCCCGGATGGGCTGCCCGGCGGGCAGCTCAGGAATAGCACCGGTGGAAGAAACGTACACGAACTTCCTGCATTCCGGGTGGTGCTTGGCGGCGGCAAGCATATTCTCGGTGCCGCCCACATTGACGGCGATCAGCTTCTCGCTGTAACCCGGGTCGATGGTGACCATGCTGGCACAGTGGATGCAGACGCTCTGGCTGCCCTCGGGGATGTTGAAGAAGGCTTCGCAGTCCTCGGCGCTGCACAGATCGCCCTCAAAAACCTCGACCTCAGCGGGCAGATACTTGCGGGCAGGATCCCCCTTGAGGACGAAGGCCCGGATGTGCTCCCCCCGTTCGATCAGCTGCGTGCAGATGTTGATGCCCAGGAAACCGGCCGCGCCGGTCAGCAGATAAATGGTGTTGATGTTCATATTCATTTCCTCCCGCTTTTCTCTCAAAGTGTACGATACGGTTTACAGCATTGCGGCCAGACCCAGACCCATGCTGTCGAACCCCTCAGAGACAGCCAGATAGGCATCCATCGTGTCCTCGTCGATCCGGACGGGAGAAGAGGTGTTCCGGTTTTTGAAGCTGTTCAGAGTGGCAGCGAGTGCCAGACCGATGCCGTAGTTTGCACCGCCCTCAGTCAGGGTGTAGTAAGCGTCCAGTGCAGTCTCGTCCAGGGTGGAAGCGGTCATGTTCTTGCGGTTCATCATGGTAAGTGTCCTCCGTTTTATGTTTGAATGTTTGTTGTTTGTTCTGTTGTGGAGCTCCGTGCTCCCTTGCGATGGCTAAAGGATACCCGACCAAGGTAAACGCAAGGTGAATATTTCTGTTTATCTTTTGTTTATCTTTGGGTGTATAATAGAGCCATACCATAGAAAGTGAGGAGAACGCCATGCTGAAAATTTTGGTTGCGGAAGATGACGTGAGCACCAACAAGCTGCTCTGCGCCATTTTAAAGATCAACGGCTATGAAGCAATCCCGGCCTTCAACGGCGAAGCGGCGCTGGACATCATCGACCACCAGCACATTGACCTGCTGCTGTGCGATGTGATGATGCCTAAAATGGATGGCTTTGCCCTGACCCAGGCCATCCGGGATGGCGGCAGCATGATGCCCATCCTGATGCTGACGGCCAAGGCCCTGCCCGAGGACAAGCACACCGGTTTTCTGGTGGGTACGGATGACTACATGACCAAGCCGCCGGATAAGACCGAGCTGCTGCTCCGCATCAAGGCTCTGCTCCGCCGGGCCCGCATCGTGGATGAGCATAAGATCACGGTGGGGGATGTGGTGGTGGATATGGACAGCCGCACCGTGCGGCGGGGGATGGAGGTGCAGACCCTGCCGCCCAAGGAGTTTGAACTGCTGTACAAGCTGCTGGCCTACCCGGAGCGCACCTTTACCCGGATGGAATTGCTGGACGAGATCTGGGGCATCGACAGCGAGAGCGATGACAAGACCGTGAATGTCCACATCAACCGCCTGCGCAACCGTTTTTATGATTGGCCGGAGTTTGAGATCCAGACCGTGCGGGGTTTGGGGTACCGTGCTGTAAAGAAAGTGTGACCCAATGAAAAACGCATTCAACCGGCTGCGCAGCGGCATGGAGACCTTGAACCTGACCATGCTTCTGATCCTGAACCTCTTTTTCATGGTCTTTCTGCTGCTGGCCGTCTGCACCGTGCTGGTCCTGGCCGGTGTGGACGAGGGATTTCTCTATCACGATGGACAGGTCGAGCTCGGTGGTGCACTGGCCTTTGTCTATACCGTCTGCATCCTGATCGCTGTGAGCATGGTGGTGATGATACGGATGGTCTTTATCCACCCATTGCAGCGGAACATTGAGGCTATGAAAAAATTGGCAAATGGGGACTTTACCGTGCGTGTGGATCCCTCGGAACACGGTTACACGTCCCGGGAGATGGTCGAGTTTGAGCAGAGCTTTAACAAGGCGGCAGAGGAGCTGGGCGGCACTGAGATCCTGCGGAAAGATTTTATCAACAACTTCTCCCACGAGTTCAAAACGCCCATCGTCAGTATCAGCGGTTTTGCCGACCTGCTGCTGGAGGAGCAGCTGCCGCCCGAGGACCAGAAGGAATACCTGACCATCATCCGGGACGAGAGCAGGCGGCTGGCCGACCTGGCAACGAATATTCTGACCCTGAACCGGGTGGAGAGCCAGACGATCCTGACCGACAAAGCAGCCTTCCCGCTGGATGAACAGCTGCGCCAGAGCGTGCTGGTGACCCAGCAGAAGTGGCGGCAGAAGGAGCTGGATTTTGATGCCGACCTTGTTCCGGCAGAGTACACCGGCAGCGAGGGGCTGCTGAAAGAGGTCTGGCTCAACCTGCTGGACAACGCCGCCAAGTTCAGCCCTGAGGGCGGCACCGTGGCCGTGAATCTGCGCAAAGCAAAAAACGCCCTGATGGTCTCGGTGACCGATCAGGGCGAGGGGATGAGCGCCGACACGCAGGCGCACATCTTTGAACAGTTCTATCAGGGCGATACCAGCCACACCACCCAGGGCAACGGTCTGGGCCTTGCCATGGTGAAAAAGGTGCTGGAGCTCCACGGCGGCAGTATTCAGGTGAACAGCGCCCCCGGGCAGGGCAGCTGCTTTACCGTGACATTACCCATATAAACGAAAAAGAGGCGCTGAAAAGCGTCTCTTTTTGCTTCCGGTTCAAATTTCGCCGGGGTGCTCCTTGCGCCAGGTGAGGTAATCTTCCAGAATGACCGTGGCGCTGACGGAATCCAGAATGGCCTTGCGGTGGGCACCAAAAGTTCCCACCTCGTCCAGGATATCGGCGGCTTCACAGGTGGACTGCCGCTCGTCCCACATCCGCACGGGCAGGCCGCTCCAGATCTGCAAGGTCTTGCCCAGCTTGCGGCTCTTCTCGGCGCGCTCGCCCTCGGTGCCGTCCATGTTGAGCGGCAGGCCCACCACAATGAGCTCTGCCTTCTGCTCCTGGGCAATGCGGCAGACCTCGGCAGCCACCTTGGGCCGGGCCTTCAGGGTGATCTGGGGGGTGATGGGCGTGGTCAGGAACTCGGTGGGGTCGCAGACCGCAAGCCCCGTGCGGCTGGCACCGTAATCAACTGCTAGAATCTTCATGGGGAAGTGCCCCTCCTGTTTTGCTGTTTTTCCTCAGTTTACCACAGAATAGATTTTTCTTCAATTTTGCGGTACAATAAACTCAATTATTATCCATTGCGCAGGGCTGACCCGATATGCCAAAGGCTCTCCCTTCGGGAGAGCTGGCAAAGCCGCAGGCTTTGACTGAGAGGGTGAGCTCGTTATAGAAAGTGAGAAAACAATGTTACAGCTACTTCTGGGCGGTTCCGGCAGCGGAAAAACAACGCTGTTGTACCAGCGCATCCGCGCCCGGGCCGAAAAAGGGGAAAAAAGCATCCTGCTGGTGCCGGAACAATTCACTTCCAGCACCGAGGGCCGCATCTACCGTGAGCTGGGGGATGCCCTGTCCGGCATGGTGGAGAGTTTTTCTTTTACCAGTCTGGCAGAAAAGATCCTTTCCACCGAGGGCGGCGCGGCGGTGCAGACCCTCTCTGACGCAGGCCGTGCCGTGTTGGTGCGCCGGGCGCTGGAGGAGCTGCAGGACAATGTCCACTATTATCACCGCCACCGGCGCAGTGCGGCCTTTTGCCAGATGGCGGCTCAGACCATCGACGAGCTGAAAAGCGCGGGCCTTTCCGGCCAGCAGCTGGCACAGCTGGCCGGTGCCTGCGGAGCCGAGAGCGGTAAGCTCAGTGAGCTGGCCCTCATCTTTCAGGGCTACGAGACCCTGCTGGCCCGCAGCGGCATGGACCCCTCTGACCGGCTGGAGCTGGCCGGAGCCCGGCTGGAGGAAGCACTGGCCCGGCACAGCCTGCCGGAGTTTCTGCGGGACCGGGCGGTGTTCATTGATGAGTTCGATACCTTCAACGCCCCCAAAAAGCGGCTGCTGGGGGCCATGCTGGCGGCGCTGCCCAGCGTGACGGTGGCCCTCTGCGATGATGGTGCCCCCCTGCTGCCCGGTGACCTGAGCCTGTTCTCCGGGGCCAAGCAGGTGGCGGCGCAGCTGCGCCAGCTGGCCCGGAAAAATGGGGCAGAGGTGGCCGTTCCGCAGCTTTTGCGCAAGGATCTGCGCCACCGGAACGCCCCGGGCCTTGCCGCAGTGGCAGAGCTGCTGGAAACCGGCAGCTGCACCGCGGATGCCCCGGCGGGCGAGGTGCGGCTCTTTGCCGCGCCCAGCCGGGAGGAGGAGGCCCGTGCCGCTGCCGGTGCCATCCGGCGGCTGATGCGGCAGGGTGTGCGGTGCGGAAAGATCGCTGTGGTCTGCCGCGATATCGCCAAGTATCGTGCCGCTGTCCGGTATGAATTCCGGATGGCGGAGATCCCCCTGTACTGCGATGAACCCACCACCCCGGAATTCAGCGCCCCGGCCACGGCGGTGCGGGCCCTGCTGGAGATCGCCCGGGGAGCCGACCTGACCGAGAACCTGACCACCCTTGCCAAGACCGGCCTGTGTGCCCTGAGCGAGGAGCAGGTCTGCGCGCTGGAAAACTATGCCTACACCTGGGCCCCCACGGCGGCGGCCTGGCGGGAGAAGTTCGAGCGCAGCCCCAAGGGCTTTGGAGAACAGGAGCTGACCGAAGAGGACCTCCGCAACCGGGAGCGGGCAGAACATGCCCGTGCCCTGCTCGTGGGGGCAGTGGATGCATTCCGGGCCAAGGTGCGCGGGGTCAACGCCGAGGCCATCAGCCGGGCGGTGTATTTCTGCCTGAAAACGCTGGGGGCTGAGGAACAGCAGGCCGCTCAGGTAAAAGCCATCCGCGCGGGCCGGGGCATCCCGGCGGCGGAGGAAGCCGCCCGGGAGTGGAACGTGGTCATGGGGCTGCTGAACGAGATGGCCCATCTGCTGGGGGAGCAGACCGTGACCGTGGCCGAATACGAGGACCTGTTCGGGCTGCTGCTCCGCTCGTCCGACCTGGGGCACATTCCCCAGACCCTGGATGCGGTGGTGCTAGCCAGCGCAGGCAAGATGCGTCTGGACGCGCCGGACTATGTGTTCGTGCTGGGGCTGGCCGAGGGGGAATTTCCGGCCGCGCCCGGCGAGGTGGGTCTGCTGACCCACGCCGACCGCGATGCCCTGATGGCGCAGGAGATCGACCTGCCCGACTGCTTTGAGAACCGTGTGGTGCGTGAGCAGGTCTGCTTCTACAAGGCCCTGACCGCTCCTGCAAAGGGGCTGTGGCTCAGCTGGCCCAAGGGGCAGGGGCAGACCCTCTGCGCTGCGCTGGAACCCCTCGTGGAAGCACTGGCCCCCGCTGCCCCGGAGCTGGAACTGACGGACCTTGCGGCCACCCCTGCAGATGGGCTGGACTGTCTGGGCGGCGGCTGGCCCCTGACGGAGACCGAGCGTGCCAGCCTGACAGAAGCCCTGCACACCCCCGGCGAGACCGAGCCGCAGGGCCTTGCCCTGCTGCGCCGGATGGCCGACACTGCCCCCCGGCAGGTGCATGACCTGCCTGCGCTGGAAGCGCTGCTGGGGCGGAAGCTGCGCATTTCCCCCAGTCAGCTGGAAAAATATTATACCTGCCGCTACGGCTACTTTTTGCAGTATGTGCTGGGGCTCAGGCCCCGCCGCCGGGCCGAGCTTTCCGCCGACCAGAGCGGCACCCTGATGCACTGGGTGCTGCAGATGGCGCTGGACCCTCACCCCGGCCCGGACAACCCCATGGCGGCGCTGCAGCCCTTTATGGAGCTGGACGATGAGGCCATGGCGAACCTTGCCGCGCTGCTGGTGGACGAGTACGCCAAGCGCTATCTGCCCGAGGATACCGCCCGCTTTGCCTATCTGCTCTCCCGCCTGAAAAAGAGCATGACGAGCCTGCTGCTCTACCTGCGGGATGAACAGCGGCAGTCCAGCTTCAAGCCCGTGGCCTGTGAGCTGAAGATCGGCCGGGGCGAGGATGCCGTGCCTGCCCAGGTGTATCACCTGTCGGACGGGCGCACCGTCCAGCTGGTGGGCACCGTGGACCGTGCCGACGAGTGGGTGGAGGAGGACGGCACCCGCTGGGTGCGGGTGGTGGACTACAAGACCGGCACCAAAAAGCTGGACCTGAAGGAGGTCTACTGCGGTCTGGACTGCCAGATGCTGCTCTACCTGTTCAGCCTGACCCGGGATAAAAGCGGCCGCTTTACGGGGGCGGAACCGGCTGGCGTGCTCTACCTGCTGGCCGACCCGGCCCCTGAGACCACCACCCGCGAAAAGGCGGCTCACAGTGTGGAATACAAACTGGACGGTCTGGTGCGGGACGAGCAGAAGCTGTTTGATGCCATGGATGCCGACGAGACTGGCAGATATCTGCCCTTCTCCTATTACAAAGGCGCGCCCAGCCCCTACCAGAAGGACAAGCGGGCAGACATCGCCAAGCTGAACCGCATCCAGCTGCATCTGGATGATCTTGTGACCCGGATGGGCCAGCAGCTCTATGAGGGTCAGATCGCCGCCGAGCCGCTGGTCACGGGCCGGAGTCCCTGCCAGTGGTGTGATTACGGCTTTGTCTGCTGCCACGAGGCCGGTATCGGGGAGCGGGCGCTGGAGGCCCCCGCAAAGCCCTTTGAGGCTCCCGGGCAGCCCGAAGAGGGAGAGGAGGAACAGGCATGAGTGAACCTAAGTGGACCCCCGCCCAGCGGGCCGCCATCGAGGACCGGGGCGGCGCGCTGCTGGTGAGCGCGGCGGCGGGCAGCGGCAAAACGGCTGTTCTGACGGAGCGGGCTGTCCGGCTCATCACCGACCCGGAACATCCCGTGGATGCGGACCGTCTGCTCATCGTCACCTTTACCAATGCGGCGGCGGCAGAGCTGCGGGCCCGCATCGGGCAGGCGCTTCTGAAGCGCAGCCAGGCGGAACCCGGCAATGGCGCGCTGCGCCGCCAGCGGATGCTGCTGCAGCGCGCACCCATCTGCACCATCGATGCCTTCTGTCTGGACCTGCTGCGCAAGCACTTTCAGGCGCTGGATATCCCGCCGGACTTTTCCCCCGCAGACCCCGGCAGTGTGGAGCTCCTGCGGGCCTCTGCCCTGAGCGAGACGCTGGAAAATGCCTACCGCGACCCGGATTTCTGCGCCTTTGCCGACCTCTACGGCAAGGGCCGCACCGACAAAGCAGCGGGGGAGGCGGTTTTGCAGGTCTACGACTTCCTCCGCGCCCTGCCGGACTACGATAAAAAGCTGGACGAGATGCTGGCCCCGTGGCAGGACGAGAACGGCTTTGCCCGCACCTGCTGGCATGATATTCTGATGCAGGAGGCCGCCCGCTCTGCCCGGGCCGCGAAGGAGCTGCTCTGCGCCGCGCTGAACGACTGCAGGGAGGACTTCGTGACCGCGCAGGCCGACGCCGAGGCCAGCAAGAAGACCCCTGCCGCCAAGGAAAAGGCTGTGGCGGCAGTGAACGAGAAGTTCGCCGAACCCCTCGAGCGGCTGGAAAACTCCGCCGCCCTGCTGGGCGAGGTGGAGCGTCTGGCCGGGGCGGGGGAATGGACGCCCCTCTACGACAGGCTGACGCCCTACGTCCTCGGCATGGAACAGGCCCCCGGCCTCAAAAATATGAAAAAGCGGCTCACCGGTGAGCACAAGGACGCCGTCAAGACCCGGGCCGACGAGGCCGCGAAGCTCTTTGAGAAAATCGAAGACCTGATAAGCTGTAGTCTGGATGAGGCAGAGCTTGACCGCCGCGCTGCCGAACCCTGCCTCCGCGCCCTCTTTGCCGCCGTGCGGGACTTTGACGCCCGCTTTGCGGCCCGGAAGCGGGAGAGAAGATTGCTGGAATTCAGCGACTTCGAGCATCTGGCCCTGCGGCTCCTGCGGGACGCCGACGGCCAGCCCACCGAGCTGTGTCAGGGCATCCGGCAGGGCTACGCCGCCGTCATGGTGGATGAGTATCAGGACACGAATGCCCTGCAGGACGCCCTTTACCGTTGTCTGGCCAGCCCGGCAGGGGACGACCTCTTCCTCGTGGGCGACTTAAAGCAGAGCATCTACCGCTTCCGTCAGGCGGACCCCAGCATCTTCCGGGAAAAGCTGGAGAGCTGGCCCCTCCTGCCCGGCGGCGAGGCCCGCCCCCGGCCCGAAGACGGCCAGCCCGGCGAGAACGCCATGCTGGCGCTGGACGCCAACTTCCGCTCTGCCCCGCAGGTGGTGGCAGGCATCAACTTTATCTTCGAACAGCTCATGACGCCCGCTCTGGGCGACACGGCCTACGGCGACGGACAGCGCCTCGTCTGCGGCGCACCCGGCGCGTACGAGGGCAGTGTGGAGGCTCACTTCCTGCCCGACGATGCCGCCGAGACGGACGCAAAATATATCGCCGACCGCATCGAGGCGATGGTGGCTTCCGGCGAGCCGGTGCGGGACGGCGGCACCACCCGCCCGGTGCAGTACGAGGACTGCTGTATCCTGCTGGCGGCGAGAGGCGACTTTCCGGCCTACGCCGAGGCCCTGACGGCCCGGGGCATCCCGGTCTACGCCGACGCCCGGGAGAACCTGCTGGACGCGCCCCACATCCGCCCCCTCATCGCCCTGCTGCGGGTCATCGACAACCCCGCGCAGGACATCTATCTCGCTGCCGCCATGTTGGGGCCGATGTTCGGCTTTACGGACGACGACCTTGTACGCCTGCGTGCCCAGAGCGCCGCAATGCAGAAAAAGGCGCAGGAGGAACAGGGCGCGAAGGAAACGGGCAAAAGGGCTTCCCGCATGAGTCTGTACGGCGCAGTGCTGCAGGTGGTGCAGAATGACGATGAAACGCCGTTCACCCGAAAGGTGAAAGACTTTTATGACCGACTCACCGCACTGCGGCGCATGGCCCGCAGTGCCCCGGCAGAACAGCTGCTGGAAGAGATCTTTGTCTCCACCGGCTATCTTGCTGCGCTGGGCGTACTGGAAAACGGTGCGCACCGCCGGGAAGATGCCGGCGGTGCGCGGCCTGGCTGTGTGACCATCATGACCATCCATCGCTCCAAGGGTCTGCAGTTCCCGGTGGTGTTCGTGGGCGACACGGCCCGGCACTTCAACCTGAGCGACACCCGCCAGCCGGTGCTGCTCCATCGAGTGTACGGGGCCGGGCTGCGTCTGCGTCCCGAAGACGGCGAAGGTTCCTATAAAACGGCGGCCTACGAGGCGCTGGCCAATGTCCACGCCGCCGAACTGCGCAGCGAGCAGATGCGCCTGCTGTATGTGGCGCTCACCCGCGCACAGGACAAATTGATCCTGACCATCCCGCTGGGCATGACCAAGACCGGCAATCCCTTTGCCAAGGCGGCAGCATTCCTTGCTGCGGGCGCGGGAGAAACGCTGAACCAGCAGGCGGGCAGCTTTGCCGACTGGCTGCGTGCAGCGCTGCTGGTGCATCCCTTCGGCGGGCCGCTGCGGCGGCTGGCAGGAGATCTGGAACTGCCCTTTGTGTTTACGGAAAGCGAGATCCTGATCACGGTGCAGGAAGCTCAGCCGGAGCCGGAAACACCGGAACAGGAACCGGAAGCGGCAGAGCCTGTCCCGGCAGACCCGGCATTGGTGGCTCAGCTGCAGGAGGGCTTTGCATGGCGGTATCCGGCGGCAAAACTGGCTGCGGTGCCCGCCAAGGTCAGCGTGACCAGCATCGTGCACAAGGCCGAGCAGACCACGCTGGAACGCCCTGCCTTTCTCTCCAAAGACGGCCTGACTGCCGCCGAGATGGGCACGGCTCTGCACGCTTTTCTGGAACATGCGGACTTTGCCTCCCTTGCTGCTGCCAAAGCGGCGGGCACGCTGGAGAAAGCCATCCTTGCAGAGCGTCAGCGGCAGGTGGACACCCGGCTGGTGGCCCCGGAAATTGCGGAAAAACTCAATGCAGGCCGCATCCGCCGC
>OKSO01000803.1_pt1 | contig 11853 bp, 8 predicted proteins | sample 1606241 | NCBI WGS metagenome assembly OKSO01 (sample SAMEA3879540, study PRJEB24766) | human gut metagenome | biome: human-associated habitat; feature: feces | place: USA | collected 1985/1987
AAGAACAAACTTATAGTTATATTTAATGATGAAGAAACAGCTTAAGAAAGTCCTCGTTCTGGGTTCCGGTGCTTTGAAGATCGGCCAGGCAGGTGAGTTTGACTATTCCGGTTCGCAGGCTCTCAAGGCTTTGCGCGAGGAGGGTATTAGTTCCGTCCTCATTAATCCAAACGTTGCTACAATTCAGACAAGTGAAGGTATTGCTGACAAGGTTTATTTCTTGCCGGTGACACCTTTTTTTGTAACTGAAATTATCAAGAAGGAGCGCCCAGACGGCATCATGCTGGCTTGGGGTGGACAGACGGGTTTGAACGTTGGTACAGAACTTTACCTCAACGGTGTGCTCAAGGAGTATGGTGTGGATGTGTTGGGTACTTCGGTAGAGGCTATCATGAACACGGAAGACCGCGACCTCTTCGTAAAGGAGCTTAACAAGGTTGACCTCAAGGTTCCAGTAAGCCACGCTTGCGAGAACATGGAGGAGGCTGTGGCTGCGGCACGCAACATCGGCTACCCTATCATGATCCGTTCTGCCTATGCGCTGGGTGGTCTCGGTTCTGGTGTCTGCAAGACCGAAGAGGAGTTTAAGGAGATTGCTGAATCTGCCTTCACTTTCGCACCTCAGGTGCTTGTTGAGGAGAGCCTGAAGGGATGGAAGGAGATTGAGTTCGAGTGCATCCGTGATGCGAACGACCGTTGCTTCACCGTTGCCTCTATGGAAAACTTCGACCCACTGGGTATTCACACAGGTGAATCTATCGTGGTGGCCCCAACCTGTTCTCTTACCGACAAGCAGGTGAAGATGTTGCAGGACATCGCCGTGAAGTGCGTCCGTCACCTCAACATCGTGGGTGAGTGCAACATCCAGTATGCTTTCAATGCTGAGACCAACGACTACCGTATCATCGAGATCAATGCTCGCTTGAGCCGTTCTTCTGCCCTCGCATCTAAGGCTACCGGTTATCCGCTCGCCTTCGTTGCTGCCAAGATTGCCCTCGGTTATACACTCGACCAGATTGGTGAGATGGGTACTCCTAACTCAGCTTATGTGGCTCCATCACTCGACTATATGATCTGTAAGATTCCTCGTTGGGACCTTACCAAATTTGCCGGTGTAAGCCGCAAGATTGGTTCTTCCATGAAGTCTGTAGGCGAAATCATGTCTATCGGCCGTTCATTCGAGGAGATGCTCCAGAAGGGTCTCCGTATGATTGGTCAGGGAATGCACGGTTTCGTAGGCAACGACCACACCAAGTTTAATAACTTGGATGAGGAACTTTCTAACCCTACCGACCTCCGTATCTTCGCCATCGCCCAGGCTTTGGAGGAAGGTTACACAATCGAGCGCATCGAGGAGTTGACCAAGATTGATCCTTGGTTCATCGAGCGCATGAAGAATATCGTAGATTACAAGCACAAGCTTTCTGAATATAATACGCTGGAGGAGATTCCTGCCGAGGTATTGCGCGAGGCTAAGGTATTGGGCTTCTCTGACTTCCAGATTGGCCGCTTCGTATTGAAGACTCAGAACACCAATATGGAGAAGGAGGTGCTGGCAGTTCGTGCCCAACGCAAGAAACTGAACATCCTTCCTGCCGTAAAGCGCATCCCTACTGTGGCAAGCGAGCATCCTGACCTTACTAACTATCTCTACATGACATACGCTGTAGAGGGTTACGACATCAACTACTACAAGAACGAGAAGTCTGTCATCGTTCTCGGTTCGGGTGCTTACCGCATCGGTTCTTCCGTAGAGTTCGACTGGTGTTCAGTAAACGCCATCAATACAGCCCGCAAGTTGGGTTACAAGTCAATCATGATCAACTACAACCCGGAGACCGTATCTACCGACTACGATATGTGCGACCGTCTCTACTTCGATGAGCTTTCATTCGAGCGTGTACTCGATGTCATCGACCTGGAGTCACCACGTGGCGTGATTGTTTCTGTGGGTGGTCAGATTCCAAACAACCTGGCTATGAAGCTCCATCGCCAGTCTGTGCCAATTCTGGGTACATCTCCTGTCAACATCGACCGTGCCGAGAACCGCGGTAAGTTCTCTGCCATGCTCGATAAGTTGGGCATCGACCAGCCTAAGTGGAGCGCCCTCACATCAATGGAGGATGTCCAGAAGTTCATCGACGAGGTAGGCTATCCTGTTCTCGTTCGTCCATCTTACGTTCTTTCCGGTGCAGCCATGAACGTTTGCCACGATGATGATGAGTTGCGTCGCTTCCTGGAGGCAGCTTCTGAGGTTTCTAAGGAATACCCAGTAGTTATCTCTCAGTTTATGACAGAGACCAACGAGATTGAGTTCGATGGTGTTGCCCAGAACGGTGAGATTGTAGAGTATGGTATTTCAGAGCACGTAGAGTATGCAGGCGTTCACTCTGGTGATGCCACCATGACCTTCCCTGCCCAGCAGATTTCCTTCGCTACAGCCCGTCAGATCAAGAAGATTTCACGTGCCATCGCCAAGGAGCTCAACATCTCGGGTCCTTTCAATATCCAGTACCTGGCTAAGGGTCGTGATGTAAAGGTAATCGAGTGTAACCTCCGTGCATCCCGTTCGTTCCCATTCGTAAGCAAGGTATTGAAGCGCAACTTCATCGAAACGGCTACCCGCATCATGCTCGATGCTCCATATCAGAAACCAGATAAGTCTGCTTTCGATATCGACCGTATGGGTGTGAAGGCATCCCAGTTCTCATTCGCCCGCTTGCAGAACGCCGACCCAGTTTTGGGTGTGGATATGAGCTCTACCGGTGAGGTAGGCTGTATGGGTGATACTTTCGAAGAGGCATTGCTCAACTCATTGATTGCTACCGGCTACAAGATTCCTTCTAAGGACAAGGGCATCATGCTTTCAAGCGGTGGTGCCAAGGAGAAGGCTTCTCTGCTCGATGCTGCACAGGCGCTGGTGAAGAACGGTTACACCATCTATGCTACAGCCGGTACAGCGAAGTTCCTCAACGAGAACAACGTGAAGGCTACAGCCGTAGGATGGCCTGATGAGGACCAAAAGGATCTTCCTAACGTGATGCAGATGATTGCCGACCACAAGTTCGACCTCATCGTCAACATCCCTAAGAATCACACCAAGCGTGAGTTGACCAATGGTTACAGAATCCGTCGTGGCGCCATCGACCACAACATTCCTCTGTTCACCAATGCCCGTCTGGCTTCCGCCTTCATCGAGGCATTCTGCACAATGAGCCAGGACCAGTTGCAAATTAAGAGCTGGCAGGAGTACGAGTAATCGCACGCAGATTTATATAAAATACGCCCTGTAAGGTCCAAGCCTTACAGGGCTTTTTTTATTCCCGGCAATGAGAAAAAGGAGCTGAAATGATGGCTTTCTCATTATTTTATTGTACCTTTGCAAACAGAAATAAGAATAAAACATGATAGTTTGTATAGCAGAGAAACCGAGTGTGGCTAAGGATATCGCCCGAATCATCGGGGCTACCACGGCACGCGACGGTTATATGGAAGGTAATGGTTACCAAGTAACATGGACCTTCGGCCACCTTTGTGAGCTGAAGGAACCGGATGATTATACTCCGATGTGGAAACATTGGAGCCTTTCGGCGTTGCCGATGATTCCACAGCGATTCGGTATCAAGCTCATCAACGATGAAGGCATCAAGAAGCAGTTTGCTACCATCGAGAAACTGATGCAGGCTGCCGACAGCATCATCAACTGCGGTGACGCCGGACAGGAAGGAGAGCTTATCCAGAGATGGGTGATGCAGAAGGCACAGGCGAAATGCCCCGTCAAGAGACTGTGGATTTCGTCCATGACCGATGAAGCCATCAAGCAGGGCTTCCAGGAACTGAAAGACCAGACCGAATACCAGTCACTCTATCTTGCCGGACTTTCCCGTGCCATCGGCGACTGGATTCTCGGTATGAACGCCACCCGACTTTACACATTGAAATACGGTCAGAACCGACAGGTGCTCAGCATCGGCCGGGTGCAGACCCCTACCCTTGCCCTCATCGTAAACCGCCAGAAGGAAATCGACAACTTCGTTTCCGAACCTTACTGGGTACTCGCCACCATCTATCGCGACACCCAGTTTACGGCAACCAGCGGCAAGTTTACCAGCAAGGAGGAAGGCGAGAAGGCTTTCAGCACCATCGCCGGCAAACCCTTCACCGTTACGGATGTAAGCAAAAAAAAGGGAAACGAGGCACCCCCTCATCTCTACGACCTCACCTCACTGCAGGTGGATTGCAACAAGAAGTTTGCCTACTCTGCCGATATTACGCTGAAGCTCATCCAGAGTCTCTACGAAAAGAAGTACACCACTTATCCTCGTGTAGATACCCAGTTCCTGACCGACGATATCTATCCGAAATGTCCGCAGATTCTGAACGGTGTGAGCCAGGCAAAGATAGCCAGTCAGCAGAAATACCTCCCACTCATCCAGCAACTCGCAGCCACCGGCAAGAAGTTGCCGAAGAGCAAGAAGGTTTTCGACAACAGTAAGGTAACCGACCACCACGCCATCATCCCAACCGGAGTTCCGCCAACCGGACTCACCGATATGGAGGCGAATGTCTATGATCTCATCGCCAAGCGCTTTATCAGCGTGTTCTATCCGGACTGTAAATTCTCCACCACCACCGTATTGGGCGAAGTCATCAACGAAGACGGATCGAAACCGGAGAAGATAGAGTTCAAGGTAAGCGGTAAGGAGATTCTCGAACCGGGCTGGCGAGTAGTCTATGCCAAGGATACGAAGAATGCCGATGACGACGATGCAGATAACGCCAACGGAAACGCAGACTCTGGAAACGGTGCCAAGAAGGAAGTGGTAGAAGAAAGAACCCTCCCATCCTTCACAAAAGGCGAATCGGGAGAACATCAGCCTACCCTGACGGAGAAATGGACCACGCCACCTAAGTATTATACCGAGGCAACCCTGCTGCGTGCGATGGAGACAGCCGGTAAATTCGTAGAAGACGAAGAACTTCGTGCAGCATTGAAGGAGAACGGAATCGGCAGACCTTCCTCCCGTGCCGGCATCATCGAGACCCTCTTCAAGCGCCACTACATCCGTCGCCAGCGCAAGAATCTGATGGCAACCCCGACAGGCATCGAACTCATTGACACCATCCATGAGGAACTGCTGAAGAGTTGCGAACTGACCGGTATCTGGGAGAAGAAGCTCCGCGACATCGAGCACAAGACCTACGATCCTGCCGACTTCATCAACGGACTGAAAGAACAGATCAACAAGATAGTCATCGATGTGTTGTCAGACAACAGCAACCGGAGAGTGACCATCATGACAGAGGAAGACCTCAAGAAGAAACCGGCTGCCAAGAAACCGGCTGCCCGAAAGGCTCCAGCCAAGAAAGCCGATAAGGCAGCAGCACAGAATGCAGATTCTCAGAATGCTCCTGCTCAGCCGGCTCCAGCTGCCGACCCAATGGTTGGCAAACCATGTCCGCTTTGCGGCAAGGGCGTCATCATCAAGGGCAAGACCGCCTATGGCTGCAGCAACTGGAAGGCAGGCTGCCAATATCGTCAGCCATTCTCGCAGATGTAAATCAATATGAAACAAATAAGATTTTATCAAATCATAACAGCAATCAGCTGCCTCTTTCTGATAAGTTGCGGCATTGAACAGAACCTGAAGAAAGCAGACAAGCATCTTTCTTTAGGCGAATACTACGATGCGGCAACCCAATATAAAAAGGTGTACACCAAGACACCTACCAAAGAGCGGGCTGCCCGGGGCAAGGTGGCTCTGAAGATGGCACGCTGCTATGATAAAATCAACAGTACGCCGAAGGCACTGGCAGCCTACAGCAATGCCATCCGATACAAGCAGGCAGACCTCAACGACCGCCTGGCTTACGCACGGCTTCTCCTGAAGAACGGAAGTTACAGACAGGCTGCCAAGGAATTCGAATTCCTGCTCGATTCCATGCCCGACAACGTGCTGGTAAAGAACGGACTCGAATCGGCACAGAAAGCCCCAGTCTGGAAGAAGGAAGGAAGCCGGTACAAGGTAAAGCGGATGGATGTTTTCAACTCCCGAAGAGACGACTATTCGCCGATGTTTCTCAGCGATGACAACAGTCAGCTCTATTTCACCTCAACCCGCAACGAAGCCCAGGGCAGCGACCTGAACGGAGTGACGGGAACGAAATCTGCCGACATTTTCTTCTCTGAAAAGAACGACAAAGGCAAATGGAGCAAGCCGGAAGCCATCGGAACCGGTCTCAACACCGACTACGAAGAGGGCGCATGCTGCTTTACCCCAGACGGCAAGCAGATGTACCTCACCCAGTGTGCCACCGATCCCACTTCGCCCCGCTTAGCCCAGATAGTAACTTCCAACCGCTCGGATGCAGCCTGGAGCAAGCCTACGAATCTGGAAATCAGCAAAGATACACTCAGCTGTTTTGCCCATCCAGCCATCTCCCCTGATGGCGAATGGCTCTATTTCGTATCAGACATGCCGGGCGGAAAGGGCGGTCTCGACATCTGGCGAGTGCGCATCACTCCTGCCGGACTGGGCGGCGTAGAGAACCTGGGCGAACCTATCAACACACCAGGCGATGAGATGTTCCCTACCTTCCGCCCTAACGGCGACTTTTACTTCAGCAGCAACGGTCATGTGGGAATGGGCGGACTCGACATCTATATCGCCAAAGTAAATTCCATCACCCGGAAATATGAACTCACCCACCCCGGCTATCCGCTGAATACAGAAGCCGATGACTTCGGAATGACTTTCGAAGGTCTCCACAATCAGGGTTTCTTCTGCTCTAACAGAAAAGACGGAAGAGGCTACGATCATATTTACTCCTTCGAGAATCCGGAGATTGTTACCACAATGAAGGGATGGGTTTACGAGAAAGACGGTTATGAACTGCCTGCCGCCGAGGTGAGAATCGTAGGCAACGACGGAACGAACAGGAAACTATCCGTCAAGGGCGACGGTTCGTTTGTCCTCCCTATCAATCCGCATGTCGACTACCTGGTGATGGCATCCTGCAAAGGCTACCTCAACCACAAGGAAGAACTTCGGGTTGATTCGGCTAAAGAGAGTAAGGAATACGTGCTCCAGTTCCCGCTGGCTTCCATCACAGCCCCTGTACTCATCGACAACATCTTCTACGATTTCGACAAGGCAACCCTTACCGAAGCCAGTACAACAGCCCTCGACCAGCTGGTAACGCTGCTGAAAGAGAACCCGCACGTTACCATCGAACTCAGCGCCCATTGCGACTACAAGGGAAACAGCGAATATAACAAGCATCTGTCTCAGCGCCGCGCCCAATCGGTAGTAGACTATCTGATAAAACACGGCATAGAGAAAGAGCGCCTCACCCCTGTGGGCTACGGCAAGGAGAAGCCGAAGAATGTGCGCAAGAAACTTACCGTGAAGTATCCTTGGCTCAAGGAAGGCGATGTGCTCAACGAAGAATTTATCCTGAAGCAGAGCAAGGAGCATCAGGAAATCTGCAACCAGCTGAACCGCCGAACCGAGTTCAAAGTGCTCCGCACTACCTATAAATTGTTTTAGAAACCGATATCATAAGCATAGGTGCTCTACTGAAAAAGTAGCAGCACCTATTTGTTTTTCTATATTCAGCAATATTAAATCTTCGTTCATCGACGCTGAATGTCCGTTCAGCGACGTTGAATGTCCGTTCAGCGTCGATGAACGGAGATTTCAAGAGCATAAAGATGATATTTATAGTAATAAAAAACTCTTTCTATTAGCACTAAAAACTATTCTGCTAATAGAAAGAGTTGATCATTCATACAATTGATATCAGGGAAGAAGCCTACTGACGTGCATCAGCCAGTTCATTATATCCCCAAACCATGATGAGGACAACGAAGCCAGCCAGCACCATCAGGAGATTCTGAGAGTGGGCGATGGAATCTGCCACATGCGTAAGAACACGCGAACCGGAAAGGAGGAAATCTATCTTCATAGAGAAAAGCCATCCCTGAATCTGCTCCCATCCCTGACAGACTACTGCTATGATGATGCCTGCTGCCACACAGGCTGCCGTCCATAAATGTTCCAGACGCTGGCGCTTAACCAGCGACATCGCTGTACCAGTTTCGGGTAAAGCCGGCAAGGCCTGCATCACCCTGTCGGAGAATCCGTCATCAGGAATCTCTGACATCTGGCAATCGGAAAAGAACATCTGTAAGAGTTCTTCATCCTGAGGGTCCAACGGTTCCCCTTTCATGCTCTCCAACTTCTTATCATTTATCTTATCGGTCATAACCATTCTTTTTTAAGTAACTTGCAAGTTTCTGTTTTCCACGAGAGAGATGCGACTTAATGGTGCCTTGCGCCATTCCAGTCACCTCTGCAATCTTATCTATAGAGAGACCATCCATCAGCTGCAGCGTGATGCATGTACGTTCGTTCTCGCTCAATATCCGCAGGGCATTGAGTAAATCCATCTTCAGTCCGGTATTCACTCCCTGCGCATTCTGTCGGGCAACCGCCGGCGTATCGATATCCTGCGTTTCCTTATAACTGCGGGTATAATCATACCACACATTATAGGCGATACGATAAAGCCAAGTGGAAAAGCTGGCTGTACCCCTGAAACCCGACAGATGGGTATAAGCCTTCACAAAGGTATCCTGCGCCAAGTCGTCACTCAGCTGCGCATCCCCCAGCGTCTGCCGTAGGAAGAACCCACGAATGGGTGACTGATACTTCCTGACCAGCAAGTCGAACGACTTGCGGTCATGAAGCATCACCACCTTCGTGACGAGAGAAATATCGGATAACTTTTCCACTATATATTAACTAATAATTGTTGTTTGATTTTTATACCGGAGTTCCATTATAACCTGTGCCCTGATCGCCATGGCGGTTTCTCCACCAATCCTTGATGGCTGGAAGCGAACCTATGAGGGTCTGTCCCAATCCATAGAAGAAGACCAGGGCTCCGATGCCAGCCAGGAAATCAGCATCCCACCAGGCAAACATGGCGCACAAACCGGCTCCCAGGAAGGCATTTCTCAATCCACGCTTTACCAGATACTCATCGCTCTGCTTGTCTATCGGCCGGTCGCTTTCCGGAACATTGATGCCCTTCTCCATCGCCATCTCCGCCAGTTTCATCCGGTCGTTGTGGCGGCGAATCAGATATCTGATAACCAGAAATACGATGATCAGCGGAGCAAAGACAAACAGCAGACCGAAGATGATACAGAAGATGATCATAACAGCCAGCGCTCCGCCACCAAATACCGAACCGATGAAATCGAACGGATCATCATAGTTGTCTAAACTGTATCTAGAATGAACAGACTTATTATCATTCTCATCATAATCATCATAGTTGGCCGAATCTGTACTGGTTGTATCAGAATAAGCCTCCAACGCCTCGTCGTCTTTATCCTTCGAAGCAGATGGCTGTGCGGCAGATGCAGGAGCAGCCTTTGAATCTACCTGTTGGGTAGTTGGATGATAACGATGTTTTGGAGCAGAAGACGCCAAAGACACTTGGGTGGCTCCGATGCTCATAACGAGCGCTAATGCCAATATTGCTTTCTTCATATCATTATTTTTTACTGTTTTACCTTGTTATTTGAAAAATTTCTGCTTCTTAGACGCATCTCTTCGCGATTTAGTTGCAAAGAAACGAAAAATTTCTTATTTTTGCAAACAAATTAAAGAAAAAGAGACAGAATGAAGACATTACCTTAAGATTTCAGAACATATACGCAGGCACTGATGGGCGAAAAGCTGTATCAGCGTCTGGAGCATGCTATCCTTGAAGAGGAGACACCAACCAGTATCCGCATCAATCCTTTTAAATGCAAGGATGCTGATGGCGAACCGGTTCCCTGGTGTCCGGAAACCGGACGTTATCTCTCTACGCGTCCCGGATTCACCTTCGATCCGCTGCTGCATGCCGGCTTATATTATGTACAGGAAGCCTCATCTATGTTTGTAGATATGGCTATCCGACAGTACGTAAAAGAACCGGTGATGATGCTGGATCTCTGTGCTGCCCCTGGCGGAAAGTCAACAGCCGTAAGGGCTGCCTTGCCGGAAGGGAGTCTGCTCTTCAGCAACGAACCGATGCGCACCCGCTCGCAGATTCTTGCCGAAAACGTACAGAAGTTCGGTCATCCGGATATGATTGTTACCAACAACTATCCCCGCGATTACAAGAAATCTAAGTTGCAGTTTGATGTGATTCTTACCGATGTTCCCTGCTCCGGCGAAGGAATGTTCCGCAAAGATGAAGGGGCTATCGGCGAATGGAGTACCCAGAATGTGAACAACTGCTGGCAGCTGCAGCGCGAAATCGTATCGGATATATGGAACTGTCTGAAGCCAGGCGGTATCCTGATTTACTCTACCTGCACCTTCAATGCGCACGAAGATGAGGAAAACGTGGACTGGATATGCGAAGAACTTGGCGCTGAAGTGATGGCACTGGAGGGTGTAGAAGATACATGGAACATCACCCGCAACCTCACGGGCACCGACTTCCCGGTTTACCGGTTCATTCCTGGCGTTTCGCGAGGCGAAGGTCTGTTTATGGCGATTCTGAAGAAAGAGGGCGAATGGGAAGCCGGCTCACCAGCCAAGGAGAACAGGAAGGATAAGAAGAAGAAAGACAAGAAGGTGGCTAAAGGAAAGGGACCGGAGATTCCTGACGGCTGGCTGAAGACTGATACGGAATGGATGCCTGCAGAAAGCAACGAGACGGTTTACGCCATTCCGGGCAGATGGAAAGACATCTACAACCAGGCTGAAAAGAACCTGAAGGTGCTGCATGCAGGTGTGAAACTGGGAACAGACAAGGGAAAGGGTCTCATTCCCGATCAGGCTCTCGCTCTCTCTACGATGCTCAACAAAGATCACTTCCCACAGGTGGAGTTATCCTACGATGATGCCATCCGCTACCTTCGCAAGGAGGCTGTGAATCTGCCTGCCGATACGCCTAAGGGTTATGTACTGGTAACCTACAGACAGGTTCCGATAGGCTGGGAAAAGAACATTGGCAACCGTGCCAACAACCTCTATCCGCAGGAGTGGAAGATCAAGAGTAGCCATATTCCGGAAGAACAATTTACAGTTAACAGTTTATAGTTTATGCTTAGCATCATCGCCTGTATATCCAAAGTGCATAGAGCTATCGGGTACAAGAACCGGTTGCTCTACGCCATCCCATCGGACATGACCCGATTTCGTATGCTCACAACCGGACATACGATCATCATGGGCAGGAAGACATTTGAGTCGCTGCCTAACGGAGCCTTGCCCAACCGCCGTAATATTGTTATCTCGAAGACAAGAGAGCAGATAACAGGGTGCGAAGTATACACCTCTCTGGAAGAAGCGCTGGCAGCAAGAAAAGAAGAGGTTGGAAACAAAGAAGCTTCAGATGAATGTTTCATCATCGGAGGAGCCAGCATATATGAACAGGCTTTGCCTTTTGCAGACAAGCTTTATCTCACAATCGTAGAAAAGGAGCCTGAACATGCCGATACCTTCTTTCCGGAAATCAATCCGGCAGAATGGGAAGTGACAGAAAAAGAAATGAGGAATGAAAACGGCTTACCGTTCACATTCCTCACCCTTTATAGAAGGCAGTAATCCCGCAGGGAGCTACTGCTTTTTTTCTTTTTATATCTTATTTCTCTGCTGCAGCCTCCTCATCAGTTTCCTCCTCATCATCGTTGAAACTCTTGAGATCCTGCATAGAAAGCTGGCGGTTGATAGATGCATTGAAAGAGATGATGGTCTCGCTGCGAGACAATCCCAGTGGCTGCAACTTATCATGAATGATTTCCAGGAGATGGTGGTTGTTCAGCGCGTAAATCTTGATAAA
>OKSO01000810.1_pt1 | contig 11807 bp, 9 predicted proteins | sample 1606241 | NCBI WGS metagenome assembly OKSO01 (sample SAMEA3879540, study PRJEB24766) | human gut metagenome | biome: human-associated habitat; feature: feces | place: USA | collected 1985/1987
TCTCGAAGAATGGATTCAATTTTTTGTAGAGCGATATATACTGCTCTCTTTTCAGCAAGTTTACTGAATTTTATGACGTGTGGATTATGATTTAAATCAATGAAAAAGTCATAACCATTACCGATGTAACATTCAAAATTAACATCAGGACCCTGCAAGTCATAAGCAACATCTCGTAGCATTTCAAGTAAGCGTTCTTCTGGCATGTAAATATCCTCCTAAATTTAGTTTTATTTCATTCGCACGATTGTTCCATGCGCGACGATCATGTGGGAGGGCGACACCACGGAGATTTCTTTTTCGTAAGAGGAAAAGTACTGGAATTGTACGCCGATAACGGCATTTCCGCCAGCGTCAAATGCAAATTGTTTTAATGATGCATATATTTGAGCCTCTGCATTAAGAATGGCTTTGGCGTTGTCAAAATTTGTTCCGACAGAGACGGAACGAATGCCCAAATAGGTCTCAATAGTGTGCCCCTCGAGGTTATTTGTGGTTGTCAACAAGACATTTTCGATTCCCTGAGCACGATTTTTTTCTTCTTGTTCGCGTTCCTGCCAAGTCATATTCTTTCGGCGAAGCTCTTCAGCTTGTTTTGCGGCTTCTTCAGCCTGCTTTTGCTTAGCCTCTTCTTCTCTCTGTTTGTTTTGCTCAGCCTTAATTTCTTCAATGACCTGTGCAAAGCAGTCTTCGCAGTACATTTTGCCGTTGCATTCTACTGCATCAGAGAGAAAACCTGTTCGTAAAGTTTTTCCGCATCTTTCGCAAGTGGTTGCCATATTAGCGCACCTCCTGATAAAATGTGCAAAATCACTATATTCAATATAACATAGCGAAGAAAATATGTCAACTAAGACAAAAACTTGCTGAAAGAGGAGTGAGGTCGAACGTCCCCTCTTTCCACGGAGTTTCGCGGAAGCCGATGCGCCAGTCGATGTGGTCGACAGGCACAAAGTGCAGCGACGAGCACGCGGTGTGGAGCTTGCCCTGCGCCGCTTCGCCCACAACGATGGCCGTCGGCCCGTCCGCGCCGCCGATGATGCCGAAGCAGAAGTCGTTCTGCGCCTCGGGCGCAAAGGAAGCGGTCTCGCGTTTGACCTGGCGCGGGCGGTCGCTCTCGGCGCAGTCCTCGACGAAGATCGAGTGTTCCGGCGGCTCGGGCGTGAGCGTAAAGCTGATGGCCGTAAAATGCGTCGGATAGTCGAACCGCGGGTCGAGATTCATCCGCTCGCGCGGCAGTTCCTGCGGCTCGACCTCCTGTACGGCGAGCGTATACTCTGTGCCGCGGTAGGAGAAGGCGAACGTATCGCCAGCCTTGTCCGCGCGGAAGCGCGCCCCGGGGACGAGCACCTCGTCCGCCATCATCGTGACGGCGAGTGATTTGAGCTTCGGCGCGCGCTTCGTGACGAACGGGAACGCCGCGCGGCGGAGGCTCCAGCCATACGCGCGGTCAAGGCCGTAGTGCGCCATGGCGGGCTCTGCGTCGGCGCAGAAGCCGGGCTGCTCCGGCAGGAAAATGACGCCGCAGCCGTGGCTCGTGCGGAGCTTCGCACCGTTCAAGGTGAGGCTGGGGGTAAAACCGAGGCTGAGCGGGTGCTCGCGCTCCATCTGTTCGCGTTCGTCGCGCGTGAAGTTGATGGATTCGTCGCTTTCGGGATCGATCCCCCACTTTTCCATAAAGCCGCGCAGCGCGGAAGCCTCCGTGCGCATACAAAAATCAACGACAATGCCCTTTGCACAAACGTAGACCGACGGCACGAACCAGTCGCGCCCCGCCCACGAAAACCACTTTTGTACAGGCACTTCCCTGCCCGCGCGCTCGCGCCCGTGGTGGCCCCAAAAGCTGCCGTCAAAGTAGACCTTCCAGTCCTCTTTCTGTTCGGGCGCATCGGGATTCATTTCGGGGTCGTAGAAGTCCTCGGTGAATTTGAGCTTGCTGAGATCGAACTCCGCTTGCAGCTCGCGCAGGTATTGCCACGGCCGCTCCATCGGCGTGAAGGAAAAGACTGTGGAAATCTGCGAGAGCACCGCCTTCTGCTCGTCCGTCGGCGGATTCTCGGCAAGAAAGGCGTCGAATTGCGCCTCGTCCCACTGCCACGCCTGCTCGAGCGCCGCACTGTCGCCGGTCGCGAGCAGCAGGCGCAGAAAATCGCTGAAATCGCGCGCGATGACGTGCACGCAGTCCCGGCCACCGTTCATCGGGCTCACGGCGAAGACCATCTCGCCAAAACCGCGCACAAAGCAGAAGTGGATGCCGTCCACGCCCGCCCAGCCGAAGATGGAAGCGCCCTTGGGCGTGCAGAAATAGGGATCGTTGTCCTCCTGCCGCATCACGCTGAGGGGCGATAAGTCGATATTTTTGCGCAGAAATTTCTGATAAAACGCCGCCATGGAAAGCCCTCCTTTGGAGTTCAGGTTTTCCATAGCATACCACACGGGTGCGAAAAAGTCACCGGAATTGCGAAAGCTGTGGATTTTTCGCGGCGGAAAGCCGCGCGCGGCCTTGCCACGCTCTCGCGAACATGATATACTATATTGCTAAACTATCGAGATTCGGGAGGAAACATCCCTTGGAACGCAAAGAAGTCATCGTCAGCGAGCAGGAGCTCGCGCGTCAGAAGGAATTTACGCGCAAGATGCGCGAGATGAACGACCGCCGCACCCGCACGCCGCTCGCGCTGGTCGACACGTTCGGCTGCCAGCAGAACGTGGCCGACGGCGAGGTGCTCATGGGCATGCTGCGCGAGATGGGCTACGAGCTCACGCGCGACGAGAATCAGGCCGACGTCATCCTGCTCAACACCTGCGCCATCCGCGAGCACGCGGAAAAGCGGGTATACGGCCACCTTGGCAGACTCAGCCACACGAAGGCCGCAAAGCCCGATCAGATCATCTGCCTCTGCGGCTGCATGGCGCAGCAGAAGGTCGTGGCCGACAAGGTGAAAAACTCTTACCACCACGTTGACCTGGTGCTCGGCCCGCAGGCCGAGTGGCGGCTTCCGGAGTTGCTGCACGAGGTATACACGAAGAATAAGCGCGTCTTTTCCATCGAGAACGAGCACGGCCGCATCGCCGAAGATCTTCCCATCGTGCGCGAGGGCGGCGTGCGCGCGTGGGTCAGCATTATGTACGGCTGCAACAACTTCTGCTCGTACTGCATCGTGCCCTACGTGCGCGGCCGCGAGCGCAGCCGCGAGCCGGAGAAGATCATCGAGGAGTGCCGCGGCCTGATCGCCGAGGGCTACAAGGAGATCACCCTCCTCGGCCAGAACGTGAACAGCTACGGCAAGGACTTGGGCACCGATTACGACTTTGCAGACCTGCTCGCCGCCATCAACGCCATTCCCGGCGACTATTGGCTCCGCTTTATGTCGAGCCAGCCGAAGGACGCGACCAACAAACTTTTCGACACGATGGCACGCTGCGAGCACGTTGCAAAGCAGCTCCACCTCCCCGTCCAGTCCGGGTGCGACCGCGTTCTGAAAGCGATGAACCGCCCCTATACGCGCGCAAAGTACGAGGAAATGATCGCCTACGCGCGGAGCGTCATGCCAGGCATGGTGCTCACGAGCGACATCATCATCGGCTTCCCGGGAGAGACCGAGGACGAAGCGATGCAGACTGTCGATCTTGTAGAAAAGACGCAGTTCGACGCGCTTTTCACCTTTATTTTCTCCCCGCGTCCCGGCACGCCGGCGGCAAAGATGCCGGATCCCGTCTCGCGCGAGGAAAAGCAGGTCTGGTTTGAAAAGCTCGTCGACGCGCAGAACGCCATCAGCGCGAAAAAGCACGCGTCCTACATCGGCAGGACGGTCAAGGTGCTGGTCGACGGCGAGAGCGACGATGCTGAATTTCCCCTCGCCGCGCGCACGGAGGGCAACCGCCTTGTGCGCATGAAGGGCGACAAGGCCCTCATCGGCACCTTTGCCAAAGCGAAGATCACTGACAGCAATACCTGGGCGCTCTACGGCGAAGCGGTGGAGCAGTAACATAAAAGGGGGCTTTTTGATGAAAGTCGTCATTCTGATGGAAAACAGCAGCTGCAAGGAGGGCATCGCCTGCGCGCACGGCCTGTCGATGTATATTGAGACCGACAAGCACAAAATTCTTTTCGACATGGGGCCCGACGCGCAGTTTATCGACAATGCCAAGGCGCTCGGCGTCGATTTGACGCAGGTCGACATCGCCTTTTTGTCCCACGCGCACAACGACCACTGCGGCGGCCTCGAAGCGTTCTTAAAGCTCAACGATCACGCCAAGGTCTATATGCAGAAGGCCGTCTGGGGGCAGTACTACGTCGTCACGCCCAGCAAGTGCGCCTACATCGGCATGGACGCGGTGCTCAAGAATTACGAGGACCGCTTCGTTCTCTGCGATGGCGTGCAGAAGCTCGACGATGAGCTGACGGTCTTTTCCGCCGTTCCCGGCCGCGAGCTCTGGAGCGGCGCGAACGACACGCTGCGCGAGAAGATCGGTGAGGACTATCCGCGCGACACGTTCCGCCACGAGCAGGATCTATTGGTCACGGAAAACGGCAAGACCGCGCTGTTCGCGGGCTGCGCCCACTGCGGCATCGTGAATATCCTGAAAAGCGCCGAGGACGTGCTCGGCAGAGCGCCCGACGCGGTGTTTGCGGGCTTCCACCTCTATAACCCCTCGCTCGGCAAGAGCGAGCCGGACGAGCTGGTCGACGCCGTGGGCGAAAAGCTGCGCGGCGACAAGGTCGCGCATTACTTCACGGGCCACTGCACGGGCAAGGAAGCCTATGAAAGATTGAAATGTAAGCTCGGCGACCGCCTCGGCGAAATGCCCGCGGGCTCCGACTTTACCGTGTAAATTTTAGATTTTAGAGAGAAAGAAAGCGAGGACGGATCATGGCCGAGATCACGCCGATGATGAAGCAGTATTTGGAGATCAAGGAACAGAATAAGGATTCGATCCTCTTTTTCCGCTTGGGCGACTTCTACGAGATGTTCAACGAGGACGCAAAGCTCGCCTCGCGCGAGCTGGATCTCACGCTCACGACGCGCGACCGCGGCAAGGCGGCGGAGGATCAGACGCCGATGTGCGGTATCCCCTACCATTCGAGCGACGCTTACATCGCCCGCCTCATCGCCAAGGGCTACAAGGTCGCCATCTGCGAGCAGACCGAGGATCCCGCGCTTGCCAAAGGCCTTGTCAAGCGCGACATCATCCGCGTCATCACGCCCGGCACGGTCATCGACAGCGCCTGCCTCGACGACCGGCGCGGCAACTTCCTCTGCGGTCTCTTTTTCGATGAGCAGAACGCAGGCGCTGCGTTCTGCGACATGACGACCGGCCACACGCACGTGACGGCCTTTTCCGGCGATGACCGCTTGGAGCATCTTGAAAACGAGCTTTCGCGCTTCGCCCCCGCCGAGGCGGTGCTGAGCGCGGAAGCCTTCGAAAACGAGGAGCTCGTGTCGTATCTGCGCAACAGGCTCTCCTGCGCCGTTGAGCGCGGGGAGACGCGCTTTGAACTCAAAGCGTGCGAAAAAGCCATCCGCGCGCAGTTTGGCGAGGAAGCGTTTGCAAGCCTTCCGCGCAACAACCCCGCCGCGTCGCTCGCGCTGGGCGCGCTGCTCTCGTACCTGCACGAAACGCAGAAAACCGACCTTTCCTACATCAAGGACTTGGAATACTACGAGCAGGGGCGCTTCATGGAGCTTGACCTCTCCGCGCGCCGCAACCTTGAGCTGACCGAGACCATCCGCGCCAAGGAAAAGCGCGGCAGTCTTCTCTGGGTGCTCGACAAGACGAAGACCGCCATGGGCGCGCGCAATCTGCGCGCATGGCTGACGCGCCCGCTGCGCGACGTTGCCGCCATCGAGCGCCGCCTCGGCGCGGTCGAGGCGCTGACAAAAAATACCGTCGCGCGCGAGGAGCTGATTCTATCGCTTTCCGGCATCAGCGACATGGAGCGGCTCATCGGCCGCATCGCCTACGGCACGGCGGGCGGGCGCGACTTTGCCTCGCTTCGCAATTCCATCGAGAAGATCGCCGAGGTCAAAGCCCAGCTTGCGCCCTTTTCGGCAGGCCGCCTGCACGAGCTGGACGGCGAGCTTGATCCGCTCGCGGACATCGCCCGGCGCATCCGCGAAACGCTCGTCGACGAGCCACCGTTTTCCGTGCGCGAGGGCGGCTTCATCCGCCCCGGCTACAACGCCGAGGTCGACCGCCTGCATGAGATCCTCTCCGGCGGCAAGGGACTGCTTGCCGGCATCGAGGCGCGCGAGAAGGAGAAAACCGGTATCCGCACGCTCAAGATCGGCTACAACAAGGTCTTTGGCTACTATATCGAGGTCTCGAACTCCTTCAAGGAGCTTGTGCCCGAAACGTACATCCGCAAGCAGACGCTCGTGAACGGCGAGCGCTACATCACAGAGGAGCTCAAGAATCTCGAACAGGAGATCCTGACCGCGGGTGACCGCGACAAGGCGCTCGAATTTGAACTCTTCTCCGCCCTGCGCGACGAGGTGACCGCCGAGAGCGTGCGCGTCCAGCGCGCGGCGGGGCTCATTGCCGAGCTTGATACGCTCTGCTCGCTCGCGTCCGTCGCGGTGAACAACAACTACTGCCGCCCGAGCGTGGACGACGGCGGCGTCATCGAAATTCACGACGGCCGCCACCCGGTCGTCGAGCGCGTGCTCAAAGACGCGCTCTTCGTCCCGAACGACACCTACATGGGCGAGCGCGAGGATCGCGCCGCCATCATCACCGGCCCCAACATGGCCGGTAAATCGACCTACATGCGCCAGGTCGCGCTCATCACGCTCATGGCGCAGATCGGCTCGTTCGTGCCCGCGCGCTCTGCGCGCATCGGCATTGTCGACCGCATCTTCACGCGCATCGGCGCGAGCGACGACTTGGCCGGCGGCCAGTCGACCTTCATGGTCGAGATGACCGAGGTGAGCGAGATCCTGCATCAGGCAACGCCCAAGTCACTGCTCATTCTCGACGAGATCGGCCGCGGCACGTCGACCTTCGACGGCATGAGCATCGCCCGTGCGGTGCTCGAATTCTGCGCCGACCCGAAACGCTTAGGCGCAAAGACGCTCTTCGCCACGCACTATCACGAGCTCACCGAGCTTGAGGGCGTGCTCCCCGGCGTGAAGAACTACAGCATTTCCATCAAAAATCGCGGCGACGAGCTCATCTTCCTGCGCAAGATCATCCCCGGCGGGGCGGACCGCAGCTACGGTATCGAGGTCGCAAAGCTCGCGGGACTGCCGCACGAGGTCGTGCGGCGCGCGAACGTCATCTTAAAAGAGCTGGAGCAGGGGGGAGCATATCAGGCAAAGCCGCGCGAGGAAGCCGAGCAGGTCAGCCTTTCTGCCATTGGCGAGGCTGAGGTGCTTGCCGCCATTCGCCGCGCCCAGCCCGACACGATGTCCCCCATCGAGGCGATGCAGCTTCTCTACGAGCTCAAGCAGAAGCTTTCGTAATTTCCCCGGAAAAGAGGTTTCCCCATGGCAAAAAAGAAAACCGCCTCCGGCGGCATGAACCATACCGAGCGCGTCGCCGGAACGATCTTCTTCCTTGTGTATCTTCTGGTGATGCCGCTCATGGCGACGCGGCTTTTCGACCTTTTGGAGGTCGTGCTCGATACCACGATCGGCGCGTCGCTTCGCAACGTGCTCTATTACTACACGCTCTTCGCCGTCACGGTGCTGCTCTTCCACTCCTACCTTGCGCACATGTCCTCGCGCTTTCTCGACAACTTGAACCGCGCGCTTTCAACGATGCTGCTGGGTCTTCTCGTTTTCTACGGCGCGAACGAGCTTTTGTTCCGCGTGTGCAACGTGCTCTTCGACAGCCGCACGAACTTAAACGACATGACCATCGCCGCGCAGGTGGCCTCCGCCCCGCGCATGACGGCGCTCATCGTCGTGCTGCTCGCGCCGTTTGTAGAAGAGGTGCTCTTCCGCGGCCTCGTATTTGGGTGTCTCAAAGAAAAGAGCAGAATATTCGCCTATCTCCTCTCCTGCGCGCTGTTCGCGCTGCTGCATGTGTGGACGGCGGCAGTTTCGAACTGGGACTTAGGCTATCTCATTTTGATGCTCCAGTATCTTGTCCCCGGCCTTGTCTTTGCCTGGGCGTATGAACACTCCGGCACACTGTGGACGTCCATTTTGATCCACGCGCTTGTCAACGCCCTTTCCCTTTTCACCATCGCTTCCTAAAAGAAGGAGGAACCCAATGCCCCATATTCAGCAATTATCGCCGCACGTTGCCGACCTCATCGCCGCGGGCGAGGTGGTCGAGCGTCCTGCGAGCGTTGTCAAGGAGCTGCTGGAAAACGCCATCGACGCCGGCGCGCAGAGCGTGACGGTGGAGATGAAAAACGGCGGCATGACCTATCTTCGCGTCAGCGACGACGGCTGCGGCATCGCGCCGAGCGAACTGCCGACGGCCTTTTTGCGCCACGCGACGAGCAAGCTGCGCACGGCGGAAGATTTGGCCGCCATCGGCACGCTCGGCTTTCGCGGCGAGGCGCTCGCGGCGATCTCGAGTGTGTCGCGGCTCGACATTTTCTCGCGCGAGCGCGGCGCGCTCAGCGGCGCAAAGCTCCACCTGGAAGGCGGCGTCCCCGGCACGGTCGAGGACGCAGGCTGCCCCGAAGGAACGAGCGTCATCGTGCGCGACCTTTTCTACAATACGCCCGCGCGCCTCAAGTTCATGAAGCGCGACAGCGCGGAGGCGACCGCCATCGCGGGTCTTGTCGCCCACCTTGCGCTCTCGCATCCGGAGGTGTCGTTCAAGCTCATCAAGGACGGCACGCAGACGCTTTTGACCCCTGGCGACGGCGCGCTGCGCTCCGCCATCTACGCCTCCCTCGGGCGCGAGTTCGCCCTCTCGCTTGAAGAGGTCAAGGGCGCTGACAGCGAGCTGCGCGTCACGGGCTTTATCAGTTCTCCCCTTTCTGCGCGCGGCACGCGCGGCATGCAGACCTTTTTCGTCAACGGACGTTTGGTCAAGTCCCAGCTGCTTACCGCCGCGCTCGAGGAAGCCTATGCAAACCGCATGATGAAGGGCAAGTTCCCCGGCTGCGTGCTGCTTGTGGAGCTGCCGCGCGACATGGTGGACGTGAACGTCCACCCGGCGAAGACCATCGTGAAGTTTGTGGGCGAAAAGCGCATCTTTGATCTCGTTTATCACGCGGCGATGGCCGCGCTCGACAAGCGCGAGAAGCCTGAGCCGCGGCAGGCAAAGCCTGCCGCGCAGGTCACGAATCCCCGCGGCGATTTCTTTGCCAATATGACCTCTCAGCAGTACCGCGAGCAGCAGAAGGCGGAACCGTCCGCCGCTGCGCCCGCAAGCGCGCGTCCTGTGTCCGCGCCGCCGAGCGCGCCGAAGGCTGCGCCCTCCATTGCGCCCCAGTGGAAAACGCGCGTGCCCGCCGTCGATACCCGCGCGGGCGGCAGCGCGCCGCTTTCAGATTTTGTGCGGCATGAAATGCCCGCTTCCGCGCCCGCGCAGGCGGCACAGCCTGTGCAAAGATCTGTCAAAGCTGTGGAAAACCCTGCGTGCGAAGCCGTGCCGCTGCCGATGGAAGAGGAAGGAAACCGCCCCGTCGCGGCTTCGCCGGTCGCCGAAGCAATGAAGGGTGCGGCCGAACCCGTGGCGGAACCCCCTGTCGTATCTGCGACGAAGCAGGAAGAAGCGGAAGCCGAGCAGGCAAGCTTCGCGCCCCTCACCGCCGCGCCGTGGCGCATCGCGGGCGAGGTGCTCGATACCTACATCGTCTGCGAGGACGAGGACAAAACCATCTGGCTCATCGACAAGCACGCCGCGCATGAGCGCATGAATTTCGATCGCCTCAAGGCTGCGCAGGAGCCGGTGATGTGTCAGGCGCTGCTCGCGCCGCTCGTTGCAGACTTTGCCGCCGAGGAGTATAGCGCCCTTTCGGCGAATTTAGACCTTTTGCGCGAGTTTGGATTTGAATGCGAAGAATTCGGCGGCGGGAGCCTGATCCTGCGCGCCATTCCCGCCGACCTTGAAAGCGGCGACGCGATCCCGACACTGGAAGAGCTTGCCGAAAAGCTCGTCACCGCCCACACGGCCGACCCCGCCGCCGCGCGTGACGCGCTGCTGCACACGATGGCCTGCAAGGCGGCCATCAAGGGCGGCTGGAAGAGCGACATCTCCGAGCTGCGCGTGCTCGTTGAAAAGGTGCAGAGCGGCGAAGTGCAGTTCTGCCCCCACGGCCGGCCTGTGAAGGCGAAGCTCACGAAGTATGAGCTTGAAAAAATGTTCAAGCGCGCGTAAGACGCAGGAGGAAAACGATGAAACTTGTATGCGTCGTCGGCCCAACGGGCTGCGGCAAAACATGGCTCGGCGTGGAGCTTGCCAAAGCGCTCCGCGGCGAGGTCGTCTCCTGCGACTCGATGCAGATCTACCGCGGCATGGTCATCGGCACTGCCGCGCCGACGGCGGAGGAGATGCAGGGCGTCCCCCACCACATGGTCGGCGTAGCAGACCCGGGCGAAAACTACTCCGTCGCCCGCTACGCGTGCGACGCGGCGAAATGCGTCGACGATCTCATCGCGCGCGGAAAGCAGCCAGTCATCGTCGGCGGCACGGGGCTTTATCTAAATGCCCTGCTCGCCGGGCACGGCTTTGCCGGCGGCGACAAGGACGGCGCATACCGCGCGGAACTGGAGCGCCGCTGGGAAGAAGAGGGCGGCGAGGCGATGTTCGCAGCGCTTCGCCGCATCGACCCGGAAACGGCCGAAAAGTTGCATTTGAACGACAAAAAGCGCATTCTCCGCGCGCTCGAGGTCTATTATGAGACCGGAAAAACCATGGCGCAGCACAACGCCGAGACGAAGCTCGTCCCTCCGCGCTACGATTCCGTGCGCATCGGCCTTGCCTACGAGGATCGCGAGGACATGAAGCGCGCCATCGACGCGCGCGTTGACAAAATGGTGGAGGCGGGGCTTTTCGACGAAGTGCGCGCGCTGCTCGCTTCCGGGCTTTCGCGCGATGTGACGGCCATGCAGGCCATCGGCTACAAGGAAGCGCTTTCCTACCTTGACGGCGCGGCCACGCGCGAGGAAGCCATCGAAGAGATCAAGCTCCGCTCGCGCCAGTATGCCAAGCGTCAGCTTACATGGCTGCGCCGCGACAAGGACATTCACTGGTTTTATTGGAAAAAAACGAGGGATCTCCCCGACTGCCTCGCTTTTTCGACAGAAATTCTTCGGGGGCATGGCGTATCCTGTCTGTAAAGCGGACGAGCCGTCCGCAAAAAAGAAAGGAAAGAGTAGCCATGAAAAAAATCGCAAACCTTCAGGATCTGTTTCTCCTCTCTGCGCGCCGCAGCCGCGTGAGCGTGACGATCTTTCTCGTCAACGGCTTTCAGATGCGCGGCGTCATCACGGGATTCGACAGCTTTGTCGTCGTTCTCGAGAGCGACGGCAGGCAGCAAATGCTCTACAAGCACGCCATCTCTACGATCGTGCCGGCGAGCAGCATCGACCTCAAAAGCGCGGAGGACAACGGGGAGTAAGCACGCCTGATACAGGAGTGTGCCATGAAATCTACATCTCTTTCCACAAAGCTCATCATGATCCTGCTGCTTTTGGCTGTCATCGGATATTTTGCCGTGCAGAGCTACAACTATCTCGTCAGCCCCGAGACGACAACGCTCGTTTACCGCTACCGCAGTGAGCAGTCCATCGCCGTGCGCGGCTGCGTGGTGCGCAAAGAGCAGGTCGTCGACTGCGGCGAAACGCTCATCGAGCTCAAGCATGCCGAGGGCGAGCGCGTGGGTCAGGGCGACA
>OKSO01000811.1_pt1 | contig 11800 bp, 10 predicted proteins | sample 1606241 | NCBI WGS metagenome assembly OKSO01 (sample SAMEA3879540, study PRJEB24766) | human gut metagenome | biome: human-associated habitat; feature: feces | place: USA | collected 1985/1987
TCCATATTGTTATTTTACTGAGTTTTACAATAATCAAAATTTTTATTCGGGAGGTGTTATTCGTTTGGACGTTTGGAAAATTATTCTTATAGCCGCCGCTGTCGGAGTTGCATTCGGCATCATCGGTTTCATTCTCGGCGGTTTACATAGGAAGAGAGTTGCCGAAGCCGCAATAGGTTCCGCCACAAAAGAAGCGAACCGCATAGTCAGCGAGGCTATGACCCAGGCAGAGGCCAAGAAGAAGGAAGCTATCCTTGAAGCCAAGGATGAGATCCACAAGCAGAGAAGCGAAAACGAAAAAGAACTGCGCGAAAGGCGCAATGAAGTTCAGCGCCAGGAGCGCAGAGTCATTCAGAAAGAAGAGAGTCTCGACAAGAAGATCGAGAATCTCGAAAAGAAGGACGAGACCCTCAACCGCAAGATAAAGGATGCGGATGACAGACTCGCCGAGGCGGAGAGCCTCAAGAGAAGCCAGCTCGATATGCTCGAAAAAATCTCGGGCTACAGCAAGGAGCAGGCTAAGGAATACCTGCTCAAGAACCTTGAAGACGACCTTGTTCACGAGAAGGCGGTCAAGGTTCTCGAATATCAGCAGCGCACAAAGGACGAAGCTGATACAATTGCAAGAGAGATAATCGGCACCGCTATCCAGCGCTGCGCCGCAGATCACACGGCAGAGACCACGGTATCCGTTGTCGCCCTGCCCAACGACGAGATGAAGGGACGCATAATCGGACGCGAGGGCAGAAATGTCCGCACGCTCGAAACCATAACCGGCGTCGATCTGATAATCGACGACACGCCCGAGGCTATCACCGTTTCGAGCTTCGATCCGGTTCGCCGCGAGGTCGCGCGTTTGACGCTCGAAAAGCTTATATCGGACGGCAGAATTCATCCCGCCCGCATCGAAGAGATGTACGAGAAAGCCCGCCGCGAGGTCGATGCAACTATCAAGCAGACCGGCGAGCGCGCACTCATCGACGCAGGAGTCAACGGAGTGCATCCCGAGCTCGTCAAGCTCCTCGGCAAGCTCAGATACAGAACGAGCTACGGTCAGAACGTGCTCAATCATTCACTCGAAGTTTCTTATATCGCAGGTCTCATGGCGGCGGAACTTGGCGCCGACGTCAAGCTTGCAAAGAGAGCCGGTCTTCTTCACGATATCGGCAAGGCACTCGACCACGAGATGGACGGCTCGCATGTTGAGCTGGGTGTTGAGGCCGCGAAGAAATACCGCGAGAGCGAGGGCGTCATTCACGCCATCCAGGCTCACCACGGAGACGTTGAGGCAAAGACACTTGTCGCCTGCCTCGTTCAGGCCGCCGATGCCGTTTCGGCTTCCCGCCCCGGCGCAAGACGCGAGAATGTTCAGAACTACATCAAGCGCCTTGAAAAGCTCGAAAGCATCGCATCCTCGTTCGAGGGCGTTGAGCGTTCGTTCGCCATTCAAGCAGGCCGTGAAGTGCGCATAATGGTCAAGCCCGAAGTCGTCAGCGACGAGAAGATGGTTCTCATCGCCCGCGACATCGTCAAGAAGATTGAAGACGAGCTTGAATATCCCGGTCAGATAAAGGTCAACATTATCAGGGAGAGCAGAGTCAGCGACTACGCAAAATAAAAACAAATCCCACCGTCAAACGCGGTGGGATTTTTTGAAAGGAAAATCGGAATGAATATACTTCTTATAGGCGACATCGTCGGCACGCAGGGTTGCGACTTCCTGCGCTCTGTGCTCCCCGGCTTCAAGAAGCTCAAGGCCATAGATGTCGTGATAGCCAACGGCGAGAATGCCGCGCCCGGCAACGGGATAACTTCGTCCGCCGCCGAGCACATATTTTCAAGCGGCGTTGATTTTATAACGACCGGCAACCACGCTTTTCGGCGCAGCGAGGTATATCATTTTTTCGACGAGCGCAGCGATATAATCCGCCCGGCGAATGTCGGCGCAGCCTGCCCCGGCAAGGGCTTCGGTGTTATAGACATGGGCAGAGTCCGCATCGGCGTTATAAACCTGCTCGGGCGCGCATATATAAACGGCTCGGACAATCCGTTCTCCTGCATCGACTCTCTCATGGAAGAGATAAGCGACTGCCGGATAAAAATAGTTGATATCCACGCCGAAGCCACCGCCGAGAAGCTCGCCATGGGCTTCTATCTCGACGGCAAGGCGACTGCCGTTGTCGGCACGCACACCCATGTTCAGACTGCCGACGAAAAAGTCCTGCCCGGCGGCACGGCTTATATAACCGACCTCGGCATGACGGGACCCGAGCTCTCGGTGCTCGGAGTCCGCCCCGAGGCTTCGATATCGTGGCTCAAGACGGGACTTCCGACGCGATTTGAGATAAGCGGCGGCGCGTGCATGATGTGCGGCGTTATAATCGATGTTGATGAAAAAACCGGAAAGTCGAGAAGTATTGAAAGAATCTGTGTAAGGTGAGAAAATAAAAATGCTCAAAGAAATAAGAATCGCAAAAGAAAAAGACTGCCCTAAAATGCTCGAACTGCTTGAATATATCTGCAATCTTCACAGCGGGATAAGACCCGACCTGTTCAAGGCGGGAAAGTCGAAATACGACAGTGAAAGCCTCGCGAAGCTCTTAGCCGACGAGAACCGCATAACTTTTGTTGCGGCGGACGAAAACGACGAGGTGCTCGGATATATTTTCTGCATTCTCATCGACCACTCCGTTGACTCCGCACGCTACCCGAACAAGGAGCTCTATATCGACGACCTGTGCGTCGACGAAAAGTGCAGGCACGAGGGCATCGGCGACGCACTGTTCAAAAAGGCTCTTGAGACGGCAAAAGAGCTCGGCTGCCACGACCTGACGCTCAACGTCTGGGAGGGCAACGACGGTGCGCTGCGTTTCTATGAGAAGCACGGCATGAAGATACAGAAGCGCGAGATGGAAATCGTACTCGACTGAGTCAGTCTTTTCAACTTATTTTTTAAAAATATTGAAATTTTATTGAGTCGGTGATAGAATTATCATCGGCTCATTTTTTACGGCTTTTGAAAGGAAGATTCAATGGAAAACAGGGAAAAATTTTCGTCGAGACTCGGATTCATTCTGATCTCGGCAGGCTGCGCCATCGGACTGGGAAATGTCTACAGATTCCCGATAACGACCGGCGCATACGGCGGCGCGTTTTTCGTGCTGATTTACATCGCGTTTCTTGTTCTGCTCGGCATACCGGTCATGACGGCGGAGCTCGCAGTCGGCCGCGCAAGCCAGCGCAGCATCGCCTCGTCATACGACGTGCTCGAAAAGAAGGGGCAGAAGTGGCATCTCGCCAAGTATCTCGGCATCGCCGGAAACTATTTGCTCATGATGTTCTACACGACTATCTCCGGCTGGATGCTGATATACTTTATAAAGTATGCGGACGGCTCGATCCTCGCGTACAAGAGCGCGGAAGAACTCGGAGCGGTGTTCGGCACGATGATAAGCAACCCCGTGCTCATGGTCTGCGCCACATTCGCAGTCATTCTTGTCTGCTTCAGCATCTGCTCGTTCGGTCTGCAAAAGGGCGTCGAGAGGATAACAAAATGGATGATGGTGGCTCTCCTGCTTCTCATGGTTGGGCTCGCAATCTATTCCTGCACGCTCGCGAACGCCGCAGAGGGACTGAAATTCTATCTCGTTCCCTCGCTCAAGTCCCTTGAAAATTCGGGCGTATGGACGGTAATCTCGTCCGCAATGGGGCAGGCGTTCTTTACTCTGAGCATCGGTATCGGCTCTATAGCGATATTCGGCAGCTACATCGGCAAGGAGCGCAGGCTCCTCGGCGAGGCTGTGACAATAGTCGGGCTTGACACTTTCGTTGCACTCATGTCCGGCGTTATCATCTTCCCCGCATGCTTCACCTATAACGGCGGCGTCACCGCAGACGCGGGCACGGTCGGCGCGAGCTTCCTGTTCACGACGCTTTCGAGCATCTTCAACAGCATGCCCGGCGGACGCATAGTCGGTGCGCTGTTCTTCGTGTTCATGATATTCGCAGCGTTCTCGACGGTCATTGCCGTTTTTGAAAACATCATGTCCTTCTGGCTCGAGTTGACGAAGCTCAGCCGCCGCAAAGTGGCGCTGATAAACATCGCGCTCATGCTCGTGCTCTCCCTCCCCTGCGTGCTCGGCTTCAATGTGCTCGAAAAAATACAGATAGCCGGCAAGGGCATCATGGATATCGAAGACTTCCTCGTTTCAAACGTCCTGCTCCCGCTCGGCAGTCTCGTCTATGTTCTCTTCTGCAGCAGGAAATACGGCTGGGGCTGGAATAACTACATCGGCGAAGTCAACTGCGGCGAAAAGGGCTCAAAAATGCCCGGCTGGATAAGACCTTATTTCACATATGTTCTGCCGATAATCGTTATAATCGTCTTTATTATGTCAGTCGTCGGCTGATAAAAAATCATGGCTCGGTTCGGGAATTTCCCCGTGCCGAGCCGTTTTTTATTTTATTCAGTGAAAAGGCTTTTTTCTCTTGAATATCCCCCACTTATTTGTTATCATTGCCTTGTAAAAAATATGTTTTAAGGACGGTGCTACCATGAAATTTCCAATAGGCGTTATTATTGACAGCTTCCGCACAGATATCCCGACGGCGGTCAAGAAGGCCGCCAAGGTCGGCGCGCAGGGCATTCAGGTCTATGCCACCAGCGGCGAGATGTCGCCCGAGGAGCTTGTCGGCTCGAAGCGCGCGGATTTCCGCAAGCTCGTTGAGGACAACGGACTCGTTATCTCCGCTCTCTGCGGCGATCTCGGCGGCGGCTTCGGCAACAAAGAGGAGAACCCCTGGAGAGTCGAGAAGTCGAAGAGGATAATCGAGCTTGCAAAGGAGCTCGGCACGGATATCGTCACGACACACATCGGCGTTGTGCCCGAGGACAGCAGCCATGAGAGATATAAAATCATGCAGGAGGCATGCTTCGAGCTCTCCCGCTTCGCGGACAGCCTCGACGCGCACTTTGCGATCGAGACGGGTCCCGAGACCTCGGCGACGCTCAAGAAGTTCCTCGACTCGCTCGGCTCTACCGGCGTCGCAGTCAACCTCGACCCCGCTAACCTTGTCATGGTCACGGGCGACGACCCCGCAAAGGCGGTCTACAACCTGCGCGACTACATAGTTCACACCCACGCCAAGGACGGCGTTCAGATTTTCTACAGGGATCCCGAGATAGTTTACGGCATAAAAAAAGACCCGCTCGTCACAGGCAGCTCGTTTAAAGAAGTGCCGCTCGGCGAGGGCAGCGTCAAGTGGGACGAATATCTCGCCGCGCTCAACGACATCGGCTACAAGGGCTTCCTGACGATAGAGCGCGAAGTCGGCGACGACCCCGAAAAGGATATCGGCAACGCCGTAAACTTCCTCAAAGGATACATGGACTGAGGTGAATGAAATGAAAACCTGCGTCAGCAGCTACAGCTTTCAGCCGATGCTTTCGGGCGGAGAGCTGACCCAGCTTCAGCTCATAGGCAAGGTCAAAGAGATGGGCTTCGACGGAATTGAATTTATCGACCTCATGCCCGAAGACGGAATGTCAGTCGAAGAATATGCCAAGCGTCTGCGCGATGAGAGCGAAAAGAAAAATCTGCCGATAGTCAACTACACCATCGGCGCGGAGCTTCTCAACCGCCCGCTCGACGAGGAGTGCGAGCGCCTGTTCAGGCAGGTCGATATCGCGGAGATACTCGGCGCGTCGGGTATGCGCCACGACGCGACAGGCGGCTTCAACGCGCCGCAGAGCGCATACTGCGGCTTCGATCAGGCTCTGCCCACGCTCATCGAGGGCTGCCGCAGAGTGACCGAATACGCCGCAGAGAAAGGCATATCTACAATGGTCGAGAACCACGGCTATTTTGCGCAGGACAGTGACCGGGTCGAAAAACTCGTCACGGGAGTTGCAAACCCGAACTTCGGTCTGCTCGTTGACATGGGCAACTTCGCCTGCGCCGATGACCCTTCGGACAAGGCGGTCGGCAGAGTCGCAAAATACGCAAAGCACGTTCACGCCAAGGACTTTCACATCAAGAGCGGCTCAGAGCCCGATCCCGGGCGCGGATTCTTCCGCAGCAGAGCCGGCAACTACCTGCGCGGCGCAGTGATAGGTCACGGCAACATTCCCGTGGCGCAGTGCATAGGCATACTCAAGCGCGCGGGCTACGACAAATATGTCAGCATCGAGTTCGAGGGCATCGAGCAGACGCTCACGGGCATCGAAATCGGGCTTGAGAATCTCAAGAGATTCATAGCCGAGGCTGAGTAAAAAGTTAAAAGAGTCCAAAAAACGCACCCGAAAGCAAGACGCCTTCGGGTGCACTTTTATTCATTTTCAGCCGATTCGGGCTCAGTCTGCTCCACAAAAATAAATTCGCCGTTTTTAGCTTTGCAGATATACTTTTTGCCGGTTGTTACTTTTCCCTCGAGCATCTGCTCCGAGAGCTTATCCTCGATCTGCTGCTGGATAACACGCTTGAGCGGTCTCGCTCCGTAGACCGGGTCAAAGCCCGCATCCGCCGTCTTTTGAACAGCCGATTCGTCAAAAATTAAAGTTATATCCAGCTGCGCCACGCGCTTTGAGAGCGTTTCGAGCATTCTGCGCGCAATTTCGGATATATCCTGCTTTTCGAGCGAGTGGAAGACGATTATATCGTCAACGCGGTTCAAAAATTCCGGTCTGAATGTGTTCTTGAGCTCTTTCATCACAAGCTCGCGCACGCGGTCATAGCTCGGGACATTGCCGCGCTCCGAAGAGAAGCCAAGTGCCTTTCCGCTGCCCGAAATCAGCTTCGCGCCGACATTCGAGGTCATTATAATAATGCAGTTCTTGAAATCGACCCTGCGTCCCTGCGAGTCGGTCAAGATGCCGTCATCAAGTATCTGGAGCAGCATATTGAAAACGTCGGGGTGAGCTTTTTCTATTTCATCAAAGAGAATGACGCTGTACGGTCTGCGGCGGACTTTTTCGGTCAGCTGACCGCCCTCATCATAGCCGATATATCCTGGCGGCGAACCGACGAGTCTCGAGACCGTGTGCTTCTCCATATATTCGGACATATCGAGTCTTATCATCGCGTTCTCGTCGCCGAAGAGAGAGTCGGCAAGCGCTTTGCAGAGCTCCGTTTTGCCGACACCCGTAGGACCGAGGAAAATAAACGAACCGGTCGGGCGTTTGGGGTCTTTGAGCCCGACTCTACCGCGCCTTATCGCCCGCGCGACCGCGCTGACCGCCTCATCCTGGCCGACTATTCTGCGGTGCAGCTCATCTTCAAGATGAAGCAGGCGTTCGCTCTCCGCCTGAGTCAGCTGCGAGACGGGTATTCCAGTCCACGCGCAGACTATTTCGGCTATATTATCAGCCGTGACCTCGCCTATTTTCTTGCTCGATTCCTCGCGCCAGCTGTGCTTTGCGCGCTCGAGTTCGTCGCTCAGCTTCTTCTGCTCGTCGCGTATCTGCGCGGCGTGCTCGAACTCCTGAGAATTCACCGCCGAATCTTTTTCTTCGGCGAGGGCGCGGAGTCTGTCCTCCATATCTTTGAGATCCGGCGGCGCTGTGAATGCACCGAGCCTGACGCGCGACGCTGCCTCGTCTATTAAATCTATCGCCTTATCGGGCAGATATCTGTCGCCGATATAGCGCACCGACATTTTCACCGCCGCCTTTATCGCGTCGTCGGTTATTCTGACTTTATGGTGCGCCTCGTATTTGTCGCGGATGCCCATGAGTATCGCGACCGCCTCGTCCTCGCTCGGCTCGCCGACCGTGACGGGCTGAAAGCGGCGCTCGAGCGCGGCATCCTTTTCGATATGCTTGCGGTATTCTTCGAGCGTGGTTGCACCGATGACCTGCATCTCGCCGCGGGCAAGCGCGGGTTTCAAAATATTCGCGGCGTCGACCGCACCCTCCGCCGAGCCTGCACCTATAAGCGTATGCAATTCGTCTATAAAGAGAATGACATCCCCCGCCTTTGAAACTTCTTCAATGGCGGACTTAACGCGCTCTTCGAAATCGCCCCTGTATTTTGTACCGGCAACCATGCCCGTGAGGTCGAGCGAGACTATGCGCTTGCCCTTGAGCAGTTCGGGCACTTCGCCCGTGGCGATTTTCAGCGCGAGCCCCTCGGCGATTGCCGTCTTGCCGACTCCAGGCTCACCTATCAGACAGGGGTTGTTCTTCGTTCTGCGCGAGAGAATCTGAATGACGCGCTCTATCTCCTTCTGCCTGCCGATAACAGGGTCAATTCTGCCCGCCGCGGCAAACGAAGTCAGGTCGCGCCCATATTGATTGAGGGTCGGGGTATCCGTTCTGCCGCCGGGCTTTTTGACCGTCTCCGGCTTTCCGGCATCTTTACCCGACGCCGAGCCGAACGCTTTCAAAAGCTCCTGCAAAATCTCCTGCGGTGACACGCCGAGGCGGGTCATAACGGCGGTTGCCGCGCTCGAGCCCTCTTTTATCATGGCGATAAGCAGATGCTCCGTGCCGACATAGTTGTGACCCATATCCCGCGCCTGAATCATTGCGCTCTCAATAATATTTTTGCATCTGGGCGTGAAATCGCCCGGAGTCAGCACCGTCGGCACGCCGAATCCGATGCTGTTTCTGACGGCATCCTCGACCTTGCCGGCGGTAAGCTTTTTGTTTATCAGAACGGTATAGGCTATCCCGCCGTTCTGGGTCAGCAGACCGAGCAGAAGATGCTCGCTGCCGATATATGTGTGTCCCATATTCTCCGCATATTCAATGGCGGCGTTGAGCACGTCGTTGGCTTTCTGGGTGAAGCCGGTAAACTTATACATATCATCATTCCTTTCCGCGGTGAACCGTACAATAGAGATTATTGCCGGAAAATTGCCGCCGAATCGAAAGATATATGTTTTTATATATGTTTATCGGCGGTATTTTAGGACAATGCCTCGCGCACCGCGTCCGCTCTGAGGCAGTCCCTCTGCCGCGCATCGATATGCTTGCCGTTCGCAGCGCTTATGGTGGCGGGCTGCATATTGACGAGCAGTTCGTTAAGTTTTTCTATCGGTATATCAAGTATTCCCCTTGCCGAGCCGAGGCGCACAAGGGATATAAGATCCATCATCTCGTCGCAGGACAGCACACGCGCGCTCTGCAAAATTCCGAGAGCTCTGTATATTTTGTCCTGCATCGCGACATCGGCGCACATACGCTCCGCCGCCGCGCGCTCCTGGGTGACGAGCTGGCGGGTTATCGACTGGAGGTTCTCTATCGCCGCCTGCTCGGTTATGCCGAGGGTTATCTGATTGCTCAGCTGATAGATATCGCCGCGCGACTCCCTGCCCTCGCCGTATGCGCCGCGAAGGGTCAGACCGAGCTTGGATATGGTCGAGCTGAGGACTGCGAGCTGGCCGCTTCTTCTGAGCGCGGGCAGATGCAGCATGACGGACGCGCGCATGGCTGTGCCGAGATTCGTCGGGCACTGAGTCAGATAGCCGAGACTCTCGTCAAACGCGAAATTCAGCTTCTTATCGAGCGCGGAGTCAATTTTATCTGCGAGGACATAGCAGTCCATGAGCGCGAGACCCGCTTTCATGACCTGGACGCGGATATGATCCTCCTCACAGAGCATGATGCCGACCGTCTCATCTTCAGTGAGCATGAGCGCCCTGCCCTCGCGCACGGAAGCAAACTCGGGGCTTATCAGATGGCGCTCGGCGAGAGATATCGCCTGCTCGCGGCTGAGCGAATCCATTGTGACATAGTGGAGCCCCAGCTCGGGCACGCATGAGAGCAGGGTGTCACGAACTTTTTCGTTGACCTTTATTCTGCTCGCCGTGTCGAGGCGGCACGGGAACGGGAACTCTTCTAAGTTGCGCGCAAGACGCACGCGGGTGCTCAGGACTATATCTCCCTGTTCGCCCTTGTCGACATACCATTTACTCATTTTCGTTCCCTCCCTCAAGCTCTTTTATCCTGTCGCGAAGCTGCGCCGCAAGCTCAAAGTTCTGCGCGGCAACCGCTTCGTCCATCTGCTTTTTGAGCTCCTCTTTTTCGTCGATTTTTGCCTCTTCCTCGCTGACAGGCTCGGCGGTCGAAGCTATCTTGCCGCTGTGGTGAATCTGACCGTGAATGCGCTGGAGCGAGGGTTTGAGCTCGTTATAAAAAACTTTGTAGCACTCTGCGCAGCCGACTCTGCCCTCGCGGACGATATCATTGAACGAAGAGCCGCATTTCGGGCAGCGAACCACCTTTCTCGGCGCGCCGAGCGAATGGACTGCATCGCCGAAGAAGTTCCCGAAAAGTCCGGCAACATCGAAGCCGAAGCCCGAAAACGCGTCGCCGTAGCCGAGATGCTCGGCACATTCGGAGCAGAGATGGCGCTCAGCCGTGTCGCCGTTTATGACCTGCTTTATGTGAGTTGTCGCTTCATTTTTTCCACAGTTCTGACAAAGCATATGTGTTCCTCCTTTATCCGTTTCTGCCCATTTCAACGAGCAGCAGTTGCTTGAATACCGACGCCCTGACGGCGTCCCTGTCCCCGACGGCGGCAGGTCGCAGAGCGTTGTCCGACACTGCGCTGAGCATCAGCATGGCGGCGTGTTTATCTATAACACCTGTGCTGACGAGCTCCGCCAGATGCGCGCGGGCAGTTCGCTCGTCGAGCTTATCGCCTACGGCGTTGACTGCGTGCATGACCTTCTGATCCGGCTCCATCGCCGCACGCCTTATTCTGATATATCCTCCGCCGCCTCTGCGGCTCTCGACAATATAGCCCTGTTCCGGCGTGAAACGCGACGCGATAACATAGTTTATCTGGCTCGGGACGCAGCCTATCGTCTGCGCAAGCTCGTTGCGCTGTATCTCGATGGTTCCGCTGCTGCCGAGCATTTCGAGTATCATGCCCGTTATCTGACTGCTAAGGCTCATTGCCGTCACCTCTTTTTATCTTTGACTTTCTTTGACCTTTAGCTTTATTATAACCCCGATGCAAACTCCGGTCAAAAGTCAGAAAAGGTCAAAAATCACCCATCGGGCAAAATATTTTTAATTATCTCGCTCATGCTTTGATTTACTGAGTCTATCTCGTGTTTTCTTTGATTTTCCGCTTTGCGCTCCGGCGTAATTTATATAATAAGACGGGTCAATATGCTCATCCGCGCGCATAAATTCGTCGCAGAAGATATCCGACTCGTCGTAGCTCACCACTTCTCCGTTCTTGTCAAACAGCATATAAAACACCTCCGGTTTCTTATTAGTTTACGCCGGAGAAAAGAAAATTATGTTTGGGTTCAGAAAGTGTAACCGCAAAAAGCGGTGCTTCATAATATGTTGATGAAAGCGGTGCTCGAGTCAAAACCGCGGCACTCTTTCTTAGTAACTGAAGAGGAGGCAAAACGATGGGTTGCTCAAACAACTGGTGCATTTTCCTTATCATCATCCTTCTGCTCTGTGACACGGGCTGCGGCTGCAATAATGGCGTCTCCAGAGCTTCGGACTGCGGATGTGGCTGCAACAACGGCTGTGGCTGCTGACATTCCATAAGACCGCTAAAGTGAAAACGACCGCCTTGCCGAAATGGCAGGGCGGTCAAACTTATGCGATTTTCGAAAAAGATCAGGCAACTCTGTTGCCCTTTCTGCCGGGAGTCGGAGAGACGGTCTCGGGCTCGAACGCAGTCTTGGCTGCGCTGCGGCGCTGAGCGGTCTTCTTCTCTTTGACAAAATGAGCCTTGGTATACTTGTTGGTGCAGAGGAAGTGAGCGATCTTCTTGGCAAGAGCAGTCTCAAACTTCTCCTCAAAATTGATAAGCTTCTTCTCAAACACAAA
>OKSO01000814.1_pt1 | contig 11783 bp, 14 predicted proteins | sample 1606241 | NCBI WGS metagenome assembly OKSO01 (sample SAMEA3879540, study PRJEB24766) | human gut metagenome | biome: human-associated habitat; feature: feces | place: USA | collected 1985/1987
CATTGCTTTTGAGTTTGGCTCTCTTAAAGTATTCCCGAATTCTTCAAGCAATTCCAAGCTGCGAACAGCTTTGTTTCGCATTTTGGAATTTAGGCTGTCCAAAAAATCTTCCACAGGGCTCTTGCCACTCTCTAATCGATAGAATTCGATATCGAACATAGTTCCACCTGCCTCTTGTTATAGTATATTCCCAAAAAGGAATATTGTCAACATGTTTAACGAAGGCGCACTCTCTGGCTTGACAAAAATTTCTTTAATTCTTCCGCTGGGATTAGTTTCAGCAGCCTCTCGGCCTTGCGGCAGCGGGACTCCAATGCGGAGATGTGGGCGCGCTGCTGAAAGCTGAAATTACGTTCCTCTCGCAGCTCAGCTTGCAGATCGGCAACTTCTTTCTCACTGCGCCGCTGCTGGTGTTGGGCGGCAGCGGCGGCCTCTCGCAGCCGTTGAGTCTCCGCTTGAAACGACTCTACATCCGGCAGCAGCTGTGCCAGCAGCGCGGCGGCCTCCTCGCGCTTCTTTCCTGCGTTCAGCACGTTGATGCCAGTCAGTGCCGTTTCCAGCTGCTCCAGCTTGGCGTCCATGGCTGTGACCTTCTTGTACCACTGGGGCGTCAGATGCCTGCGCCTTGTCTCTACGGCAGGTGTGCCGCGCTCCAATTCCGGCCAGCGTTCCGCCATGCAGGCGTAGAAATCATCCTGCCAGCGGATCATGTTCTTCTTGTTGCCGAGGATTTCTTTCGCGGACAGCCGATTGTCCTTCGTCAGCGGCACAAAACACAGGTGCATATGCGGCGTCGTTTCATCCAGATGCACCACAGCGGAGATGATGTTCTCCTCACCGACTCGCTCTTTCAGGAACGTGAACGCCCGCGTGAAATACTCCGGCATCTCCGCCGCGTGTTCCTGTGCGAACTCCGGGCTGACCGTCACCAGCGTGTCCACGAATTTCACGCTGTCCTTCCGGACGCGGCAGCCCGCCATCCCGATACGGTGCCGGATCTCCTGCTCGTAGCTCCAGCGTGGTGTCACCAAATGAAAGTTCTGCGAGGTACGGCTCCGGTCGATATCGGGGTTGCTGATGTAGAAATCCTTCGTCCGTTCGTGGTGTGCGCTCAACGCCTTGGACGCGCCGCCCTTGTGTTTGGCAAATCGTAAAATGGCGTATGCCATGATGACCTCCTTGTCTTTGTGAGTGCGGGAGCAGGAGGAACGGGGAACACCCGTCACGGCTCTCTGAAAAAGTGCGCCCGACAGATGCCGTTACCGGCATCTGTCGCTCTTCTTTTTCGGCCCGGACAGAAACGGGTGAGGACTCCCGTCCTCACCCGTTTCCTCCCGTCCCCCGCCGTGACGGGTATAACACACTAGACTTTGTCCCAAAGTCGTGTGCCAGCCGTTCCCTCTGGACTCCCTCTGCGGTGTACGGTATGTCCGGTAATGTACGGTATTTTCGGGGTAGGGCCTGCCCCTCTATTTACCGTACATACCGTACACTACCGTACACCGACCCACCGCAGCAGGAGGGTCTTCCCCTCCTTGCTGCGGCGGGTCCTGTAGCGGATGCTGTACTTCTGAAGCAGAATATCATGCTTGGCATTCAGTCTCCGCACGATCCAGTTAGGCGTAAAGCCCCCGCTTTGCAGCTGCTGTGCCAGCTCCGTGGCTGTCCCGCGCCATTCGGGGCACTCCTCTGTGACCAATCGGCTGATGGCCTCCAGCAGCGGATCGGGCGGCTCCTGATATGGTGCTGTTTCCCTTTCCACCAACTCCCAGCACAGGCAGGCAGGATCAAAGCACAGATGCAGCCGCATATCCGGCTGATCGCGGCCTGTTACGTCTAATACCGCATCCGCACCGGTGCGCCTGTCCTTGTGGAGGATCAGCGCACCATCCGCCGCGCCCATCAGACCGTTGGTGCCGGAGATGGTATGGAATACATCCTCCGCGCTCTCTTTGCGGGTGTGGTGTACCAGCACCAGCGTAATGCCGTGGGCGTCTGCAAAGGTTTTCAGCTTTGCCAACGTGTCATAGTCGGTAGCGTAGCTGCAACTGTCGGGTGTCCGCCCACGGACACGCTGGAGGGTATCGATGATGACAAGGACGGTATCGGGATAGTCCATCAGGAAGCCTTCCAACTGCGCCAGCAGGTTCTCATCCAAGGTGTCGGCCAGCACGGAGAGAATAAGGTCAGGACTATCCTGCTCTGTCATCTGGACAAGCCGTTTCTGCAAACGGTCGAGGGTGTCCTCCAAGGCCAAGTAGAGCACTGTGCCGGGGTGAACGGAATAGCCGAGAAACGTACCGCCTGTGCTGACCTGATAGGCCAGCTGCAAAACGAAGAAGGACTTGCCAACCTTGGGCGCACCGGCGAGGAGGTATGTCCCCGCCGGCAGCAGCCCTTCGATCACAGCCGGTTTGACAGGGAATTGCATCTCCATCAGCTTTGGCATGGAGACTACAGGCATCCCATCAAACGACTTGTCCTTTTCCTCTGTAAATGGTATACTGTCATTGCGTGTAAGCGCGAACGGCTGCTCCCCATCTGGTGCAACAGATGGAATCGGGGCAGTCGTTTCTTTATCCTCCCACATGGCCACCTCCGGTGTTCTGCTCGATCCACTCAACGAGCTTATCCTTCGGCACCAGCAGCCGCTTGCCGATCCGCAGCGTAGGGAATGTGCCGGTGTTGAGCAGCTGGTAAGCCCCTGCACGGGAGATGCCCAGCGCCGCCGCCAGCTGATTGGCGTTCAATACCGCCGGCAGATTGTCGTAGTTGTTGTTCATACAAAACCTCCTTAAAATTTCAGTTGACATCATGGACTATACGGACTATAATACACAATGTAACTATTACGCTATGATTGTATAATGCTGGTACGCAAAAGTCAATAGATTATTTTGTGGACTTATTATGATGTATCTAACAGGAGGGCGGTCATGATCTTTCCCGAACATATGGAGTTCCGGTATTACATCACGCCGGAGCGCAAGGAGTGTTTTACGCTGTACAGCAAGACGCTGGGGCAGCGCAGGACGATTCAGGAGAAAACGCAGGATGTAGGGCAGTGCCTGATCGACCTGTACGATACGGATTTCTATGACGCCTATTGCGTCCTTTCCGAGATTCAAAAGCTGGTGAGAGCTGACAAGGACGAAGCCGCATGGAAAAGGCTCTTGGAGCTGGCGATGCCGCTTTGCGGGGTGCATCCCTTCTTTGGGATGCTGGTCAAGGAATTGAGCGATCTGGAAGCGGAGCCCTCCGCCGATACGGCGGAGCTGCTGCGATTTGACACGGATTTTGAGAGAATCGTCCGCGATGCCAAGGCATTGGTGGAGGTGTGTCTGGATGACCGCTATAAGTCGGACTATTCCACAGCGGAACGGTATCGGAAGGCGCACTACGACGCGGCACTCTGCTTTGACAATATGCGCTATGGTGAGTTGGCCACGGAGGAGATTATTCTTGACCATCCTGCCTACGACAGTGCCTACAACTACAGCGTAGAAATGCTGCGGCAGCGGCAGATGACGACCGCGCTGCGGGAGGTGCTGTATCCCCATACGCTCCGCGACCTCTACAACTACTTGAAGGCATACTGCCTGCGTCTGCCGCTGGTGATCCACAAGTGCAAGAACTGCGGCAGATACTTCGTGGTGACCGGCAACATCACGCAGGAGTACTGCACACGGCGGATGGATGGCTCAGAAAAGACCTGCCGGCAGATGGGCGCGGTGGTGCAGTATCAGAGCCGCCAGATGAAGAACCCGGCCACCAAGGAGTTTACACGCTCCTACAAGGCTCACAACGCCCGTGTACGGTATGGGACGATGACCAAGGCGGAGTTCACCGCATGGTCGAAGGAGGCGCGCAAGAAGCGCGATCTGTGTACCGGCGGCAAGCTGTCCCTGGAGGACTTTGTGGCGTGGCTGGACAGCGACAAGCAGCGATAAAGCAACGGACTGACTGACCGTTTTATATTTCAGAGGAACAGGAGGTTATTTTGACGACCAAGGCAACAAAAAACGCCAAGGGCGGCGGCACCATCCGCAAGCGTTCAGACGGACGCTGGGAGGCACGCTACACCCTCGGCATTGATCCCAAGACGGGAAAGCAGATACAAAAATCGGTTTACGGCAAGACGCAGAAAGAAGTCCGCCAAAAGCTCACCGCCATCACGGCGGAGATCGATGACGGGACGTATATGGAGCCATGCCGCATGACGCTGGACGAGTGGCTGGACATCTGGCTGAGGGATTACCTAACAGGCGTAAAGCCATCTACCGCTTACCTGTATCAGCGACAGGCAAAGCTCTATATTCGTCCTGCGCTGGGCAGTGTGCGGCTAGACAGGCTGGAACCCCATACGATTCAGCGGTTTTACAATTCTCTCTATGAGGAGCGCGACGGAAAGCCGCCTCTGTCGGCAAAGTCCATCAAAAACATCCACGGCATCCTGCACAAGGCATTGCAGCAGGCGGTATTGCTGAACTATCTCCGTACCAACCCCGCCAATGCCTGCATTCTCCCGAAGATCGTCAAAAAGGAGATCCATCCCATGGATGACCGTGATACCGCCCGCTTTCTGGAAGCCATCAAGGGCTGCCGGTATGAACTGCTGCTAAAGGTAGACCTGTTCACCGGCATGCGGGAGGGCGAGCTGCTGGGCCTTATGTGGGACTGTGTGGATTTTGATAAGGGTACGATTCTGGTCAACAAACAGCTGCACCGCAGCCAGAAAAAGGGCGAGGGCTACTATTTTGCTCCGCCCAAAAACAACAAGAGCAGGACGATCCGCCCTGCACCCTATGTGATGACTTTGCTGCGGCAGCAAAAGCTCGTACAGACACAGATGCGTTTGGCCGCTGGCCCTGCATGGCAGGAAAGCGGACTGGTGTTCACCAACGAGTTTGGACGCTATATCTCCCTGCGGGCGGTATTTGACTGCTTTAAGCGCACGGTACGGAAGGTCGGCTTGCCCAACCTGCGGATCCACGACTTGCGCCACACATATGCCGTCAACAGCATCCGCGCTGGTGATGACATCAAGACAGTGCAATCCAACCTCGGCCACGCTACCGCCGCTTTTACCCTTGATGTCTATGGCCATTTCACTGATGATATGCGGCAGGCCAGCTCCCAGCGTATGGAACAGTTCATCTCCGGTGTGCTGGGGCTTTAAGGGTCAGAATAAGGGTCAAACCCGTTTTGAGGCAGCAAAAAACCCTTGAAACCGAGTGGTTTCAAGGGTTCCCGATGGTGCGCGGTACAGGACTCGAACCTGTGACCCCATGCACGTCAAGCATGTGCTCTACCAGCTGAGCTAACCGCGCAGACAACGATAGTATATTACCGCAAACGGCGTCGGTTGTCAACACTTTTCTTGCCATAGAACAGAAAATTTGCTATACTGACGGCAAATGTATGCAAGGAGTTGGTCAACCTATGGAGAAGATCGCACTGGTCACGGGCTCCTCCCGGGGCATTGGACGGGCCGTGGCGCGGAAGCTGGCGGCGGAGGGATACGCTGTCTGCGTCAACTATCGGGTGCGGCAGGACTGCGCCGACGCGCTTGTGGCGGAGTTGACGGGCGCGGGCTGCCGGGCCATGGCGGTGCAGGCGGATGTGTCCGTCCGGCAGCAGGTCAACGAGATGGTGCGCCAGGTGGAGGATGCCTTCGGTCCCGTTTCCCTGCTGGTGAACAACGCCGGCGTGTCGGAGCAGTCCATGTTTCAGGATGTCAGCGACGAGATGTGGCACCGCTATTTCGCCGTCAACGTGGATGGCGCGTTCCACACCTCGCAGGCGGTGCTGCCCCAAATGCTGCACCAGCATACGGGCTGTATCGTTAACATCTCCTCTATCTGGGGCCTGCGGGGCGCAAGCTGCGAGGTGACCTACGCCGCCACCAAGGCGGCACTGATCGGCCTGACCCGCTCACTGGCGGCAGAGCTGGCGCCCACCGGCATCCGGGTCAACTGCGTGGCACCGGGCGTGATCCACACCGATATGCTGGACGCCCTGCCGCCGGAGATCGTGCCGCAGCTGGTGGAGCAGACGCCGCTGGGACGGCTGGGCAAGCCGGAGGATATCGCGGAGGCGGTGGCCTTTCTGGCTGACGAGCGGGCCTCCTTCATCACGGGGCAGGTGCTTACCGCGGACGGCGGGTTCATACTATAAGACACACCATAAAAGATATAGCGAAAGACGCACGGCTTCAAGCCGTGCGTCTTTTCTTTACATATGCTGCTCCGGCAGCGGCAGCGCGTGGATCATCACGCGGCCGAAGCAGGTGAGACTGCGGCCGCTGCCCCGATGGAAAACCACATCCATATCCGCCCGGTCGCGGTTCAGAGAGAAAAGGTAGACCATGCCGAAGCCGTCGCGGCAGTACTGCTTGCACAGCATATCGCCGTCCACGCAGAAGATGCCTACATCACCGTTTTGCAGAGGGTCATGGTTCACATAGACGATGCTCCCGTCGGCGATATACGGCGTCATGGAGTCGCCCTGAATACGGACGGCCAGCTCCGCGCCCGTGGGGACGTCGCCCTCCACGGGGATCAGCGTATAGTCCTCGCCGAACACAGGCGCGGCAAAGCCCGCCGCCGCCGGGGACTGGTACAGGGGGATGGTACGGCGCTCCTGCAGGGGGCGGGGACGGTGCTCCTCCTCCACCATGACGCCCAAGGCGTCCACCAGCGTGTGGACGGTCTGGCGGCCCGTCAGCGGCAGACGGCGGTACTTCTCCAGCAGATGCAGCTCCTCGTCGGAGCAGGAGCCGCCCCCGCTGCGGAAGCTGCCGCGATACAGGTAGTTGGGATCTACCTCCAGTGCGTCGAACAGCCGCAGCAGCACGCCCTCCTTGGGGGCGCTGACGCCGGTTTCGTAGTTGCCCACCGCCGAGAGCGAAACGCCCAGCCGTTCTGCCAGCTCTGCGCGGGACAGGCCCAGCTCCTCCCGCCGTTTACGCAGTTGTTCACAAAAACTCATAGGCACCCTCCTCGCCGGCTTTCGACAAATTCTGACTCTATCCTACTCTGATTTTTTGGTTTTGTCAATCCATTATAACAAGAAACTTGAGATTTTAGGCTTGACATAACAAGATTCTTGTGATAAGCTAGACAAGTCAACAAGAAAACTGGTTATTGGGCAGCAAAAAGCCGCCGCCCGAGAGGGCGGCGGCGCACAGGTGTTCACTCGTCTGCGGCCTCTGCATCCAGCGGATCGACGATGGTCACGGTGTCGCTGAGTACATGCGTCTCCGGCCAGTAGCGGATGCCGGGGGCAGTGATGGCGCCCTCCCAAAGCTGATAGACGATGTTCTCCGGCATCCAGACATCGGCGGTCAGCGTGCCGCCGGTGAGCAGCACGGTGGGGATGGCGTCGGTGCTCTCGTCCACAAAGCTCCAGCCCTCCCGCAGGATGAATTCGCCACCGCGGCACACCAACCGCGGGCAGTCCAGCAGCAGGCCCACAGAGGCGGTGCCGCCGGTGACGCAGACATCGCCGGCGACGGCGGCGCGGTCGGTGGTCAGGGAGCCGGACAGTAGGATCAGGTTGGCGGTGTCCTCCGCCGTGCTGTTGGCGACCAGCCCTACCTCCGGGCAGGTGACGTCCACGCCGTCTACGACCAGCGCGGGCAGCTTCTCCTTGCCGGTGCCCGCCTCCAGCCGCTGGGACAGGGTCAGCGTGCCGCTGCCGGTGATGACCACCGTATCGAAGCCGCCGAAGTGGCCGGCCTCATCCCAGCCGGTGTCGGCCCAGCAGTCGCCGGACAGCTCCAGCCACAGGATACCGCCGGAGGTGCTGCAAAGGCTGGGCACATAGCAGCTGTCCGCCTTGAGGTGGACGCAGTGGTACAGCTCACCGTTCCAGCAGAAGCGTCCGTAAGCGCCCTCCTCATAGGCCTTGCCGCCGGTGAGGTCCGCCACCATATAGCCCTCTCCGCCCGACGCGGCCAGTTGGCCGTATTCGCCGTTGTGCCACAGGGGCAGGTAGTCCGGCGCGCCGTGGGACGCTCCGGCCGCCAGCGGCAGCTTACTGTTGGTGGGGGCGATGAGCTCCAGTTCGGCGTAGTCGTAGTACAGGCTGCATACCGCCGGTACGGAGGGAGTCTCCTGCCCGTCAGGTTCCGTCTGGTCGGGCGGCGCCGGTGTATTGGTATCGCCGCAGGCGCACAACAGCGCCAGCAGCAGGGAAAGAAGCAGGCAGGATATGCGTTTCATGTCCGTTCCTCCTTAACATAAACCGTGTGATGCTGTCATTATACGCGCAATGTCGTAGGCGCGCAACGTTCCGGATAAAAAACTTCTCCGCCGATCAAACGATCAGCGGAGAAGCTTGGTGGGGGATGGTGGATTCGAACCACCGAAGGCGTTGCCAGCAGATTTACAGTCTGTCCCCTTTGGCCACTCGGGAAATCCCCCATGTATGAAATTGGAGCTGGTGGACGGATTCGAACCCCCGACCTGCTGATTACAAATCAGCTGCTCTACCAGCTGAGCTACACCAGCATTTTTCACCAGCGGAGCTTATTTTAGCAGATGCATTGGCGTTTGTCAACACAAAAGTTTGGAATGAACCATATTTCTTGCACACAGGATGAGAAGGAGAGTGATCGCGCATGAAACTTGCCGAAATGTCCCCACTGTATGAGGACAGCGCCCGGCGCATCCAGCGGCGGATGGAGGAGCTGCGTCTGTCCCTGCGCTCCACGGAGGATCCGGAGTGTACCCGGCAGCTGCGCCGCCGCCTGCTGGAGCTGCAGCCTCTCCTGCGGCAGTGCCGCCAGCTGGCGCAGGTGACCGCACATTACTATGACAGGAGTGATCGAAGCCATGATGCATCCCGCCTTTGACCCCATGGACATCGCCGGATTGCGCCTCTGGATGCAGGAGGAGGCCGGTGACAACAGCCAGCGGCGGCAGCGCCTGCTGCACAATCTGTCGAGAGCCATGACGGAGGAACTGACGACCCGCCAGCAGGAGATGCTGCAAATGTACTACTACGAGGGGCTGAATATGACGCAGATCGCAGCCCGTTTGGGGGTGAATAAGTCCACCGTATCCCGCACGCTCTGCCGCGCCCGGCGCAGATTGCATCATATCTTGCAATATAGTCTCTGAAAAGCGCGAAACCCTCTTGACTTTGCAGGCGGAGGTGCATATAATGCCAGATGGTCATATTGAGAGGAGGGGGACAACTTGTCCGTTTATAATAAGCTGCTGCACGCGGAGGAGCTGCGTTTGCTGGGCGGTATCATCGGCGCGGCGCTGATGGCAACGGCCATCAACCTGTTCATCGTGCCGCAGGGCTTCTACGCGGGCGGCGCCTACGGTATGTGTCAGGTCATCCGTACCCTGCTGGTGACGCGGGCGGGGCTTACGCTGCCCTTCGATCTGGCGGGCCTGCTGTATCTGATGGTGAACCTGCCCCTATTTTATCTGGCGTATCGCGGGCTGGGCCGGACGTTCTTCTTCAGAGCCACCGTCGTCACGGTGTGCAACTCGATCTTTCTGGCGCTGATCCCCTCTCCCGCTACCCCCATCATCACGGATCCGCTGACCAGCTGCATGATCGGCGGTATCGGCGTGGGCTTTGCCGCCGGGCTGGTGCTGAGCTGCGGCTGCTCCACCGGCGGACTGGATATTCTGGGACTGTACCTCAGCAAGAAGAACCCTAAGTTTACGGTGGGACGGTTCTGCATCGCGTTCAACGTGTGCCTGTATACGATGTGCCTGCTGCTGTTCAATGCCTCCACCGCCATCTACTCCGCCATGTACAACATTCTCAACAACCTGTTCCTTGACAGGCTGCACCAGCAGAATGTCAACGTGCAGATGCTGATCTTCACCAAGGAGAACAACCCGGAGCTGCCCCGCTTCATCATGGACAAGCTGGATCGCGGCGTGACCTACTGGACGGCTCACGGCGCCTATACCGGCGACGAGGTGCAGGTGCTGTGCGTGTGTCTGTCCAAGTACGAGGTCGGCACCTTACAGCAGGTGATGCACGAGATGGACCCCCACGCATTCTTCGTGGTGCAGGAGGGCATCCGCACCGGCGGCAACTACCGGCGGCACCTGAACTGACAGGTGTCCGCGCATAAACCAATAGGAAAGCACCCCGTTTGCGAAGCAGATCTTGTGTCTGCCCGCAGGCGGGGTGCTTTTATGATGTCTTTTACAGCGCCTCAAAGTGATACCGGGGCTTGCCGACGCTCTTTCTGCCGTACTCAATGGCCTCCGCGGGACAGCGGCAGATGCACGCCATACAGTGGGTACAGTCCCCGCCCCAGACGGGCTTGCCCTCTCGCAGCGTGATGTTGTTGGTGGGGCAGAGCCGGGCGCACTGGCCGCAGCCGATACAGGCGTCGCTGACCGTGAAGGCGCGATCCTTCACGAAGCAGCCGTAGAAGATGGGATTCACCGGCCCGCTCATAAAGCGGTCGTAGAGCTTGCAGCGGGTCGGCGGAAAGGCGTGTCTCTCCCGGATGGCGGCGATGGCGCGGTCGATATCCGGCTCCGCCCTGGCGGCGATCTGCCGCGCCTCCTCCGGCTGGGGCGCGTTGAACATGGCGATATAGTTCTCCGGCATGATGAGCTGCGCCGTACCCATGCAGGTGAGGCCCTTCTCCCGGCACAGCGCCCGGTTGTACTTGTCGGCGCTGCCGATCTCGCTGCCGCAGGTCATGACGAACCACACCTGCGTGGAGCCGGTCAGCTCCGTGCGCAGCAGCCAGTCCCGCACAAGACGGGGGATGCGCCATGCGTAGGTGGGTGTGACGATGACGAGGCGGCTGCCGGTCTCCACCGGCGAGGTGTCGCCGGCCTTGATACGCTCGTTCATGCTGCACAGCGTATCGCCCAGCCCGTCCGCTATGCGCTGCGCCGCGTATTTGCTGTTGCCGGTGCCGCTGAAATAGAGGATCATATCAAAACTCCTTCACAGTGGTCGATCTCATGCTGGATGATCTCCGCCGTCCAGCCGGTAAAGGTCTTGCAGCGGGTCTGGAGGCGTTCATTCTGCCACTGCACCTTGATAGTCTGGAACCGCTTGGTTTTCCGTATGCCGGGCAGGGACAGACAGCCCTCCTCGGCCTCGTATGCGCCGGACTGCCTGACGATGACAGGATTGAGCATCACCGTGTAGGCACCCTCATCGTCGAAGGCGATGATGCGCCTGCAAACGCCGATCATGTTGGCCGCCATGCCCACGCAGCCGTCCTTATGGGCGGTCAGGGTGTCCAGCAGGTCCTGGGCTGTGGCCAGATCGTCCGCCGTGGCGGGGGCGGCCTTCTGGGCGAGAAACGTCTCATCCCTGCAGATCTCACGAATCATACTGTGTTCCTCCCGGAAGCTTTTTCTGTATTGTATCAGCCAAAGGAAAAACGCGCAAGTGTTCTCACTTGCGCGTTCTTTGCGTGGGAATCAGTCACACATGCCGTTGTGGATCACCTTACCGATGTTCCACAGGTAGGCAGCCTGACGGGCGGCCTCCAGCCGCTCCTCCGGCGTCTTGTAGCTGACGTGGGCGGTCTCCGTGCCGCAGTTCAGGCAGCACGCATACATGCACCAGCCCTGCTCGTCCTCAATATAACCGGCGCCGCGGCATACGGGGCAGTCCTCCAGTTCGATCTCGTTGATGGGATCCATGGTCATCTCTCCTTCGTTTTGTTTTTTCAACGGGAATAGTATACCACGGTTCCATCGGTATGGCAATGAAAATCGATGGGACTTTGCCGCGGGTACACTGCTGCTCCGAGGAGGGCCTCCGGTATTCAG
>OKSO01000817.1_pt1 | contig 11740 bp, 10 predicted proteins | sample 1606241 | NCBI WGS metagenome assembly OKSO01 (sample SAMEA3879540, study PRJEB24766) | human gut metagenome | biome: human-associated habitat; feature: feces | place: USA | collected 1985/1987
GATTAATGACAGCGCTTCGAAAAGATGACTTGTAATATTTAACGATGGCACCGCATTATCTGAACGAATTCCACAAGCGTAACAGTCAGGCCTGTCGAAAGGATCTACAGTCCTTACGGCTGCAGCGATTATCTGTAGAGGATGTCCTCCGACAGAGTCGGATGTTCGGCAGATCTACGACACGGATGATCTTGTCGGAGACGGTCGAATCCAAGAACGTTTAGTTGAGTTAGATATTTCATCTATAAGCCAATTGAAGCAAACTCTGCGGTAAGCCCATTTTTTTATCGACTTACCGCAGAGTTATTCATAATAAACCTTGCGGAAAGTCGATTTTTTTTTAACTTTGCGCAAGGTTATCAATAAACATCATGAAGGTAATAGGCAGAAAATCAGAGATTGGGCAAATCCGGAAGTTGTATGATTCCGGAAAATCAGAGTTTGTTGTTGTCTATGGAAGACGGCGCGTTGGAAAGACTTTTCTGGTGAACCAGTTCTTCGACAATAAATTCCTTTTCAAGGTGACCGGGCTTGCGGTCAAGGACAAGGCCGCACAACTTGTCAATTTCGGAGAGGCTCTCAAAAAACAGGGCTCGCCCCTTTGCCCTTACCCGAAATCCTGGATGGAAGCGTTTGGCTTCTTGAAGACGCTTATCGAAAGTTCAAAGGTGAATGGACGCAAGGTCGTGTTCATTGATGAGTTGCCGTTCATGTACACCAATCGATGCGATCTGGTTGTGGCGATCGAGCATTTCTGGAATGACTGGGGATGCACGCAAGACAATCTTATGCTGATTGTCTGCGGCTCCGCCACATCGTGGATAACAAAGAAGATCCTCCGGAACAAAGGCGGCCTGCATAACAGGGTGACAGGAAAGATCTACCTCAGACCGTTCAATCTGGCGGAGTGCAAGGCCTATTTCAAGTCGGCCGGCATCAGCCTTGATGAAAAGGACATCGCTGAATGTTATATGATTATGGGCGGAATCCCTTATTATCTCAGTCTCTTTGAGAAAGGGAAAAGTCTCGCCCAGAATGTGGACGAAATGTTCTTCAAAAGGAAAGGCAAACTGGACGGAGAGTTCGACAACTTGTACGCCTCCCTGTTTGAGAATAGCGAGGACTATATGAAAGTGATCGAGGCGCTCAGCCGCAAGAACGCCGGTCTGACCAGAAAGGAGGTCATCGCGGCGACAGGGCTTCCTGACGGAGGAGGCCTTAGCACTATCCTGTCTGACTTGGATGACTGCGACATAATCCGGAAATATAAGGCCTTCGGTAAAAAAGAAAATGATGCTGTCTATCAACTGACGGATTTCTACACAATCTTCTACTACAAGTTCATCAAGAAATATGGCACTTCGGACAAATCTTTCTGGTCCTACCAGACCGGCACCACCCTTCATAATGCTTGGGCAGGAATCGCGTTCGATAGACTGTGCATGTACCATCATGTTCAGGTGGAAAAAGCACTTGGTATTCAGGGTATTATGACGGAAACTTCGTCTTGGCGCTCGGAGGGCGCTCAGATTGATATGGTGATAAGCCGCGCCGACCGTGTCATAGACCTCTGCGAGATCAAATTCTGGGAAGGACCTTTCTCAATCACAAAAAAATACCGTCAGGAACTGGACAACAAGATCAACTCCTTCCGCGACTCCCTCAAGCTTCGCCGGACCATCCACCTTGTCTTCATCACAACCTATGGCCTGAAGCCCAATGAATATAGCGGCGTGGTCCAGAACGAGGTGACCTTGGCTGACCTGTTCGGATGAATATGACGGAAATATTCGGTATCTTTACGGGAAAATGGATATTCGATAATTTGAGATAGTATGAAATTCATAAGTTGGAATGTGAACGGGCTTCGCGCCTGCGCGGGGAAAGGGTTTGATGAGGTGTTCAACACGCTGGACGCGGATTTTTTCTGTCTGCAGGAGACGAAGATGCAGCCGGGGCAGCTGGATCTGGAGTTCCTGGGGTACACGTCGTACTGGAACTCGGCGGAGAAGAAGGGATATTCCGGGACGGCGATATATTCAAGGCACACGCCATTGTCGGTGACTTACGGCATCGGCGTTGAGGAACACGACCACGAAGGACGCGTAATCACTCTGGAGATGCCTGAGTTCTACCTCGTCTGCGTCTATGTGCCGAACTCTCAGGACGGTCTTCGGAGGCTCGACTACCGGATGCGGTGGGAGGATGATTTCCGGGAATATCTTGCCGGCCTCGCCGCCCGGAAGGGTGTGGTGGTCTGCGGTGACATGAACGTGGCCCACAATGAGATAGACATCAAGAATCCGGATACGAACCGCCGCAATGCCGGGTTCACCGATGAGGAACGCTGCAAGTTCTCCGGGCTTCTGGACTCTGGTTTCACTGACTCCTGGCGCTTACAGCACCCGGACGAGGTGAAATATTCCTGGTGGTCGTACCGCTTCCACGCCCGCGAGAAGAATGTCGGGTGGCGGCTGGACTATTTCCTCGTCTCCGACTCCCTCAGGGACAAGATCGCAGCCACCGAGATCCACACCGAGATCCTCGGCTCAGACCACTGCCCCGTCGAGCTCGACCTTGATCTGTAAGACAAGGCCGTGCGCGGGAACAGGCCATCTGCTCACGAGGCCGCTATATTCAATGGTCTCGTGCGCGAAGAGGGCATCTTCGCTCACGAGGGATCTCTTTCCCTGCCTTTCGTGAGCGGGGAGGGGCATTTCACTCACACATTCAAAGGCTGTCTGGGAAGAATGAATATTATTGCGTATATTCCGCTGCGTAAAGTACGCAATGACACTGGCAGAGTCCCGTGGCGTATAACGCACTGAATGACAGTCAACTCTGAAATACCGCCATCCCATTTGTCCCGGTGGCTATTTGGAAACCTTTGAAAGTAAGTAAATAACATGTTGCGATAGTTCTCGCAGTCCGGGCATATTTTTTAATTGAATATTTAGTCGTAACTTAGCGGACTGCTTGACAGGCAAAGAATTTGTGGGGAAGAATAGCCGGTCGCCTGGATGCGACAGCTGAGTTTGCGGGGGTGGATGGTGTCGAAGTATCGATAGAAGTGCCGGTAAAGGAAGGACTGGAGCGGGGAAGAGGCGAAGCGGCATAATGAGTGGAACATTATTAACACTAATGAATATGAAAACAAATAGATTTTTAGGCTTCATCATGTCTGTGGCGGCGCTTGCTTTCGCGGCCACGGCTTGTGATGACAAGAAAGAGGACTTGGGCGCTCCTCAAATTACGTTGAACCCGTCAGAAATTTCCGTTGGGAAAGCCGGGACAACGACTACTATTGAGTTGACCGCTACCAGGGAGTGGACAACCGACCTCTCCGCAGAAGACGCAAAGTGGATTTCTGTTTTGCCGACGAGCGGGAGCGCTTCAGCTGACCCAGTGAAAGTTGAGGTTAAGGTGTTGGAAAATACTGGATTTGATCGTTCTGGTTCAGTAACGTTCTCCATCGGATTCGATCCCAAGACGTTGACCGTCAATCAGGCCGGAACAGGCAAGGTTGAAGGCGTGATCGGAGAGATCGCGGCTGGGAAAGAGAATAAGACCGTTGAGGTCAAGGATGTCCTTGTGACAGGTGTGACCACACAGAGCATCGTCATCACTGACCCGACCGGAAGCATACTGGTGTTCGCCAAGGCGAATCCTGGAGCCAAAGTAGGTGACAAGGTCAATGTCTCCGGTACAACCGGCAAGCACAACGGCCTTATGCAGATTGCCTCACCGACTATTTCTGTAGTCTCTTCAGGCAATGCCGTACCTACCCTGACCCAACCACGATCGACGCAGGCAACATCACTTCCTTCTCAAGCAGCGTTGTCTCATTCGTGACATTTAAAGCTGTGCCTAAGAAGAGCTCTAACGGATATGTCAACTTCTATGTCGGCGATGTCACCAGCAAGGACCTGTCACTGTCTTACTACCCTGGCGACCTTGAATCATTGTTGGATAAAGAAACCGAAGTCAAAGGCTGGTATGTCGGCGGTGGCACCCACTATCAGGTAGTGGCCACCAATGTCAATGGCAAGGACATCACAAGCATTGACGGTGGCAGTGACACACCTGACGTTCCGGGAACCAAGATGACTCTCGTTCAGATGCTTACGGCTGACAGGAAAGCAAATACAGTCGTTGAGTCCGAGGAAGTTCTGGTTGGAGCCATCACGACCAAGGGATATGTGGCCACCGATGGAACATCCAGCATTTATGTTTTCCACGATTCGACTCCAACCGTCAAGGTCGGAGACAAGGTCACCTTTAAAGGCACTTTGGAAGATTACTATGGTCTGCCAGAGATAACCTCTCCTAAGACAACGACGGTGTCTTCCGGAAATGCCGTTACCTATCCGGCCGCCAAGGACATCACTTCCACTTTCGATTCCTATACCTCAAGCGTTGCAGAATATGTCACTTACGTGGCCAAAGTTGTGAAGAATGGCAACTACACCAACTTTGAGGTGGAAGGCGCGACAAAGTTTAAGGGTGCCTTGTCAAGCGCCCCTACTTCCATATATTCATCATTCGCTGAGGGTGACAAGGTCCAGATTACCGGTTATTTCAACACGCTCAATACCAACCTCAACCTTCTCAATGTCATTGTCACAGAGGTCAAGGTGCTTGAGAAAGGCGAAGGCGGCGGTGACAACCCTGGAGGAGAAGAAGGTACAATCAAGTGGTCCGGGCTTTCTGATTGGACTGTGTCACAAGATAAAAACACAATATCATTATCCTTTGGAGCATACACGATCACAGCGACCAAGAATTCCGGCTCTACCGCTCCGACTGTCAATTCTAACATGAAAGATTGTCGTGTTTATGCAAAAGGAACAGTAACAATTGCGACAACAGGTGATGCTATGACACAGATTGTATTCAACCTTTCATCACAAGGACAGAAGCGCCTTGCGCCTATTACGGCAGACAATGGCAATGTTGCGGCTCAACAAGCTGGAGATAAGACTGTGACATGGACTGGATCCTCAAAGTCCGTTACCTTCACTGTCGGGGATAAGGCAGATTTCGGTTCAGACGGTAGTTCAAAGGCTGGTCAGTTTGATTTTTCCAGCATAGTCATTAAATAGTGCTTATTTATAGAATAATGCAAAGGGATGTCCGCCATAGTTCGGGCAGCCCTTTTGCTCTCTAAAACAACATGCGCTTGAAAATTGCGTTGAGACATATTTCTATACTGTTTGGACTGTGGAGCCTTTCCATTCTGGCAATTGTGTCATGCGGTTCTTCAGAAGAAGTGAATTCGTATCCTCCGACTATTGAACTTGGAAGCCCGACGGTAGAAGCGGTAGGGGGAGGACAATTCCTTCATGTGAAATCTGACATCTCATGGACACTGTCCTTTGTCTCCGAAAATGGCATGACGGTTGATTGGATTTCCGTTGACCAGGACTCAGGAGAAGGTGATTGTAACGTGGTGGTGACGGTGTCCCCGAACAATTCGGAGAAGGAGCGCTCGGCTGTGATCACGGTGGAGAACAGCGCGGGCAAGGCTTCGAAGACTATCAGTCAGAAGGCTAAAGGGTCAGAAGTGAAGCCTGATCCGACACCATCCGGCGGCAATCTCTCTCCGAAGACAGGGTGGATGGAACTTCCGGCTATTCCGGAGGGGATGGATGCGTTCACGCATTCGATGACTGTCGGGTCGGTGAGCACGCGAAATTATTCATTCCTTTGGGATTACAGCAATCTTGTGGCTCCGTGGGTGGCGTATCCGCTATGCGTTTGGAATATGAGCGGAAAAACCGGAAGGACTGACGCCTGGGCTTTGGATCCCCTGTTGCCGGCGAACAAGCAGCCGGTTCTTACAAGAGGCTTTTCAGAGGGTAACGCCGGCTGGTTCGCAAGAGGTCACCAGATTGCCTCGGCTGATCGGCAGACATCCTACTCCTCGAATGCGATGACTTTCTACGGCACAAACATGACACCTCAGATCAATAATGGCTTCAACGCTGACATCTGGGCGAATCTGGAAGGTAAGGTCCGCTCATGGGCCGGCCGTTCCGACACGCTCTACGTTGTGACCGGGTGTGTCATAGACTACAAGAAAGGCGAGACTGTCAAGTATGCCGTGGACAACTACGGCAAGAAGGTTACCGTTCCGACAGCCTACTACAAGGTCGTCCTCCGCTACATGAAGAATTCCACGGTTGGCTATTCGGGCTATTCCGCTTGTGCCGTGTGGCTGGACCACAAAGTCTACAGCACGAAGAACATAGACTCGAAGTACTCGATGTCCGTCAAGGATCTTGAGAAGAAGGTCGGCATGGATTTCTTTGTGAACCTGCCTGCCGTTGTCGGCGAGGAAATGGCCGCCAAGATTGAATCCGAGGACCCGTCCAAGGTTTCCTGGTGGTGGTAAGATACCATGAATTAATACAATACTAAACTGATATGCGTTTGAGAAAAATACTTTATTCCGCTCTGCTGCTTCTGGTTGTGGCCGCCACGGCCTGTGCCAAGGGGGACAAGGGCGCGAGGGGGTATGTCATCGGCTTCTACAATGTCGAGAACCTCTTCGACACCTACCACGACGAGGGCAAGAATGACTATGAATATCTCCCCGACGGGGCAAACCGCTGGACTGACGCGCGGTACAACCGCAAGCTCCGCAACATCGCCACGGTGATCAAGGCGATGGCTGATGAGAACAAGGCTTTCCACACGGTTCTGGGCCTGAGCGAGGTTGAGAACCGCCATGTGCTTGAGGATCTTGTGAGCCAGAAGGAGATCGCCGACGCGAACTACCAGATCGTGCACTATGACGGCCCGGACAGGCGAGGCGTCGATGTGGCCCTGCTTTACAGGCCGGAGCAGTTCAAACTGATTGAAAGCAAATCCATTCCGTTTGATTTCAACAGTAAGGACATAAAGTTCGACATGGACGAGGAGTCTCAGGGACACTTCCGCACCCGTGATGTGCTGATGGTCAGGGGCGAGATCAAGGGCGAGATGTTCGCGTTCTTCGTCGCCCACCTTCCATCCAGGATCGGAGGCAAGGGGAGCGACCTTAGGAGCCGTGGCGCGGAAATCATCTACGAGAACTCCGCCAAACTGATGAATGAATATCCCGGGATCAAGATCGTGGTGATGGGTGACATGAACGACAACCCTACGGACGAGAGCATGGCCGTCTATATGCACGGCAAGGAGAATGTCTCCGAAGTCGGCAAGATGGACTTCTTCTCTCCGTTTACCTCAATGTTGAAAGCCGGTTACGGCTCTTTGGCCTATCGTGGCGAGTGGAACATCTACGACATCATCCTTGCGAACGAGGCGCTTGTGAACGCTCCGAAGGGAACGCTCAGGATTGTTCCGATCGTGAAGGGCAAGTACTACGGACGCGTCTTCAACCAGCCGTTCATGGTTCAGCAGACAGGACAGTACAAGGGTACGCCGTTCCGGACATATTCATCCGGCTCCTACGTCGGCGGCTACAGCGACCACTACCCGACCTATATTGTCATTAGTAACAAGTAGTTACTTCAGTCGCTTCGGCACTTCGACAAGCTCGGTGACTGAAAGTGCAGTGACCGCAGAGGCTCGGTCACTGAGCTTGTCGAAGTGACCCTCCAAATGGATAAATAGTTAATATTCAATAAATATGAACAAAAGAATATTCCTTGCCGCATCGGCTCTGTTTCTGGCTCTGACTTTGTCGGCCCAGAACTACACCGGTGGCGTGAAAGGCACGGTCGTCAGCCGCTTGAGCAAGGCGACCATTGACGGAGCGGATCTGATCCTGTATTCAGAAGGAAAGGAAGTCGCCCGTGTGAAGGCCGGACAGGACGGAACATTCCAGATCGGGAACCTGAAGGACGGAATGTACGACCTTGTCATCGAAAGCCCGGACTATCTCCAGTCCAGAGTGAACGTGACCGTCAATGACGGCTATGTCAAGAACATGTTCAACCTGTCCCTGACCCCGGTGGCGAAAGTCGCCGAGGTGGACGACGCCAGTTTCTCTGAGTTCGACATGGACGATTCCGGCTATCAGGACAGCCCTACCATCCTTTTCGGCCAGAACGATGTGTTCAACAACATGGCCGGCTACAATTTCAGTTCCGTGCGCTTCCGTGTCCGCGGCTATTCCAGTGAGTCACAGGATGTCTATCTTGCTGGCGTGAGGATGAACGACGCGATCACGGGCTACACGCCGTACTCCCTCTGGAGCGGTCTCAACGAGGCCACCAGAAGCAAGGAGTCCGTGAACGGAGCCGAGGTCTCCGATTTCGGATTCGGCGGCTACAACGGCCTCACGAACATCATGCCGATGGCCTCTTCCGTCCGCACAGGCTGGAGAGGAAGCGTGCTGACCAACAGCGCTCTGTACAGGCTCCGCCTGATGCTGACCTACGCTTCCGGACAGTTGGACAACGGCTGGTCCTACGCTTTCAGCGCATCAGCGAGGCTTGGCGGAAATGATTGGATAAAGGGTGTTTTCTACCGCTCGTTCGGCTACTACGGAGCCGTGGAGAAGAGGTTCGGCGAGGAGCATAAGCTGGGATTCACATTCATGGCCGCCCCTGGCGAGCGTGGGGCGCAGAACGGTTCCACCCAGGAGGTCTACGATCTGATGGGCGACAACATGTACAACTCCAACTGGGGCTACTATAACGGCAAGGTGCGCAACGCCCGCGTCCGCAAGACCCACGAGCCGATCGCCATCCTCAAGTACGACTTCACACCGGAGTCCCAGAAGTTCTCGGCCTCGGCCACAGTGCTTTACAGATTCGGCAAGAACGGCTACACGGCTCTTGACTGGTACGATGCCCCGGATCCTCGTCCTGACTACTACAGGAACCTTCCGAGCTATTTCTACATGGACAACACGGACTACAACCGTCGTAACTTCGCCAAGTACGCATGGGCGAAGGAGGCTTGGGAGACCGACCTCCCATCGACCACCCACATCAACTGGGATCGTCTCTATGCCGTGAACTCCTTGAACTCCACCGCCTCAGGTAACCGCTCGAAGTACGTGATCGAGGAGAGGCGTGTGGACCAGAACGACCTCAACTTCGCTGTCAACGCCAAGTGGAATCCTGTCAAGTTCCTGACAGTCAACGGAGGACTCTCCTACAAGTGGAATCGCACGGAGTACTACAAGATTCTGGACGACCTGCTCGGAGGAGACTACTATGTCAACATCGACCAGTTCGCCGAGAGGGATTTCGCCGCCTATCCGACGATGATCCAGAACGATCTGGACTACTATCTCAGGAACGGAGCCGCCCAGACCCTTGCCCAGGGCGACAAGTACGGCTACGACTACTATGCCCACGTCCGCCGCGCGGAGGCCTGGGCCTCAGGACGTTTCACGTTCGGCGGCTTCGAGGCGACGGTGGCCGGAAGGCTTGGATATTCGAAATTCTGGAGGGAAGGTCTTTTGAGGAAGGGTCTTTTCCCGGGACTTGACGACAACGGCAACCCGTTCACCTACAATGGGGAAGTCATCACCAAGTATGACCAGATCGACGGCAGGCCGATCACCTCGAAGGGTGAGTCCGACAAGAAGGACTTCCTGACGGGATCCGGAAAGATCAACCTCGGCTACTTCATCAGCGGAGGCCACAGGATCTACGCCGACGCAGCCTACATCACCGAGGCCCCGACATTCAACCAGGCGTTCATCTCCCCGAGGACGAGGAACACCGTGATGCCTGACCTCAAGACCATCAAGACATTGACGGCGGACATCAACTACGCCTACAGCAATTCCGGCTACGATGTGCGCGTCACCGGATTCTACACCTCCATCAAGGATCAGACGGACGTGATGAGCTTCTACGATGACTCGCAGAACTCGTTCACCAACTTCGCGATGTCCGGAATCGACGAGAGGCACGTCGGAGTCGAACTCGGCTTCAAGGTGCCGACTCCGGTGCCTAACCTTTCCCTTCAGGGAGTGTTCACCTACGGCCAGTACATCTATACCTCCAACCCTACGATGTACCAGACCTTCGACAACAGCGCTGAATATGTCGCCGGAACCTACGGAGTGACGATTCCTTACTGGAAGAGCCATCCTACCGTGGACGGAAAGACCGTGCGGCACTATGTGCCTAGTACCCCGCAGCTTGCGACCAGCCTTGGTCTCGCGTGGAACAAGAACTACTGGTTCATCGACGCGGATGTGGATTTCTTCGGGAACTCCTATCTGGACATGAACCCTCTCTATAGGACGGACATGGCCACAGCCGGGCCTGACGGTCAGGTGACCGCCCAGGAGATCGAGTACATGGCAGCGCAGGAGAAGTTCAAGAACTTCATGCTCGTGAACGCCAGCGTGGGCAAGTCCTGGTATATTCAGAGAAAGTACCAGCTCGGCTTCTCGATGCAGGTGAAGAACCTCCTGAACAACAAGGATGTACGCACAGGCGGCTACGAGCAGACCCGCCTTGTGGACAACACCGTCAGCAAGGAGAGATTCTACAGGTTTGATTCCAAGTACTTCTACATGAGCGGAATCAACTACATGTTGAACATTTATTTCAGATTCTAAGGATTCCAAGGTATGAAAAGAATATATTTCGCGCTGATCGCCGCCATTTTCGCCCTCGCCTCCTGCGAGGAGTGGGACCAGGTCTTCACCACGGACTACGGCAAGGCTGATGTCTACGAGCCTGTGACGATGACCCCCAACACGACCATCGCCCAGCTCAAGGCTCTGTACAAGTCCGGTCCGGTGAAGATCGAGAAGGACATCGTCATCGGAGGACAGGTGGTCTCCGAGGACCGCAGCGGCAATGTTTACAAGAGCATCTACATCCAGGACGCCACGGGCGGCATAGAGTTGAAGATCGGCAAGAACGCCCTCTACAACGACTACAAGCTCGGCCAGTGGGTCTATGTCAAGTGCGGCGGCCTCACGCTCGGCGCCTACAACGGAATGATCCAGCTGGGCTACGCTGATCCTACCGGTGAATATGAGACCTCTTACATCGAGGTTCAGTACATCATTGACACTCACATATTCAGAGGTAAGATTGACACTCCGCTGCAGCCTAAGAAAGTCTCCGCCGCCGATCTTCTGAAAGAGGAGAACATCGGCTGCTATGTCGAGCTTGACGGCCTGACCTACGCCCACGAGATCTTCTGCCTGATCTACATAGACTCCTACAAGGATAAGAAGTCCTCGTCCAACAGGATATTCCTATCCGGCACAGGCAAAGACTACAAGCCGGTCGCGGATCCGACGTGGGGCATAACGACCTGGGCGATGTCCAAGCAGGGTTTCATCGGCTACCTGAATTCCGGAAAGTTCGATGACGGGGATGTGGCTGACTATTCGAGGAAGATCTCGGATCCGGAACTCAAGGCTACCCTGTTGAAGAACGCCGACGCCTATGCCGTAAGCCAGTATTTCAAAATGGGCAGCCAGACCGTCCAGATCCGCACGAGCGGCTACTCCCGTTTCGCAGACACCCAGATTGACCCGTCGGTGCTTGCCGGGACCCCAATCAATGTCAAGGGCATCCTTACCATCTACAAGGGCAATGCACAGTTCACCCTCATTGATCTCGATGGTGTTGAAAAGGTAATATAATATATCGCAAATAGAGAAAGCCTCCGCACAGTCATTCGCTGTGTGGAGGCTTTTTTTAAATGGATGTCAAATGCCTGTGGGAGCCAAAGCATTGTTCCTTTGGAAAAAAACGTTAACTTTGGGATTGGACATTAATGCTAAAGGCTATGGAGGCGAAGA
>OKSO01000818.1_pt1 | contig 11735 bp, 10 predicted proteins | sample 1606241 | NCBI WGS metagenome assembly OKSO01 (sample SAMEA3879540, study PRJEB24766) | human gut metagenome | biome: human-associated habitat; feature: feces | place: USA | collected 1985/1987
TGGACACCAACCGGGTGGAAGCCCGGTTCGAGGATGGCACCACCCTTGCCATCGACTGCATCGCCGTCGAGGATGAGTACGGCAACACCCCGGCACAGCGGGCAGAGCTGGACTGGCTGCTGTATAATAAGCCCTTGGAGTACGCCCAGCTTGTGCTGGATGGAGAGATAGAGCGTTATCTGTCGCTTGGCTGTGACCACGGCAGACTGGAAGATTAAGCCCTTATAAAGAACACGATGCCCACCGACCTATGGTTTTCGCCATAAGCTGGTGGGCATCTGTTGTTCTGGCTTATAATTCACTGATGGTTGCAGTAATGGGCTGCATGAGGATTCGCCTGACCGGGTTATATACTGCCAGCACCACAGCCGCCAGCACGACTACGACAATCACGGCAAGACAGCCCCACGGCACCTGCCACGCTGCACCGAAATAATGGGTGATGAGCAGGATATACAGCTTCCGATTCAGCACAAGACCCAGCGCAATGCCCACCACAAGACCGGACACCGCATAGGTGCCAGCTTCGGCAGAGATCATGCGTTTCAGCTGTGCATCATCCATCCCGATGGCACGCAGGATGCCATACTGCTTCATTCGTGCCGACACGCTCATGGAAATGCTGTTGACGATGTTCAGAATGGTGATTCCTGCAATCACGATGAGAAACGCATAGACCACCAGATGGAACGCCCAGTAGGTGCTTTGTATCATCCGATTTCCTTCGATTCGGTTGGAAAAAACAACCTGCTTGTTTAATGTGTCGCTGAGCAGGGTGTGTATTTGTGCAATGGCTGCGTCTGCTGTGGTATCTTTTAGTTGAATATCGATCACCGCATAGCGGTTTTGCCCGGTCAGCTGATGGAAGGTTTCTTCGGTGCAGATAACAATCGGGGAATCGGTACTACTGAACGGGCTGTCGTTCAATACACCCACGACTGTGAGCTTTGCATCCTCCAGCTGAATGGTATCACCCACGGTCAGGGAGTTGCTTTTGTCGAATACCGTCAGCACAGGGTATGTGCCATCCTCCGGCTCCTGCGGAAGGGTTCCGCCAATCAGGTCTTTTTTCGCCCAGCCAAACTGTATCGTATCGTATGAAATCAGGTCGATGGACCCCTGTTTTCCCTGATATTCCGCCGGGAGCGGGCAATACATCCGCCCGAATGCGTGTTTGACTTCCGGCAGAGCTTCCAGCTGCTCCACCAGCACCGAGTCAAGGACATTTTGCCCGGATGTTTCAGCCACCGATAAGTCCGGTGTGTAGGGCTGCAACGGATTCAGCGCAAATCCAACCCATCGAAGCAAAACCGAAAAGCTCAAAAACAGGAGAATGCTTAACGCAAAGGAACCTGTCATCAGAAGCAAGTTCTTTTTGGACGAGGTTGCATGGCTCACGCCCAAAGAAAGCTCTGCACGACTTCCAACCAACCGCGCATGACACGGAGAATCCGCTGCATTTTCCACCGCATTCCCAGTTGCTGCTGTGATCGGAGAAGCTTTTGCCGCCCGCCGTGCCGGAGAAGATGCCGCGAACCAAACCGTGATAAGTCCCAGCACGGAACCACAGATAATACCGACCGGGCTGATGCCAAGCACTGGTAAAGAGCTGAACTCCTCGCCGATAAATCCACGCAGAAAGGAACACAATCCCCATGTGGAAACGATTCCCAGCACACATCCTGCTGGAACAGCAGTTTTACACCAGAAAAGAGCTTCCAGCCGGACAAGCATCCGAACCTGATTTTTTCCTGCCCCAAGACAACGCAGCATTCCATAATAGCTGGTACGCTGCGCTACATTGCTGTTGATGCTGCCTGTGATCATAAAAATTCCGGCAAGGACGACCATGCCAGCCAACACAGCCGCTACCGCATATAAGCCTACAATATAATCGTTGTTGCTGCTTGCGTTCAACGCCATCAGGTAAGTATTTTCGGAGATTTTTTCTTCTGAAATTCCGTACTTGTTTTCGATGTTCACAATGGACTGCCGCAAATTGGTACGTGGCTTGAACTGGATGAAATACTGTGTTTCAAAGGATTCTTCTACCTGTGCGGCAATCTGAGAAAATGTACTGCGGTTCATCACCAGCACAACAGCATCATACTGGTTCGCATCGGAGGTATCCTCATTGAAACCTGCGACAGTAAGCGAAATGGTCTGTCCATCCGGGAGCGTCAGCGGAATCGCTGTACCGACCGTAACATCCAGCCAATCCCGGATGTTTGCTGTCACGAGCACTTCGCCATCCGCCGGGGCAGTGCTGCACTGCATTCCCGGAAAGATTTGAAGGATTGCATCATCTGCTCCTACCAGTGCGGCACGTTTATCTCCGGCAAAGTAGTTTTCCGTAAGGGAAGCGTTGATGTCGCTATACGCCGAAAATGCAGCAACATCCTCCTGTGCGGCAAGCTCTGCGGCTGTTTCAGGGGAGATGTCCTTTACCATGATATGCCAGTTTCCGTTTTTGTTCAGCTGGTTTGAGGTTTCCATCCGAATCGCCATATCTGCCATACTGAACACCGCCGTGACCAGAAACACCGCAAGGACGATGCACAAAATCGTCATGCGGTTCTGCCGTCTGCGTACCTTGGCAGAAATCGGGATCAGGCTCAGATAGCTTTTCATTTCTGTGCTGCTCATTCCCGGCACCTCCCAAAATCGGTCAGGCAGCCGTCCGATACCTGCAACACCCGGTCTGCCGTCTGCGCAATGCTGCGGTTGTGGGTGATCATCAGGATGGTCTGCTCGTATTTCCGGGATGTTTCTTTTAGCAGGGCAATGACCTCGCTGGTGTTCTGGGTGTCCAGATTGCCGGTCGGCTCATCCGCCAAAATCAGGGAAGGGCGGGTCATCAGGGCGCGGCCAATGGCTACCCGTTGCTGCTGCCCACCGGAAAGCTGGCTTGGCAGATGCTTCCGACGGTCTTTCAGATTCAGCACGGTCAGCAGTTCTTCCAGATATGCCCTGTCCGGCTTTTGGTAGTCCAGCAGCACCGGGAACAGGATGTTCTGTTCTACGGTCAGTTCCGGGATGAGGTTGAATGCCTGAAAGATAAAACCGATATTGCGGCGGCGGAAGATCGTCAGCTCCCGGTCTTTCATGGCAAAAACATCCTTGCCATCAATCAGCACCTTGCCGGAAGTCGGCGTATCCAGTCCACCAATCAGGTTGAGCAGGGTGCTTTTGCCGGAGCCGGATTCGCCAACGACCGCTACATATTCGCCTTTCGGCACTGAAAAGCTAACATCTTTCAGCGCATGGACAGCGGTTTCTCCGCTGCCGTAGGTCTTGCAGAGATGGTTGACTTCTAATAGTTCCATAGTGTATCCCTCACTTTGCAGGTTCCTTCGATTCAGACGGATTATCTCTGTCTGTGAGAAAAGGATAACACGTCAACCTTACTGCAAGCCTACACTCAGCCTACAATTTTGTAGGAATCGGAAAATTCAGAGTAAAGGTCGTGCCCTTTCCCAGCTCGCTGTCTACTTCAATGGTGCCGTGATGGGCTTCCACAACGGCTTTTGCCAGCGGCAGACCCAGCCCGATGCCCTGTGTATCCTGTGAAAAGCGGCTGCGATAAAACCGTTTGAAGATATGGTACAAATCTTCCGGGTGGATGCCGCTGCCGTTGTCGCGCACTTTGATCTGAACCATGGACGGCAGTGCATTCCACTCTACCTGAATCGTATCTCCGCTCTTTGTGTGGTCAAGGGCATTCTTTACAAGATTGTCCACAGCTTCCTGCATCCAGTCACGGTCGCACCAAAGTGTAACCGCCTCTGAGCCGGACAGAACAAGCTTTTTCTGCTCCTGCTCTGCACGATAGTGATACTGCCGTGCGATATCCTGCACCATTTCAGCAACATTTTCGTTTTTCTCCTCCAAGACGACCGAACCGGCATCCAGCCGGGTGATTTTGAGCAGATTCTGCACCAGCGTTTCGATGCGGTCCAACTCCTGTTCGGACAGGTCTGCAAACTCTTTGACCTCCGACGGCGAAACAGCTTCGTCCTGAAGCAGACCGTTGTAGATATTCAACGCCGCCAGCGGTGTTTTGAGCTGGTGCGAAATATCTGCAATGGTATTTTTCAAAAAACGCTTCTCCCGTTGCTCGTTGTCTGCGTGTGCGCTCAGAACTGCCGCCAATGCATTAACGGAGTGAAACAGACGGTAAAATTCTCCCTCCCGGTCGCAGTCCAGTCGTGCATCCGGGTTGCCATCCAGACAGCTTTGGATTTGCTGGACTGCCTGTTCCAGAAGCGCGCTCTGCCTTTGGAAATAGCGAAAAAGCATGCCCCAGAGACAGCCGCCCAGAAGCAGAAAAACCAACAGTAACCCGAAAGAAAATACATGCGTCGTATGCCATACGATGCCCTGCGTGAGAGCCAATGCCACCGCCCAGACCGCCAGCACGGCTTGGAACAAATTTCGGATCTCCCGGTTTGCGAATACTTTCATACGGCACCTTTACCCATTCCATTTATAGCCCATGCCGCGGACAGTCAGCAGCATCTGCGGTTTGCCGGGGTCGTCCTCAATCTTCATCCGCAGCCGCCGGATATACACTGTTAAGGCACTGCTGTCAATGTAATCCCCATCGCAGTCCCACAGTGCATCCAGAATTTGTTCCTTGGATAGCACGGCATTCGGATGCTGCATAAAGAAGCAGAGCAGCTTGTACTCTGCGCCGGTCAGTTCCAGCAAGATTCCGTTTTTGTATGCCTGCCCCTGCAACAGCCGGACGGTGATGCTGCCCGATTCCAGTACGGGTTCTCCTGCGCTGGACGCATTTGCACGGCGAAGCAGTGCATTGACCCGCGACAACAGGACACCCAGCTTGAACGGCTTGGTCAGGTAATCATCCCCGCCCAGTTCCAGTCCCATGATGATATTCATTTCCTCATCCGAAGCAGTCAGGAACAGAATCGGCACGTTGGATGTGCGCCGCACCTTCTGGCAGAAATCGAAGCCAGAGCCATCCGGCAGGGAAACATCCAGCACCAGCAGGTCATATTTTCTGTCTGACCACAGCGCCTCGGCTTCTGCCAGCGTCCGGGCTGTATCCAGTGCAAAGCCCTGTTTCTTGAATGCAAAGGTCAGCCCACTGATCAGGCTCAGATCATCTTCCAAAAGGAACAGTTTTCTCATGATTCCCTCTCTTTTCCGCGTTTTGTGTGTCCTACAGGTTCAAAAGCATTATAAGTTTTTTCTGCGAACATTACAATGTGCGAAACGGAAATTGTTTCTTGCCGTGTGTTAAATATAAGTCCTACTATCACTGCTTTACTGCAATAAAATTTGCAAAACCATCTTGACGCTCGCCGCAATCCATGATACCCTTTATCGCAAATCCCACCAATTTTGTAGAAAAGTACAGAGCGGCGAGGATTTATTCCCCATGAAGATTTTTACCGCCCCGCAACACACCCGATCTATTTTGCCGCCGTTTCACCCGACAAAATCATCGCTGCGCTGCGTGGGCGGTATTTTTCTTTTTCACAAATAAAATCTTATGTAGTTGTTCAATCTTCCAAAATTTGTTTTTAGTTGTTGACTGCACAACTGTAAAGTGTTATTCTTGTGCTTGAAAGAAGCAGGTTGTAGTGTCCGCACTGCGTCCGGCTTTCTTCATACTGTACCTTGAATCCTTCATAAGCCGTCTGAACGTGATACTGTGCCATGACCTCACACTTTCTGTGGGCGAGCCGGACAACGCCGCTGCAAAACAGGGGCAGGAACTGCGTTCGGTGTGAACGGTGACCATGAGCAGGGGCTTTGCCTTTTCACACGTTTTGCTCTGCAAAATTTTCAACGTGCATTGCGGTTCGACTTCTGAAATTTTCAGTGTTGCACGGAAAGGGCGAAAGCAAGTATCGACCTGTGGCCACAAATTTTCAATGCTTGAAAATGTTCTGTCACATGGTCTGCCACTTGTTGGGGAGTGCCTTCCCCAAACCCTGCTCCAGCGTTGCGCTGGTTTCAGCGCAAAAGCGGCGTGTCGCATTACATAGCCCTCTCCATCCCGGAGCGGGCATTTATCATTTTCACAGGAGGTCGAATATGGCTGAAATGAAAAGTCCGAACGCACACGCAAAGAAGAACCGCAATGACACGCCGCGAAAACGAAAGACACACATCATCAAAGTCCGAGTGACCGCAGAGGAAAAACTGCGGATCGCATACGCCTGCAAAGAACTCCACCTCACCCAATCCGAACTCGTCCGCCGCGTCCTGTACGGCGTGAACGTCAAGCACACCGTTGTGGTGGCGCAGGGCGGCGAGGATGCACTGGCGGCGCTTGCCGCCTTGTCTGCCCAGTGCAGCAAGGTGGGCAGCAACCTCAACCAGCTTGCACGGCACTTCAACTCCGGCGGCAAAGACACCGAGCAGCTCCGGGCGCAAATTCTGGAGGAACTGTCCGCACTCACGAACTTTCGGCTGAAAGCCGAAGAAACGGTTGGTGAACTGTATGGCAACCATCAAGCATTTAAGCTCGAAGAACTCTAACTATGCCGCCGCCGAAAGCTATCTCACCTTTCAGCACAACGAGTACACCGGTCTGCCCATTCTGGACGAGAAGGGCAGACCCAAGCTGCGGGATTCGTACCTGCTCGACACCCTTGAGTGCGGCGAATCCTCGTTCGCTATGGCCTGCCTGATCGCCAATCGCAAGTACGGCAAGAACGGCAGGCGGGAGGACGTGAAGACCCACCATTATATTATAAGTTTTGATCCGAAGGACGCAGTAGAGAACGGCCTGACTATGGAACGGGCGCAAGCCCTTGGCTTGCAGTTCTGCAAGGACAACTTCCCCGGTCATCCCGCCATCGTCTGCACCCACCCGGACGGTCACAACAGTGCAGGGAACATCCACGTCCACATCGTCATCGGCAGCTTGCGTGTCCGCACCGTGGAACGGCAGCCCTTCATGGACAAGCCGTGCGACTGGGAAGCGGGCAAGAAGCACCGCTGCACCTCTGCCATGCTCCGGCACCTCCGTGTCGCAGTCATGGAGATGTGCGAGCAAGCCGACCTGAACCAGATCAATCTGCTGGAAGCCCAAGGCGACCATGTTTCGGAGCGCGAGTATTGGGCGCAGCGGCGCGGACAACGCCGCCTCGACCATGCCAACGCCAAACTTGCCGCCGAAGGGCAGCAGCCCACCCAGACCGTCTACCAGACCGAGCTGGACAAGCTGCGAAAGCAGATCTACGCTGTGCTGAACAAGACCACCACCTTCGAGGAATTTTCTGCATTGCTCATGCAGGAACACGGCATCGCCGTGAAAGAGAGCCGAGGCCGGTTGAGCTACTGCCCGCCCGGCCGGACAAAGTTCATCACCGCCAAGAAACTGAGCAAAAAGCTGGAAAAAGAGCAGGTGCTGACCGCCCTCTCCCAGAACATCCAGCTTGCCGCCATCATCCAGCCCAGCAGCGAGAAGAAGCCGGATAAGATCAGGAAACTGGTTGACATTCAGGCGAACGTTGCTGCGGGCAAGGGCATCGGCTATGAGCGTTGGGCGAAAAAGTTCAACCTCAAACGCTGGTCGCAGACCTTGTGTCTCCTGCAGGAGAAGAAGCTGCTCAGCGAAGATGCCCTGAACCAGCGCATTGCCGAACTGCAAACGCAGCACGACGATGCACTGGCGGTGGTCAAAGACATGGATGCCCGCATGGTCTCCCTCAAGGAGCTGCGCGGGCATCTTGTGGTCTATCGGCAGTACAAGCCTCTTGCACAGAAGCTCCAGACTGTGCGGAATCCCGCCAAGTTCAAGGAGCAGCACCGTGCAGAGTTTGCCGTGTACGAGGCCGCTTGCGCCTATTTCAAGGCCAACGGGCTCAGGACACTGCCGGACCTCAAAAAGCTGGATGCCGAATATCAGACCCTTTCCTCGGAGAAAAACGGGTTCTACACCCGCTACAAGAAAGCGCAGATCGAACTGCGTGAACTCCGCACCGCACAACAGAACGTGGAAGCCTTCTTCCGCAAGGAAGAGCGCAGCCACGCCGTACCGCAGCAGGAGGTCAAATGAACAACACTCTGACGGATCGATGTGTGAATAAACCCAACCTCACCCACGCCCCTCACCGGGCTTCGTCCTTTCGCCTGTACCCCACCCATTGGGACGGAGGGTAGCACCTCTGTCTTTTCGGACGTAAAAAGCGCCATCTCGACCCGGCAGGCAGCGGAGCTGTACGGCTTCGCTGTAAACCGGAACGGTATGATGTGCTGCCCCTTCCACGGGGATAAGCACCCCAGCATGAAGGTAGACAGCCGTTTCCACTGTTTCGCCTGTCAGGCGGATGGCGATGTGATCGATTTTGTCGGCAGACTTTTTCAACTTTCTCCCTACAAGGCTGTGGAAAAGTTGAAGAACGATTTCGGCATGGCACTTGCCGACGGCAAGGTGCGGCTTGCTCCCCGCAGACCGCCCACCGTCCGGCAGCAGCTGCTGGACTATTACCGCTGTCTGCAGCGTTGGCGGGTCCGATATGCACCGCAGTCACCTACAGAAGAACTTCACCCCTGCTTCCTTGAAGCGATAAAGAACCTTGACATCGTTGAATATTATCTGGACTGTTCGGTGCTCCCGGACCCGCAGACCGAAAACGAGCTACGGAAGTATTGGGAGGGATTGCATGAGCGACTGGAAAAAGAGGAACGACGATTGGCGTGATGAGGACGAACTGGAAGAAGAGGAAGAATGCGAATGCCCTTGGGTAGACAGCAAGGGCAAAGTGCGTGAAACCGCTTACTGCCAGTACCTTTTAGAGAAACACCCCATGATGTGCCTGAAACAGAAGCTGTTCGACCAGAACGGCGAGGTAGACGAGGACGCACTGCTCTACGAAGTCCACAGCGACCTCCGTGACTTTGTGCTCGACAACCTTGCCAAGAAGGAGAAGCAGGTTCTGGACGCACTCCGTATCGAAACCTATACCCCTGAATGGAAACCCCAGCTTGACCGCATCCATCTCCAGAACGGAACCTACTTTCTGGACGAGCGGGGCTTTGTGCCGGAAAAGGAACTCTGCCTGAACCGGCTCCCCGTGGAATACCAGCCCGATGCCCCCGCACCGACCAAGTGGCTGGAATTTTTGGACGGTCTGCTCATCCCGGAGGACATTCTGACCTTGCAGGAATACCTTGGCTATCTCCTGATTCCGTCTACCAAGGCGCAGAAGATGCTGGTCATGACCGGCAAGGGCGGCGAGGGAAAATCCCGCATCGGCTTGCTGCTGAAGAAGCTGTTCGGGGAAGCCTCTCACTCCGAATCCATCCTCCGCATCGAAACGAACCGCTTTGCCAGTGCAAATCTGGAGTACAAGCTGGTCATGGTCGATGACGACCTGAACATGGTGGCTTTGCCCGAAACACGGAACATCAAGTCCATCGTCACCGCCGAGGACCGTTTGTGCATCGAGCGGAAAAACAAGCAGGCTGTCCAAGGTCTGCTGTACGTTCGTTTCATCTGCTTCGGCAATGGCAACCTTGTGGCTGCTCACGATGACAGCGACGGCTTCTGGCGCAGACAGATCCTCATCACGGTGAAAGACCGTGACCCTGCCCGGGTGGATAATCCCTTTCTCATCGAAGAGCTATCCGAGGAGCGTCCCGGCATCCTGCTGTGGATGCTGGAAGGTCTGCATCGTCTGCTGGCGAACCGCTATCAGTTCACCATCAGCGAGCGCTCCATCCAGAACCTCGAAGCAGCCATGGCGGACAGCGACAACCTGACCCAGTTCATGCAGGCAACGGCGTATGTCCGCTTCAAGCCCGACACCGAGGAACGCTCCACCTATCTCTACCGCGCCTACACCAAGTGGTGCGAGGATAATCTGGAATCGCCTGTTCCGCAAAAGAAGTTCAGCCAGTTCCTGCTGAAAAATGCGGGGAAGTATGGCCTGACCTTTTCCAAGCACATCGAGGGAAAGTATCGCGGCTTCCGGGGCGTATGCGTCCACCCCGCCTTTGCTGCGGCATAAAACACACGAAAAGTGAAAATCTCCCGCCCTACGCGCCCCAAAGCATTTGTTTTTACCTGTTATCGCCGTTTTCTCCGGGCGCGTATCTGCCCTTTCCGGGCGGATGTGGGGCGGGAGAGAAACCAGGATGCGCCCCAAGAGGGCGCGTGCGTCCCAGCCATGCGCCCTGTAAAATCAGCACAGGAAGGTACTTTTGTGTGGTTTGGGGCGCGTGGGGCGCGTAAATTCAAGTTCTCGCACTTTTTTGGGCTGCTGCTTCGGGTCAGGAGCGGCAGGCCCTTACATATTTACCGGCCCACAAGGGTGCAGCTCAACCGGAGCTGCGCCGGGTCTGGAGAAGTGCAAAGGAGACATGCCTATGACGAATGTCCGCAAAAATTCCGCTAAACTGACCCGTGAGGACTTGAAAATCGCGCCCGAATCCCCTACAATGAAATTGTCCGAAACCCCTGCCGTAGAACCTTCTGACCAGACCAGCAAAACCGTCCGACACGCCCCGCTCGTTTACCGGGTGGAGGAGATCGCCCAACTGTTGGCGATCTCCAACCGTGCTGCGTACAATCTGTGCAACACCACGAAAGACTTCAAGGTGATCCGCCTCGGTACCAGCATCCGGGTAAGCAAGCAGAGCTTTGACGATTGGTTTGCAGCGGTCTAAGGGAGGGAACATCTATGGCATCTATTATGAAACGTGGCAACACGTATTCCGTCCGATACAACTACAAAGATCATGCTGGCAAGCCCTGCAAGGGCTGGGAAACCTTCAAGACCAAGGCCGAAGCGCAGGAGCGCAAGATCACGGTGGAGAAGGAACTGCTGGACGGCACCTTCCTCGTGCCCGACACCATGACGGTCGAGGAGATGCTGTACAAGTGGATCCCCATTCAGTCCAGCAAACACAAGTGGTCTCCCAAGACCTACACCCAATCTGTGGCGATGGTGCAGAACCTCATCGTGCCGTATATCGGAAAGCGGAAGGTGCAAGACCTCCGCACCTACGACATCGAGCAGTTCTACGCCACTCTGAGCCAGACCCCTTGCGGCCAGTACGTTCACGGCGAAAAGCAGGAGCTGACGGAAAATCAGAAGAAGCGGCTGTTATCCAGCACGTCCATTCACGAAGTCCACACGCTCCTGAAGACCGCCTTTTCGTATGCCGTTGACTGGGATCTGATTCACAAATCGCCTACTCCCCGTGAAGCCCCCAAGATCAATACCGAAGAACGCACCATCTGGGATGAGCGCACCATGTTGGCAGCGCTGCAGACCATCGAGAACCCCGCCCTGCATCTGGCGGTGCACATGAGCATGATCCTCTCGCTCCGTGAGGGCGAGATCCTCGGCTTGCAGCCGGGAGACCTCGACTTTGATGCAGCAGACGGACGGGGAACCATCTCGGTGAACAAAGCCCTGCAGCGTGCCGACAAGGTCGCCTTGTCCAAGATTGATCCTACCCAGATCTACCACACCTTCCCGGACAGACGGGAGGGGAGCAAGTCCTCGCTGATCCTCAAGCGGACTAAGACCAAAAAGTCCAACCGCATCCTGTACATGACCAAGCCCTTGAAAGAGGAGCTTCTGGCATGGCTGGAAAAGATGAAGCAGGACGAACAGAATGCCCCGGAAAAATACAGCAACTGCGGTCAGCTGTTCCGCTTACCAGACGGCTTACCCATTGCCCCGGACGTTCTGACCAAGTGGTACCGTATGTGGCGGGCAGAGCACCCGGAGTTTGAGAAGATC
>OKSO01000835.1_pt1 | contig 11593 bp, 9 predicted proteins | sample 1606241 | NCBI WGS metagenome assembly OKSO01 (sample SAMEA3879540, study PRJEB24766) | human gut metagenome | biome: human-associated habitat; feature: feces | place: USA | collected 1985/1987
CTCCCAAGCAGCTGTTTTTGTACCGGCGCCAGTCGGACTTTTTTTACCGCCAACGGCGGCTTTTTTTACCGTGGTCATTGCTGGCGTCATGCGTGGCATGACGGTTGTGATGGCGGTGACGACACGAAGGAAAACTTGTTTTCCGACGGTCGGCACCACCAGCACCACCAAGGCGAAGCCGCCAGCAGTGCCCACGGCTTTTTGTGTTTATTTCATCCCCATGTGGAGGTGAGCAGATAAAAACCCACGGTGGAAAGGCCGCAAGCAGCGGCAACTCCTACAGAGTTGCCATGGGCAGAAAAGCCCCTCATTGCCCTACTTCTTCGCAAAGAACTTCTGGAAGAAGAGGAGCTGATAGTCTATGCTATTGTGCCAATACTGCGCATTGTGGGCACCGGGACGCAGGATGAAATCGTGGTCGATGCCACGGCCGAGCAGACGCTCGTGGAGCGACTTGTTGCACTCGAGGAAGAAGTCGCCCTCGCCACAGTCGATGATGATGTCGAGGTCATGGTTCTGGATGCGGCCAATCTGGTTGACCACCACATGGGCATCCCAGCGCTTGCGGTTGTGAGCCATCTCGCCGAGCGACCGCTTGATTTCCCAGTTCTGCGGGAAGCCACGGAAGTCTACGCCACCACTCATGCTGCCACAGGCGCCATAGACATCCTTGTGGCGGAACGCCAGATAGAGCGCGCCATGACCACCCATGCTCAGTCCCGTCACTGCGCGACCCTTGCGGTCGGCGATGGTACGATAGTGGCTGTCGATATACTCGACCAGTTCCTTGGAGGTGAAGGTTTCGTACTGCAGGTTCTTGTTGATGGGGCTGTCTATATACCACGAGTTGAGCGCGTCGGGGGTGACGAATATCATGCCCTTCTCGTCGGCTATCTCGGGGAGCGTGGCCTTGACCTTCTCGAGATAATACTTGCAGTTGCCCGTGGCGCCATGGAGGAGATAGACCACCGGATAGCGCTGGTCGCGGTTCTTCTTGGTCTCGGTGGGTGTGATGACCACCGTCTTGACATCCTTGTTCATCACCGTGCTGTGTACCAGCACTGTATCTACCTTGCCTGCCTTGACGCTTAGCGCCAGGAGCATACACAAACTGAGAATAGCGAGTTTCTTCATTGTCGTTGATGATATTAGTATGGTGCAAAGGTAGTCCAAGTCGGAGAAAGCACCAAACAAAACGCCGACTTTTTGCCCCGGCAGAGGCAATTATGTCGCTCACGAAGAGGTTGGGGCACACAAGAAAAGGGGCGGAGACAGATGCTGGCACCGCCACCGCGTGCTGCCACGTGGAGACCATCGGGGGCGATGCACACCGGCCGATGGCGATGTCGATACCGCCCGATGTGGATGTCGACAACGGCCGATGTGGATGTCAACACTGGCCGATGGGGATGAGCCAAGCCGCCTTGCTGCCACGTGGAGACCACCGCTGCCGGCTCGTAACGGAAGACACGAGCTCACGTATCGTATGACACGAGCGCACGTAACAATAGGCACGAGCCCACGTAACGTATGATACGAGCCAGCCAATGCGGCTCCGGCGGCGACAAGGGCGGCAGCAGAGTCCCCCGGCGACGCCACGGGCGAGCCACTTGCGGCGGGCCCTACCCCACCTGCAGCGGCGATGGAGGCGGCGGCAGTGGCAGAGAGCAGGGAAATCATTGGAAGAAGTGTATGAGAAAAACCGCTAAAAACGAAGAGTATGCTGTTTTTTTTTACTAACTTTGCAAAATATATAACCACGCCCCATCTAACTGCAAGAAATCATCATGAAAGTTGTAGAACTCATCAACATCCATAAAGACAAGAAGAACTTCTCGTTCGAGGTTCTGCCCCCACTCAAGGGCACGGGAACGGGCAAGCTCTTTGCCACTATCGACAAGCTGAAAGAGTTTGACCCTCTCTATATCAACATCACCACCCACCACAGCGAGTATGTGTATCGCGAGCTGGACAATGGCCAGTTTGAGCGCATGCGCATACGCCGCCGCCCCGGTACCGTGGCGATAGCCGCCGCCATCCAGCAGAAGTATGGCATCCCCGTCATCCCCCACGTGATATGCAGCGGCGCCACCATCGAGCACATCGAGTATGAGCTGCTGGACCTCCAGTTTCTGGGCATCGAAAACCTGCTGTTGCTGCGTGGCGACAAGGCCAAGGACGACCGCGTGTTTACCCCCGTGGCTGGCGGCCACGCCCACACCACCGACCTGATAGAGCAGGTAAACCGCTTCAACAGCGGCTACTTTGCCGACGGCAGCGCCATCAAGGTGCCGGGCACGCCCTTCGGCTATGGCGTGGCGTGCTACCCCGAGAAGCACGACGAGGCGCCCAATATGGAGATGGACATGGGCTATCTGAAGATGAAGCAGGACATGGGTGCCGAGTATGCCGTGACCCAGCTCTTCTACGACAACAGCAAGTACTTCGACTACGTAGACAAGGCGCGCGCCATGGGCATCACCATCCCCATCATCCCCGGCATCAAGCCCCTCGCCAAGCTCTCGCAGCTCACCGTGGTGCCCAAGACCTTCCACTGCGACCTGCCCCAGGAGCTGGCAGCCGAAGTGAAGCGCTGCAAGACCGACGACGACGCCAAGCAGCTGGGCATAGAGTGGGCCACACACCAATGCCAGGAGCTCTACGCCCATGGTATCAACAACATACACTTCTACACGGTGTCGGCAGTGGACAGCGTGGCTGAGGTAACGAGACGACTGATATGACATTTGACGAGGTAATAGGACAGAAGGAGACCAAGGAGCGTCTCATGCAGATGGCAGAGGAGCACAGGCTGCCCCACGCGCTCATGTTCTGCGGCCCCGACGGCTGCGGCAAGATGGCTATGGCGCTGGCGCTGGCCTCGTATCTGCTGGGCGAAAGCGCCATGCTCAAGAAGTGGGAGCACCCCGACCTGCACTTCAGCTTCCCCATCGTCAAGCCCGCCGGCGCCACCAGCGAGACCAAGGTGGTGTGCGACGACTTTGTGAGGGAATGGCGCGACATGCTCCTGGCGAGCCCCTACTTCACCATGGACCGCTGGCTGAAGCGCATCAAGGTGGCCAACCAGCAGGCGGTGATATTTGAGGCAGAGAGCGAGGCGCTGATACGCAAGCTGAGCCTCAAGTCGAGCCAAGGCGGCTACAAGGTGGTCATCATCTGGCTGCCCGAACGCATGAACGTGGTCTGCGCCAACAAGATACTCAAACTGCTCGAGGAACCGCCCATGCAGACGGTGTTCCTGCTCGTGAGCGACGAGCCCGACAAGCTGCTCGAGACCATTCGCAGCCGCGTGCAGCGCATCGACATGAAGCGCATCGAAGACCACGACATTGAGCAGGCTCTTGTCGAGAAGAGAGGCATAGCCGCCGACGACGCCAAGCGCATAGCCCACTTGGCCAGTGGCAGCTGGCTCAGAGCCCTCGAGGCGCTGGACGCCGACAACGAGAACGCCGAGATGCTGGAACTCTTCAAGACGCTCATGCGACTGGCCTATATGCGCAACATCAAGGACCTGAAGACCTGGAGCGAGGATGTGGCGCAGCTGGGACGCGAAAAGCAGCGCCGCATGCTGGCATACTTCAGCCGCATGACGAGAGAGAACTTCATGTACAACTTCCACAACGCCGACCTCTGCTATATGACGGCGCAGGAAGAGGCGTTTGCCCGCAACTTCGCGCCCTTCGTCAACGAGCACAACGTGATAGGGATAGCCGAAGAGCTGGAGAAATCGATGAAAGAGATAGGCCAGAACGTCACACCTAAAATCGTGATGTTTGACCTGGCCCTCAACATGATTATGCTGTTGAAACAGAAATAAGTCGTAAGTGACACCATATAAACCCATAAAAAGCAAAAACGAGACAATGAGTAACAAATATAAACTCTGCTGCGACACCGATAGAGGTCTGAGCTGCTGTGGCTGCGGCCGCCAGGACAACCAGCTCAATACCTATGACTGGCTGGCAGACATCCCCGGCAACGACGAGGAGACCGACCTGGTGGAAGTACAGTTCAAGAACACCCGCAAGGGCTACTACCACAACGTGAACAACCTGGAACTGAAGAAGGGCGACACCGTGGCGGTAGAGGCAAACCCCGGCCACGACATCGGAGTGGTGACCCTCACCGGCAGACTGGTAAAGCTGCAGCTGAAGAAGGCCAACCTGAAGTCGGCAGATGACATACGCCGCATCTACCGCATCGCCAAGCCCATCGACATGGACAAGTATCGCGAGGCAAAGAGCCGCGAGCACGGCACCATGATACAGAGCCGACAGATAGCCAAAGACCTGGGGCTCCAGATGAAGATAGGCGACGTGGAATATCAAGGCGACGGCAACAAGGCCATATTCTACTACATCGCCGACGAGCGCGTAGACTTCCGCCAGCTCATCAAGGTGCTGGCAGAGACCTTCCACGTGCGCATCGAGATGAAGCAGATAGGTGCGCGTCAGGAGGCTGGACGCATCGGCGGAACGGGTCCCTGCGGAAGGGAGCTCTGCTGCGCCACATGGATGAAGAACTTCGTAAGCGTGAGCACCAACGCCGCCAGATACCAGGGCATCTCGCTCAACCCGCAGAAGCTGGCGGGTATGTGTGCCAAGCTCAAGTGCTGCATGAACTACGAGATAGACGACTATGTAGAGGCCAACCGCAAGATGCCCGCCAAGGACGCTGTGCTGCAGACCAAGGACAACGACTACTATCAGTTCAAGACCGACGTGCTGGCTGGGCTCATCACCTACTCGACCGACAAGAACCTGGCAGCCAATCTGGAGACCATCAGCGCCGAGAGGGCTCACGCCATCATCGAGATGAACAAGCAGGGCGAAAAGCCGCTGAGTCTGCTCGAAGACGGCACCGCCAAGGTGGAAAAGAAGTCGCTCGACCTGCTCGAAGACGCCGACATCAGCCGATTTGACCGCAGCAAGCGCAAGCGCAAAGGCGGCAACAAGCCCAAGGGCAACGGCGGCCAGAAACAGCAGCAGGGCGGAAAGCAACAGCAGGGTCAGGAACCCAAACAGGGGGACGCCCAAAACCAGAACCGCGACGAGCACAACAAGGGGCGCGAGGGCCAGAACCAAAACCGCGACGGCCAGAAGCAAGGTCGCGACGGCCAGAAGCGCAACCGCCAGGACAATCGCCGCCAACAGGGTCAGCGTCGTCAAGGCAACAGGGACAGACAGCAGAACGCGCCTAAGAACAATAAGGAGGAATGAGAAATCTGGGGCTGCTGACAGGCATCGTGATGATGATACTCACGGCATGCGACGGCAAGGTGTATGACACCTACCGCCACACGTCGCTGGAGGGATGGGAGCGCAACGACACCCTGTGCTACGACGTGGCAAAGATGGCTCAGGCGGGCGACTACCTCGTAGAACTGGGGCTGCGCACCGACTACGACTTCCCCTTCGTCGCCATCACGCTCATCGTAGATCAGACCATTCTGCCCGAAGGCACCACGCTGAGAGATACGCTCGACTGCCGGCTGGTGAAGTCAAACAGCACGCAGAAGACGGGCGGCATAAGTTGCTTTGAATACAACACCGAGGTGCGCAGACTGAGGCTCAACGCCAACGACAGCATGCACATCACCGTGCGCCACGACATGAAGCGCGACATCCTGCCGGGTGTGAGCGACGTGGGTATCTCCGTCAGACGGATGAAGTAAATCCTCTGGCGGCGGAAGCAGTTCCGTCAGGACGGTTGGGCAATTCTGCCGGATGGATAGGCAATCGGGGCTACACCTTATTATATATATAGGGGACGGGAGTGAGTGCCGGTTGGCTGGGGCATGAGTCCCCGGCTCGGGAAGACCAAAGCGGCGGAAAGAAAGCCGACAACAGATAAGACAAAACCAACGGTAACCGGAGAGGGGGACCGTTGGTTTTTATTTTGTAAGCCTAAGCACGCTGGTTGCGGGCGGCATCGATGCGGAGGAAGATAAACAGGAGGATGGTAAAGCCCCACAACGACGAACCGCCGTAACTGAAGAAGGGCAAGGGGATGCCGATGACGGGGGTAAGGCCAAGCACCATGCCCACATTGATAAACACATGGAAGAGGAAGACACTCAGCACACAGTAGCCATAGATGCGCCCGAACTTGAAGGTCTGCCGCTCGGCCAAATGGATAAGCCGCAGGATGAGCGCGAGAAAGAGCAGCAGCACACCTGCCGACCCTACAAAGCCCTCTTCCTCGCCCACGGTGCAGAAGATGAAGTCGGTGTCTTGCTCGGGCACGTACTTGAGCTTGGTCTGGGTTCCGTTGAGGAAGCCTTTGCCCTTGAGTCCGCCTGAACCTATCGCTATCTCACTCTGATGGACATTGTAACCGGCTCCGGAGAGGTCTTCCTCGAGTCCCAAGAGCACATTGATGCGCACACGCTGGTGGGGCTTCATCACATCGTTGAGCATATAGTCGGCAGAGTAGAAGAAAAGCACCGAGCCGATACAGAACAGCGAGATGTAGAAGAAGCTGCGGATGCGGGTGGAAAGCCCCTGATAGATGAGGAAAATCGCCATGGCGACGATGGTGGCAAGCTGTATCCACACGATGTCGAAGGCTACGATGAAGCGGGCTGCGAGGGTGGCTATGAGGGTGGTGGAAGCCACGGCTATGGCCATGATGCGCACGGTCTTGGGCGACTTGCAGTAGGAGGCGACCATGCCGGTGGTGAATATCTGCGCCAACAGCAGGACGACATACTTGCCCACCGAGGTGGGGGTGTCCATGAGCATCACGTTCTCGTACTTGATGCCGACGACAAAATAGATGACCATCGCCACACCCGAAAAGAGGATGCTGCCCTGCATGCCTTCGCGGTAGAACATCAGGAAAAACGAGAGGTAAACCAGCGCCGAGCCAGTCTCCTTCTGCCCGACGATGAAGAGCATCGGCAGCAGCACCACGCCAATCGCCATCGCGAAGTGGCGCCATCGGTGGATGTCAAAGCCATAACTGCTCATGAGCTTGGACACCGCGAGCGCCGTGGCGAACTTGGCAAACTCTGCCGGCTGCAATCGCAGCGGTCCAAGGACAAGCCACGAGCGCGAGCCCTTGATTTCGTGAGGGTTGAAGATAGTCACAAACAGCAGCAAGAGCAGCACGCCATAGATGACGTAGGCAAAGGTGTCGTACATGCGCGAGTCGGTCATCAGGATGACAAATCCCAGCGCTAAGGAGGTACCTATCCACACGATCTGCATACCCGAGCGCGAGCCCATGCTGAATATATCGGTCGAGCCATAGGTATAGCTGGCTCCGCAGACACTTATCCATCCGAAGACGAGCAGCGCCACGTAGATGAACACCGTCCACTTGTCCAAAGAGCGAAACACGCCCTGATTGTTATCTATTGCTTGAACCATAAGCTATACGTCTCTTCTGGAATACTGCGGCCTTGGCTTCCGACGCAGGCGACAGTTTTCCCTTAATATATTGTTCCATCATCAGGTCGCCGATGGGCACACCATAGTCGGCACCCCATCCACCGTTCTCGACATACACGGCAATGGCTATACGCGGATCGTTCATCGGCGCGAAGCCCATGAAAACGGAGTGGTCATGACCTCTGTTCTGCGCAGTACCCGTCTTACCGCAGGCTTCATAGTCGGCACGGTTCATCGAACGGCTCGTACCTCGGAGGACCGAAGCTCGCATGCCGGCAACGACATATTCGTAAGCGCGGCGACTTGCTTTGGTGTAATGGCGACGAGTGAAGGCGGTGTCGAGGGGCTCTCCAGCCACCTTGCGCACCACGTGGGGGGTATAGTAATAACCTCTGTTGGCGATAGTGGCACCGAGGTTGGCGATTTGGAGCGGTGTAAGGTTGACTTCACCCTGCCCAATGGAAATACTGATAACTGTAAGGCCGTTCCATGCACCATGGTAAGCCTTGTCATAGAACATACCGTTGGGGATGAACCCTCGCTTCTCGCCGGGCAAGTCAATACCGAGCCGGTAACCAAATCCCATACTCTTCATGTAATCGCGCCACACGTCGAGGGCATCAGCACTGTTGGCGTACTTACGCCGGTTGCCCACCATGTGGTAGAGGCCCCAGCAGAAGTAAGCATTGCAGGAGGTACCGATAGCATTAATCATGGCGATGGGCGACGCATGGGAGTGGCAGCCAACGTGGAGACCACGGTAATAGAAGCCGCGATGGCAGGGGAAAGAGGTGGCGGGAGTGATGATACCCTCAGACATATAGGTGAGAGCCTGGGAGGTCTTGAAGGTAGAGCCGGGAGGATACTGGCCCATCGTAGAACGGTTGAGCAGAGGTTTCCACGGGTTGCGGGCCAGCGCGAGGTGATTCTTGCCACGCTGGCGACCCACCATGATGCGCGGGTCGTAAGTGGGGGAAGAGACCATGCACAGCACCTCGCCTGTGGAAGGCTCGATGGCCACGATAGAGCCTATCTTGCCCTCGAGCAACCGCTCGCCCAAGGCTTGGAGCTTGATATCGATACTGAGCGTAAGGTCTTTACCAGCCACAGGCCGACGGTCGAGCTGGCCATGCTGATAGCTACCCTGGATGCGGCCGTGGGCATCGCGCAGGAGAATCTGTATACCCTTCTCGCCACGCAGCTGTTTCTCATACGATTTCTCCACACCCTGCTTGCCGATGTAGTCGCCAGCCTGGTAGTAGTCATCGTCCTCAATATTGGCCTCAGAGACCTCTGCCACATCGCCCAGGACGTGGGCTGCATTGGGATACTGGTACTGACGGATGCTGCGCTTCTGCACATAGAAACCGGGGAAGCGGAACATCTTCTCCCGGAACATACTGAACTCCTGGTCAGAGAGCTGCGACAAGAACAATTGCTGGGTAAACCGCGAATAGCCGGGGTTCTTGCTGCGGTCCTTGATATCGTTCATACGACGGATGAAGAACTCCTTGGTGATACCCAGCGCCTGACAGAACTCGAGGGTATCGATGTGGCCCTTCTCTTCGTTCATCACCACCATGATGTCATAGGCAGGCTGGTTATAGACCAGCAGATTGCCGTTGCGGTCGTAGATGACACCACGCGAGGGATAGTCTATCTTCTTGAGGAAAGCGTTACTGTCGGCATTGCGCTTGTAGTCATCGCTCATCAGCTGCAGCGTGAAGAGGCGGATGATGTATACCACGACAATGACGACGGCCACGCCTCCGATGACGAAGCGCCGGTTCTCCAGGTTGAAGTCTTTCATTTACAGCTTCCTTGCGTTTTCGATTACCAGTATCAGCATTGTGGTGAGGATGGTGCTCGACAACGTGCAGGCCAGCCATTGGGGCCAGTTGTAGAAGCAGAACGCCTCCAGGGTAAAGAATACGAGGCAGTAGATGGTCACCACGATCAGAGTGTAATAGAAGAAGCGCGCCGTGCCCAGGTTTTCCATCGTCGGAGCCATATCCTCCTCAGCCTCACGGCTCAACAGCGGCATGAGGATGTAGGGGCGGACAAAGCCAATCAGAGTCATGCTGACGGTGGCTATTCCCGACGTATCGGAGAATATGTCTACGATGACGCCCATGACAAAAGCAATGAGCAGCAGTGCCCATCGGGGGCAGTTACGCTTAAGGAGCATGATAAGATAGACATAGAGCAAGGGCGTGGCGACACCGAAGAGATGGATATGATTAAGTATCAATATCTGCACCAGCAGTATCACCGCGTATAAGATTATGTCTTTGACTATCCCGTATTTCATTTTAATCTTTCTGTTTGAGCAAGATGGAGTCTTTGGCTGCGTTGAGCAGCTGCATGCGCTCACTGAGCTCAGTGTTGTCGACCACACACACGTCGCGCAGCTTGCCAAAGTCGGTGGCGAGCTTTACCTTCAAGCGGAAGGAAAGTCCGTCGGCCGAGTTGAACACGTACTTGACCTGCCCCACCATGATACCGGCAGGGAATACCTCTGAGTAACCGCTGGTTACCACGTAGTCGCCCTTGCGGAAACGGGCGTGGCGAGGCACGTCGTCGACATACGCCATATCGGTATAGCCGCCATCCCAGTGGAGGTAGCCGAAATAGCCGCGGTCCTTGATGGTACAACTGATGTTTGACTGGCGGTTGAGCACGGGGATGATGACAGCGTAGTGGGCCGATGCGAGATAGACGATGCCTACCACGCCGTGGCCGCTTACCACGCCCATATCCTTCTTCACCCCGTCGGCCTCACCCTTGTCGATGGTGATGAGATTGTCTTTCTCCGAGATGGTGTTCGAGATTACCTTGGCCGGAATGAGCCTGTAGCCCTCCAGCGACTGAGCCTTGACCTGAGCCAACAGCGTACTGTCGGCCGAAGTCTGTTCCAGCCGGTCGGAGAGCACCTTGACCTGGCTCTCCAGGTATACGTTGCGGGCAGTGAGCTGCTCATTGATATCTCCCAGGGAGAAATAAGCCGTCACCTTAGAGTCCCATTCATAGAGCTTTCCCGCCACCACATTTGCCGAGGAGAACCACACGCTCCCCTGGTAAGTGTGACCGCGGAAAAGCCATACCAGTCCGATAATCTCGAATGGGACGAAGAGAAACCAATGGTTATGCTTGCCGAGAAACTCTAACAGGTTTCGCATTGGCACTATCTCATCAGGAACGAGAACTTGTCAACATTCTTCAGCGCGATGCCAGCTCCGCGTGCCACACTGTGCAACGGGTCTTCGGCGATATGGAAAGGAATGTTGATTTTCTCCTGAAGACGACGGTCGAGACCACGCAGCAGGGCGCCGCCACCGCTCAGATAGATACCGTTCTTCACGATATCGGCATAGAGCTCGGGGGGAGTGTTCTCCAGAGCCGAGAGTACGGCGTTCTCAATCTTTGCCACGGTCTTGTCGAGACAGTGGGCAATCTCCTGATAGCATACAGGCACCTCCATAGGCAGTGCGGTGATGCGGTTAGGACCATGTACCACATAGTCTTCCGGAGCCTCGTCGCCCAAGTCGGTCAATGCCGAGCCCACATGTATCTTGATGCGCTCTGCCATACGTTCCGACACCTTCACATTGTGTTGACGGCTCATGTACTCCTGAATGTCGGAAGTAAGGTCATCGCCAGCCACGCGGATAGAGTTGTTGGAGACGATGCCACCGAGAGAGATAACGGCAATCTCGGTGCTGCCACCGCCGATGTCGACAATCATGTTGCCCTCGGGAGCCTCAACGTCGATACCGATACCGATGGCGGCTGCCATAGGCTCAAAGATAAGATAGACATCGCGGCCGTCGGCATGCTCGGCACTGTCGCGGACAGCACGGAGTTCAACCTCGGTAGAGCCCGAAGGCACACCGATTACCATACGCAGTGAGGGCGAGAAGAGGCGGCTGCCAGAGTGTACCATCTTGATAAGACCACGCATCATCTGCTCACAGGCAGAGAAGTCGGCAATCACACCGTCGCGCAGGGGGCGCACCGTACGGATGTTGTCGTGAGTCTTCTCGTACATCATCTTGGCCTTCTGGCCCACGGCAATCATCTTGCCGTCAATGCGGTTGAGAGCGACTACCGATGGTTCGTCCACCACAATCTTATCATCACTGATAATGATGGTGTTGGCCGTTCCCAGGTCCATCGCA
>OKSO01000837.1_pt1 | contig 11581 bp, 9 predicted proteins | sample 1606241 | NCBI WGS metagenome assembly OKSO01 (sample SAMEA3879540, study PRJEB24766) | human gut metagenome | biome: human-associated habitat; feature: feces | place: USA | collected 1985/1987
GCGGGCGATGGCGACGCGCTGCTGCTGGCCGCCCGAAAGCTGGCGGGGGTAGTAGTCCGCCCGGTCGGCCAGACCGACCTTTTCCAGCATCTTCCGACCGATGGCGTCGGCCTCCTCCTTGTAGAGTACCGTGATGGCCTGGGTGCCCAGCTTGGCGCCACCGATGGCGTCGAGCATATCGTAGAGCGTAAAGGCCACGTCGGCACCGGGCAGCGCGAGCTCGCGATCGTCGGCGTAAGCGAGCGCCAGGCGCAGGTCCTTAATGAAGTGCTCGACCATAAAACCGGGCTTGTAGTCGCCGTCGAGCGCCTTGGGAGCCAGGCTCTCCATGGCGCCGGACTTGCCGGTACCGCCCAGGATCATCTGGCGGGTCTTCTCCAGGTCAAGACCGCTCAGCTCGGCAAATGCCATGGCGTCTGCCATGCCGACCATGCAGGCGCCCAGCGACACCTGGTTGGCGAGTTTGGCAGCCTGGCCCTTGCCGGCGCCATCGAAGCAGCAGATGTTGGCCGCAAAGGTGGCAAGGATGTCGCGGACCGGCGCGATGTCGTTCTCGGTAGCACCCACGATAGCCGTGAGCGAACCGGCGATAGCGCCCGACTCGCCGCCGGTGACGGGGCAGTCAAACGCCATGCGGCCAGAAACCTGGGCGGCCTCGGCAATGTCACGGGCGAGCTCGGGCGAGCTCGTGGTGAGGTCGATCAAGACCGCGCCGGGCTTAGTGCACGCGAGCAGGCCGTCGCCCGCCAGGTAGAGCTCCTCGACCTCGGAGGGATAGCCCACCATGGTAAAGACGACGTCGGCGTTCGCCACGGCGTCGGCCGGCGTATCGGCCCAGGCGGCGCCGTGCTCGATAAGCGCGGCGGCCTTGGACTTGGTGCGGTTGTTGACCGTGACGGGGTAGCCGGCGTCCAGGATGTGGCCGGCGATGGGGGCACCCATGATTCCGGTGCCGATGAATGCGACGGAGAGCTTGTTTGCCATGAAACCTTTCCTTTTGGGTTGGGTGTTGTTACCAGGTTAAAATACTCGGTGCCAGCGTTTCGGCCGTGACTTGAGAGCACTTGCAGCCGCAGCGCCTACCTACTCGCCGCGCACGCGACGCGCGATGCGGTCGGAAAGCGAGGCTTTCTCGGCGCGATTCTTACCCCAAAACGCGCAGGCCACCATGCCGGGGCCCACGTGCGAACCGATGGTGGGGCCCACGGAGCCGCGAATGATCGTGACGTCGGCGCAACCCTCCTCCTTGCGGATGGCGGCCTCGAGCCAGTCGCCGTCCTTCTCGGCATCGGCCGTCATGATGGCGATGGGCATGGTGCGGTCGGGCACGTAGTTCTCGCGGAACGACTTGAGGATGGACTTGAGCGCCTTCTTGCGGCCGCGGTTGACGCCGATCAGCGACAGCGAGCCGGCAAGGTCGTAGGAGAGCTCGGGCTTGACATCGAGCTTTGCCGTGAGCTGTGCCGCCGCGGGCGGAATGCGGCCACCGGCAGCCAGTGCGTCGAAGCTCTCGAGCGTAAAGTAACCGTGGACGTAGGTCTTTGCCTCGTTTGCCCAATCGACCAGCTGCTTGGCGGTCAGTCCCGCCGAGCGCTGGCGCACGGCCTCGAGCGCCAAGAGCGCACCGGTCGCGCAGGGCAGAGCGTTGTCGACCACGTAGAGCTCAAAGTTGGGATACTCGGCGCGCACGGCGTCCGCCGCCTGGCACGCGGAGTTGTAGCTCGACGACAGCGCCGAGGTAAAGCACAGGTAGACCGTTGGTGTGCCCTCTTTGGCGCACTCGGTAAAGAACTCGATATAGCGACCGAGCGACACGGCGGAGGTAGACACGCGAGCGCCGGCGCGCATGCGGTCGTAGAACTCCTTAGGGCTCATGCTCGACCAGATATCGTCCGTGCGCTCCTCGCCATCGATAATGAAGGGGAAACCCAAGATATCGACATCGAGGTTCGCGGCGACCTCGGGGCTAAAGTCGCAGCAGGTATCGACGACGATGCGGCAGCGGTCAGAATGGCCGGTAGATGCAGCCTTGTCCATCAAAGCGACTCCTTACGTAAAAAAGGCGGCCATCCGCATGGGATGGCCGCCGGCCGTTAACTCATGCAAGTTAACGTATTTTACTCGTCAAGCGTTTCGATACGGGGCTTGATGATGCCATATCCACCATTCTTACGGTGATACACCACATTGATGAGGCCAGTCGTCGCGTTCTCGAACACGTAGAAGTCGTGGCCGAGCAGATCGGTCTGCACCAGCGCCTGCTCCTCAGTCATCGGGGTGACATCGATGACCTTCTCGCGGACGAGCAGGTCGTCCTCCTCCTCGGGCAGCAGCAGGTCGGCCAGATCCTCGACGCGCTCGACCGGTGCGACATCCGCCGCGCTGGCACCGCCCTGGCGGTTGTCCACGACCTTGGTCTTGAACTTGCGCAGCTGGCGGGTGACCTTATCGGCGGAGAGGTCGATGGCGGCGTACATATCTGCACCGTGCTCGGCAACGCGAATCACCGAACCGCGGGCACGAACCGTAACCTCGACGATCGCCGGGTTGGGGTTCGAGGGGTTCTTCTCATAGCGAAGTACAACGTCGGCCGTCATGGGCTCGATATCGAAAACCTTGAGCGCCTCGCCGATCTTCTCATCCACATGCGCACGCAGAGCATCGGTTACCGTCGTCTTGCGTCCAGAAACCTTGATATCCATACGTGGCTCCAATCTGCCTCGGGGACTTACTGTACTGGCTATGTACCCATTGCCGTGCATTTAATCACGCGGATTCCCAAAGACCCGAATAACGATTGCTTGATACCGCATACCGAAGTCTCGCACTTTTCTGTGGCAAAGTGCGCTATGAGAGAGCAACGGCGACTTTGGTTTGGTACTTAAAAAATGTCTTTGACCTGCTGGTTTTACGGAAACGAAAAAGCCGGGCTCTCCTGTTGGGAAAGCCCGGCAGTGCGTGTTGAAACCGTGAAGAGGTGTCCTTTCCAACGTATAGGAGACAACACCCCTAGCAATAACTAGCTATTGAGTTTGTTAATGTCGTCGTCGGTGATGGTGGCTTCCTGGCTGGACGATTTGTCCTCGGAGTTTGCACCCTCGCTGCTCGAATCGGAGGATGCGGACTCGCTGGATCCGGTGTCGGTCGACTGCACGTCGGCGCCCGAGACCGTCTTGGTGGTGAGGTCATAGGGCATCGTACCGTACCAGACGGAGTGGACCGCCTCGAGCGTGCCATCGACCGTGATACCGTCGAGGGCATCGCTCACGGCACGGCATAGCTCATCGTTGGCCGCGAGGCCCGCGACGCCGAGCGTCGAGGGTGTCTCGAGCGCGCCGACGTAAGAGATCTGGCTCATCAGGCGCGCAAGGTAGCCGCCGGCCGTGGAATCGCAAATCACGTAGTCGATCTCGCCGGACTCGAGCGCCTCAAAGCACTCGTTGATGTTGGAGAAGGTCTTTTGGTTGGCCGTGATGCTCTGCTTGGCGAGCGCTTCCTGCGAGGCCGAAGAGGTCTGAACGCCCAGGGTAGCGGCGTTAAGCGTTTCGGTGGAAACGCTCAGCGACTCGCCGTCGCTCGTCTTTCCGAACACTGCCGCAGCGTCGTACAGGCAAGTACCAAGCGTGCTGATGTCACCATCCGTGGAATTGATGTCGCCAATGAAGATGTCGGCCTTTTTGTCACCAAGCGCGGAATCGGCAGAAGACGCATCGACGAAGGCAACCTTAAGGCCCATGCGGCTTGCAAGGGCGCGGGCAGCGTCGACCGCGTAGCCCGTGAGGTTGCCATCGGCGCCCTGCATGGCCTGCGGGGCATCGGAGGTATCGAGGGCAACCGTCAGGGTGCCGGGAGTGACCAGGACATCATCCGACACCGTCGGCGTGACGGTCTCGCGCTCGATCTGGTCAATCGTGGGTGTCGTGAACGTGGACAGTGGGTTGAACGCGCATCCGCTCAAACCCAATACGGCAATGACCGCCGCGGTCCCAGCACCTAACCGAGCCGCGTGCATCAAGCTGCCCCTCACCATGTCCACTACCCTGCCTTCTGTGTCGTATACAATCCGTGCGTTACGCGGAATAACGGGTGTTCCCACCAGCTGACCTGGTATTTGACCCCACACTTGCGCACCGGGGTGTTTGCTCGGGAGGCCATAGCCACCTTCACGACTGGCCCGCTCGCCCGCGAGGCGGTATTGCCCCAAAGAAAGTAGAACGGACGGTGCGGCTTACATCTAGGACGCGCCATGATCGCGCCGCGCGCACGCGGTCGCTTACGTGGATCCCTTTGACCGCGTCTGTCTTGGACTAGGATGGACATTTCGTCCGTCCGCAACCACAGCCTGGCAGGAACGTAGCGCATTATAGCTAAGTTCAAGCTAAAGTTTAAGGTTAGGGGCGTCATTCGCACCGTGAGCACAGATTTTGCAGGTCGGAGCGGACCATTCGTGTCCCCATGAAGCCCGGAGCCCCCCCTACGGGGAGCTCCGGGGCACCTGCCTCAGGGTGCCGTGGCCAAAAAATAGCAAATATGAGTACTGTTACCAATTTAGTAGCAGACAATTTTGGCCTCTCGGACAGATTTTGCGCTCAGTGTCGCCAACCTGATGCTTAGTTATTCTACATTTGTTTATTATCTTCTTACTTTACGACGCCTCCGAGTCCTAAATTCCTTGATTTTGCTGTTACTGATTTAGTGACAGTACTCATATTTGCCATATTTTGGCCAGGGCATATGATTAACCCCCTATTTTCGACGCGAATTAGACCGGCTTAAGCCCAAAACACGCCCGCAACGTGTTAAATATCGCCTCTTGTTTCTTTCTGCGAGCGTCAACACGGTTGCGATATCGCTTACTCATGCGCTGGTGGATGCGCCATGCGAGTGCCTCCATTGCCTCCATGTCGCAAAGTATCTCGTTATTGACCGTCGCGACCTCGATTCCCATAGTAATCAAGCCCGTGTTGCGTTTTTCATCATGGATACGCCCCCTCCGGGAGGAATGGCCCAGCTCACCGTTGTATTCAAGGTCAAACCGGGCTGCCTCCTGATATGCATCGCAAACTGCATGGGGCATCCCCGAGATTGCCTGCGCGCGGTCATCGAACTCAATCTTGTAGTCGGTCTTAAAGGGACCGCAGGCAAATCCGCCATAGGAAAACGGAAGCGAAAACAGTGCGAGCATGATGCACTCCATGGGTGAGCGCAAGTTTTCCGACAGATAGGGACACAGGCGCAGCAGTTGTTTGGCCACATTCCCCTTGCATGCCGCAAGGTAATCTGCCAGGCGATCGGGCGTCAGCACCGGCTCGACTTCAAAGTAGCCCACGTCTGCCGGTTGATCCTTGTCCTTTGCAAGTCTATTCGCAACAGGCGAGGTGTAGGGAGGCAGATACTTCCCGCGATCGCTCAGTGAAATCTTGGAACACAGTTCCTGGGCCAGGGCAAACCCCTGGATACAGCCGACCTCGCGGGCGACGGCAACACAAAGGGCCTCGGGAGATAGGCTGTACACCCCCGGTTCCACCTCTAGAATCGAGCCGACAGGCAACCCGGAACACACGGACCAGCCCACGCCAGGCATGCGTCGGCGCTGCGCCGCAGATCCCACCAGCAAGCACAGATCTTCTTGCACCTCGCCGCTTTTGGCTCCAATTCGCACCAGGTCGGGAAGATAGATATCCTCGGTCGAAGGCGATGACGTACACAGCACGCGGCGCTCTTCATCGGGATTGAGGTCCTTCCAGCCGATGTAGCCCATCTGCCGGCGCTCGGCTCGAATCATGCGCAACGCCGAGGCGCCCGTCAGGATCACGGAAGCCGCTAGCTGCTCTTTTGTCGGTTTGTTGCACTGCCTGATTGTTACCGCCACATGAATCACCCCTACCAAACGCGTACGATAGCGAGGCCATCAACGGCCGCGGCACCGGCGCGCTTGAGTTCCGCCGAAGCCGCCGCCATCGTCGCACCCGTGGTGATAACGTCGTCGATAAGCAGCAGGCGGCGGCCCCGCACGTCCTCAACAGTCTCGTACATGCCTCGGGCGCGTTCACGGCGTTCTTCACGACCGAGTTCACGCTGGTCGCCATGTCCGTACTTAACGAGGGCGTCGAGCAGCGGAACACCCGACAGCTCGCAAAATGGGCGCGCGATGGCTTCCATATGATCGAAGCCGCGTCGCCGAAACGCCGCCGCCGTCGCGGGCACAAACACCACTGCATCGGCGCCGGACAACACACCGCCTAAGCGTTCGGGTGCCGCGACCTGGGCATGTAAGGCGGTGTCGTATAGCAGCTCTGCCAGATACGGTGCCAGGCGTCGCTCGCCCGCGTCTTTGTACGCTTTAATGATCCGCGGCAGCGGATGCGTGTAAGCGGCACATGCCAGGCACCGGTCGAGAGCTTCGGCCATCGCCGAGGACGTACCCTCGACCGAGCACTCGGTACATAGCAAGTCTCCAAACGGGGCGCCGCATCGAGTACAGCTATAACGTGGGTCGATGAGCGCGAGCGCGGCCAGGCAGTCTTGGCAAATAAGCGCGCCGGAGCGCTCGCAGCCGGCGCATCGCGTGGGCGACAACGCCTCAAGCGCCTCGTGCGCCGCCCGCTCGGCAAACGGTAGCAATTCGTCCGCAAACGGTAGGATGCCGGCACCTTGCAAGCATCCCAACACATTCAAATGTCTCTTCACGACACAACCCTCCCTACGCTCGGTCGCAGGGAGGGTCGTTGATTCAGTGCTATGGTACCCCGACGCGTTTGGGGTCAGGCAGGTTAAATCCGTTTGCGGGCGCTATTCGCCGGTGGGCGGTTGCGGTGCGGACGAGTTTTGGGTCGAGCCCTCGCCACCATCTTGACGCGGCTTGCGGGAACGACGACGGCGACGGCGCTTCTGGCCCTGGTCGGCCGAACCCTCGCCACCACGATCTTCGCGCGACTCGCGTTCGTCGCGAGCAGCGCCGCGCGCGGCCTTGGCAGCCGCCCCTCCGCCATCTCCAGGGCGACGGCGCGTGACCTTGACCTCGCCATCCGAGACCTGATCGGCCACGGAGGGCACCGAGGGCTTTTGCTGCGTGCCCGAGGAATGGCGGCGACGCGGACGCGGGGCGCGCTCGTCATCGTTGCGCTGCTTGCCACCCTTGTCGGCAGGCGTATCGGAACCCGAACCACCCTTGGGGGCGGCACCGGCTTCGCGAGCGGCTGCGGCGCGGAAGGCGTCCTCGCGCTCCTCGCTCGACAAATGGCGGCGGCGACGGCGCGTGGGATTCATGCCACCGCCGCGGTTTTGCTGCTGAGGCTGCTGAGCCTCGCGCTCGCGGGAGGAATTCTTGCCTGCGGGAGCGGCCTCGCCGGCGTCGCCCGAACCCGAGCGCTTGCGGCGGCGACGTCCACCGGCAGCCTCCTCAGCCTCGGGTGCCTCGGCCTTGCCGCGACCCTTACCGCGGCCGCGACCCTCGCCCTGGCTCTGACCGGCACGGGTATCGGCGTCCGCATCGCGACGGCGGCGCTTGGGCATCGTCGTCCCCGCCAGACGGTCGGCGCTCGACAGGCCATCGCCCACGTCGACGCCGTTCTCGCGGTCGAGCTCCATAAGCGCCAAGCGCATCTCGGGCGACTCGATGCGCTCGAGCACATCGCGCGTCACGCAGTCGGGGCGGCAGTTGCAGCCCTGCTCGGCGGCCTTCTTTTTGCAGCCCTCAGAGCAGGTCATGTCGGCCAGGTTGACCTTAAAGACTTTGCCGTTCTCCAGGCGCAACACCAGCTGCTCACGCGGCGTGTCATATTCCTGGATGCGCGCCTTGCCAAGCGGCGTGTCGATAAGCGTCTTCTTTTTGGGCGCGCGGCTCTTAAAGTCCTTGTACGCCTCGAACTCGTAGCGCAGGCAGCACATCAGGCGGCCGCAGACGCCGCTAATTTTGGACGAATTGAGCGGCAGGTCCTGCTCTTTTGCCATGCGGATCGAAACCGGCTCAAACTGTCCGCCAAAGCGCGTGCAGCAGAGCTCCTGACCGCACTGGGCATAGCCACCCACCAGGCGGGTCTCGTCACGCACGCCGATCTGGCGCATGTCGACGCGAATGTGCAGCGTCGAGGACAGGTCCTTGACGAGCTGACGGAAATCGACGCGCTCCTCGGCGGCAAAGTAGAACACAGCCTTCTCGCCGCCGAACAGGTACTCGACGCCGACCGGCTTCATCTCGAGGTCGAGCTCCTTGACCAGGCGGCGGAAGTCGACCATGGCCTCGTCACCCTGGATAGCCAGATCGTCGGCAAGCTGCAGGTCGATGTCGCTCGCCACGCGCAACACGGGCTTGAGCGGCTGACCGATCTCGTCTTGCGGCACCTCGAAGGGGTCGGCCGTGACCAGGCCGATCTCGGTTCCGCGCTCGGTGGAGCAGATAGCATAATCGGCCTCGAGGATATCCAGATCCTGTGGGTCGAACCACAGGTCGCGCGAGGCGTAGGTAAACTTAACGGGTACGACTAACGGCATTTCAGTGCCTTCCTGATATCGAACAGCATGACCTCGATGGCCAGCTGGGGAGTAACGTTTCTGGCGATGTTGCGCTCAGCGGTGGCAACCGCCTCGAGCGCCTGGGTGGCACCCGCAACATTCGTCGCCGCGGCAAGCCGCCCGATCGTGTCGCGCACGTCCTCGTTCACAACGTCTGCCGCCTCATCCTGAAGCGTCAGCAGCACGTCGCGCATGAGCGTCCGCGCGCTCGCCAGCGCTTCCATGATACCCGAACGCTCGCGCGCGTTGAGTTCGCGCTTGTTGCGGTCCTCAAGCTGCTTCAATGCTCCACGCGACAGGTAGTCGGCATTTTGCTCGAGCACCTTTTCCTGTGTGGACTTGACCTCGGCGAGCGGCGCCTTGACGGAGACGATGAGCGACTTGGCGCGACTGAGCACATCGGCCTCGTCGGCGGCGATGAGCGAGTCGATGGCACGGACCATCTGGCGACGGGCGTCCTGGCGCTCGGCGCTCTTGAGGAACTCGATGCCACGCGTGGGGCTTCCCGCTACGGCGACGGCCATGCGGCAACGCGCAGGGTCCTGACCGGTGGCGCGGCTCACGGCCTGCGCGGCGACGACGGGCGATACCAGCCGAAACGGCACGCACTGGCAGCGGCTCACAATGGTGGGCAGCATCACGTCGGCCGAGGTGCCCAACAGGATGAACATGACGCCCTCGGGCGGTTCCTCGAGCGTTTTGAGCAGCGCGTTGGCGGTGTTGGCGCGCAGTTGCTCGGCACGGTCGATGATGTAGACCTTGGCCTTGGCACGGATGGGCGCCAGCGGAACGTCGTCGAGCAGCTCGCGGGTCTGGGCGATGAGGTAGCCCGTGGCGCTCTCGGGCGTGTAATAGTGCACGTCGGGGTGCGTATGGCGGGCGACGCGCACGCAGCTATCGCATGAGCCGCAGCCATCCTGCTCGCACAGGAAGGCTTGGGCGAGCGCCCACGCGGCGTCGAGCTTGCCCGCGCCGGGCGCGCCCAAAAACAGGTAGGCGTGCGATGCGCGACCGCTGGCGACGGCATTGGTCAAAAAGTCGCGCACGCGCTCTTGGGTGTCGAGCTTGGCCAGCAGGCTTGCCTGAGCGGGGGCCATGTTACTCGGCCTCCTGGGCAAGCGCGGCGGTGACGGCGTCTTGCGGAATGTCGAGACCGTATGCGCGAATCTGCTCGACCGTCTTCTCGAAGACTTCCTCGACGGTCGCAGTGGCGTCGATGAGTTTTACGCGGTTTGGTTCCTCGGCGGCAATGGCGCAAAATCCCTGGTAGACGCGCTCTTGGAAGGTCATGCCTTTTGCCTCCATGCGATCTGCCGCGCCACGGGCTGCCATGCGTAGCGCCGCCTGCTCGGGTGTGATGTGGTAGACGAGCGTGAGCGCCGGATGCGTACCGGCGACAGCCAGGTTGTTGGCATCGCGTACCATCTGACGGTCGAGACCATCGGCAAACGCCTGATAGCAGGTCGTGGAATCGTAGAAACGGTCGCACAGGACCACCTTGCCGGCCGCAAGGGCGGGGGCGATGACCTCGTGCACCAGCTGGGCACGCGCTGCCTCGTAGAGCAGCAGCTCGCAGGTGTCGCCCATCGCCGTGTTGGCGGGGTCGAGCAGCAGAGCACGGATCTTTTCGCTGATGGCGGTACCGCCCGGCTCGCGCAGGCTCACAACCTGGTAGCCGGCGAGTTCAAGAGCGCGGGCAAGCAGGCGCGCCTGCGTGGACTTGCCGGCGCCATCGACGCCCTCGAGCGTGATAAAGCTATGTTGAGCGGGCTCAAAAGCCATGGGCGCAGCCCCTTCCTACAAGGCGCGAAAATGCAAGTTATAGCAACCAAGCCATGATACCCCAGGGGCAGGGGCTAGTGTGGCAGTTAGGGACGTTCTGAGACCGCCAAACAGTCCCTATTTCACCGCAACTTATGATGGGGAATTTTGTGCGCTGGGTATAATCGTCGTATTGCATTGAAATGTGGCGAAAGGAGTGGCAATGTCTCGGTATTGCGCCTCGTGCGGCAAGCTTCTTGCAGATAATGCCAAGTTCTGCACCTCGTGCGGTGCACCTGTTGAGCAAACAACCGCGAGCGATAGCCAGCCCGCTTTTGAGCAGACCGGCTCCCTTGATACGCCGCAAGTCAAGGCGGACGACCCCCTCGCCTATCGCCCCGACCCCGCCGCAGGCCCCGCGGCCGTCGAGACCACGCAGCGCATACCCGTCGCGAGCGACTCGCCCCAACAGCAGCCGGCTCCCGCATACGCGCCCGCTTCGCCACAGACCCCCACTCCCAAAAAGAGCGGCACCGGGCCGCTTATCGCCGTTATCGTTGTGCTGGTGGCGATCATCATCGCCCTGGTCATCTTCTTTGCAATCAGACCTTTCGACAACGCCGCCACGCAGACGGCTGCCGAGGTAGCTAAGCTGCACCATGACGTCGACGAAGATGACCTAAAGCCTCTCGGCGATCCCAACAGCCTGTACGACGATGATGACGATGACGACGAGGATGGCGGCGAAGCAACGCTCTCCGAGCAGAATCTCTACCGCCGACTGAGCGAATACTACGACTTGCTCGAAGACCTCGACAGCTACGTCCGTGGCTGCGCGCAGAACTTCAACGGCAGCTATCTGGAAGAGGATCGAACCACCCGTCAAAATCTCGCCGACGTCGCCGAGCGCACGGAGGACACCATCGAGCAGTATTACGACATCGTCGAGGACCTAGACGTTCCGACGAGCTCCAAGAACTACAGCTCCTGGAAGGACATCATCGCCCTGTACGACGACCTGGATCACCGCATTGACGCAATCTGTGATGCCTGGGAGATCAGCCTGAAATACGCCAAGCCTGCGGACCACAAGAATGAGATCGTGGCGCCGCTGTCGCGCGACAACGTGGCGGGCACCAACGACAACAAATACCGTCTGGACTTTGAGGACCGCTACCCCGGCGCCGCACCCGTCGAGGCGAAGTAATCCCAACAACTGATCAAAACTTGCGGTGAAATAGGGATTAATTAGGCCTTTTGCCAGCAAAAACAGTCCCTATTTCACCGCAACTTAGAAGTGGGGCCG
>OKSO01000840.1_pt1 | contig 11561 bp, 8 predicted proteins | sample 1606241 | NCBI WGS metagenome assembly OKSO01 (sample SAMEA3879540, study PRJEB24766) | human gut metagenome | biome: human-associated habitat; feature: feces | place: USA | collected 1985/1987
TCAGCGCGGCACTCATGGAAGCGAGCGACCTTGGCGTATCGATGATAGTTGCGCCGGCGTATTTATTGCATCTCAAGCTGAGCCAAACGTTTGCGTTCTTCACTTTCGGCATGGCTGAATATACGCTTCAGGCGGCGCTGCTGATAGTGATGGTAATGGTGCTCGGGCGGTTCAGGCTATATTATCTTTTCTCGTTCATAACGGCGGTGCTGTACGGCCTTTTGCTCGATGGCTCTATGGCGATAGTGGCGCTGCTTGGCGTGAGCGGCATGGCGGGGCGCATAACGTGCTTCACAGCGGGGGTAATATGCTGTGCGGTGGGCGTATCGCTGCTGTTCCATACATATATCGCGCCGGAGGTATACGAGCTGTTTGTGAAGGAGATTGCGGCCAAATACGGGCGGAACATAAACCGCGTAAAGACCGCGTATGACTGCATAAGCTGCCTTATAGCCGTGGGCATGTCGTTCGCTTTTTTCGGCTTAGGCCATTTTGAAGGGGTAAAGATAGGCACGGTGCTTTGCGCATTGGTCAACGGCGCGCTGATAGGTTTCTTCTCCGGTGCGTTTGAGGGGAAGTTTGAATTTAAGGATGCAACAAAGCTGAGAAAATATTTTGAGTAACTAAAAAGCGGGGTATAGGCCCCGCTTTTGTATGCTTAAATCAGTATTCAACAGGCTCGCTCAGGGGAAGCTCCAGCAGCTCCGGATTTTCCAGCAGCTTTTTGAACAGGCGAACTGTTTTGGCGTAATAATATCCGTCCGCAATTCGCTCATCTATCGTAAGGCCGAGATCTACGCTGTCGCGCATTTCAAACGTGCCGTCCTGATTGAAAAAGGGGTTGTTCTTCCTTTCGCCCACCACGCAGAATATGGAGCAGGTGCCCCAGTTGGTCAGGTGGTGATAACCGCTCTTCAGCTTTATGGAGCCAAGGTTGGTGAGCAGCGCCGAGGAATAATACGGATCTGAACCGATAAGGAATTCCGGACACCAGCCGTGCTTGTCCAGCTTGGTTATAAGATACACTAAGAATTTGGACAGGAAGCGCGGCATTTTGTTCAAAATATCCATGCTGTCGCTCGAACGGTCAAGCGCATCGCTGCGGCAGGAGGATATCTGCTTATAAAGCTTGGCGCGCAGGGAATCGATATTGTCCGTGGGGTCCGAATAAACTATGGCAAGGGCCTCTGCCCCGTTGTCGCTGAACAGCTTTTTTACAACAAATGCTGCGGATATCGCGTGGCGCTGATACACGTTCTTATTGGCTATGAAGCGGTTCATCTTCGGGCGGAGCGTGATGGTCTTGAGCAGCGCTACCACGATTATGTGGAACATGGTGAAGGGAAAGTCCGTCTCCGTGGCGTTGCGCCTGGCAAGGTATGCGTTTATGTTGGTCAGATCAATGCGCTCTGAAATATATGCCTCGTTATCGCAGCGGTTGGGATAGATAAGCGGCACTATGAAGTGCATCGGGTCAAGCTCGCGTATGAGACGGCCATCTTTGCGGTCGCCCCAGCGGCGTTTGGGTTTTTCCATGGTATGAGTCCTCCGGAAATAGAATAAAGAGTATAAAACCTTAACTATAATACCACCTATTTGCAATATTCGCACGGTTTTTTTGAAAAAAGACGAAAATATGGGCATTTTGTCCGCCGCGGCGCGTGTTTGGCTGTCCCTTTTCTTCTTATATTTATTTTACGCTATTGATGAAAACGGGGTGAATATGATAAAATAAGGTATGCTTATTGAGCGGCTGAAACTGAATGATTTTCGCAACTATGAATCGCTTCTGCTCCGCCCGGACAGCGGCCTGAACGTTATCGTCGGCGAGAACGCGCAGGGCAAGACCAACGCGGTGGAAGCTATTTTTTTGTGCGCCTTCGGGCGTTCGCACAGAACGGCGAAGGACGCGGAGCTGATACGCGCGGGCTTTGCAGGCGGATATGTGGGCATGGACATTCGGGCGAAAAGCGGCAGCCGCACGATAGAGATAAAGCTTAAAAGCGGCGAACGCAAGCAGATATTCATAGATAAGCTTATGGCAAAGCGCACGGGAGAGCTTATGGGCGCGCTGAACGCGGTAATGTTCTCGCCGGAGGATTTGGAGCTGGTAAAGGGCGCGCCTGCCGAGCGGCGGCGGTTTATGGACATGGAGCTGAGCCAGCTCAGGCCCGCTTATTATTACACATTGCAGCGCTATAACGCCGCACTCAGGCAGCGCAACGCCCTGCTGAAGCCGGACGCCAAGGCGGACATGAATGCCGTCAGGCAGCAGCTTTATATTTGGGATGAGCAGCTTAGCCAAGCGGGCGCGGAGATAATGCGCATGCGGGCGGAATTTGTGCAAAGGCTGGGGCTTATAGCAAGCCGGCTGCACAGACGGATTTCGGGCGAAAGGGAAGCGCTGCTGGTGCGCTATGCCCCGGATGTGGACATAGAGCGCATGGGCGGCGGGGATGCGGAGGCCGCGCTGAGCGAGGCGCTGTATAATGGCGCTTTGGACGATATTCGCCGCGGATACACCGGTTCAGGCCCGCACAGGGACGAGCTGGAGCTTAACCTGAACGGCACGAACGTGAGGGTATTCGGAAGCCAGGGCCAGCAGAGAACGGCCGCGCTGAGCCTGAAGCTGAGCGAGCTGGAGCTTATCAAGGGCGAAACGGGGGAAAGCCCCGTGCTGCTGCTGGACGATGTTTTGAGCGAGCTGGACGAACCGCGGCAGCGGGCGCTGCTTGAGGCGATGAGCGACTGCCAAACTTTTTTGACCTGCACCACGCTTGAAGGATTAAAGCGAGCGGGGCTGAAGGGCATAAACGCATGGCGCTGCGCGGCGGGCACGCTTACACGCGAATAGATGTAAAGCTGAAAATGAAGGATCCGGCCGGATGGCCGATATGATTTTTTGAAACAAGGAGAAAACGGAAAATGAGCAACCACACCGATTACGATGCCTCTCAAATTCAGGTGCTTGAGGGGTTGGAGGCGGTAAAGCGCCGCCCGGGCATGTATATAGGCTCAACGGATTTCCACGGGCTGCACCATTTGGTGAAGGAGCTGGTGGATAACGCCATTGACGAGGCCATGGGCGGATACTGCAACCACATTGAAGTTACAGTCCATGGCGACAATTCCGTTACCGTTACCGATAACGGCCGCGGCATACCCGTTGACATGCATGAAAAGATGCATAAGAGCGCACTGGAGGTTGCGCTTACGGTGCTGCACGCGGGCGGCAAGTTCGGCGGCAGCGGCTATAAGGTCTCCGGCGGTCTGCACGGCGTGGGCCTGAGCGTTGTCAACGCGCTGTCCACATGGCTTATAGCCGAGGTAAAGCGCGACGGCAAGCTTTATTATCAGGAATATTCCTATGGCGAGCCTAAGGCCCCCGTTAAGGCCATAAAGGACATTCCCGAAGGCGAAAGCGGCACCAGCATAACATTCCTTGCCAACGATAAGATATTTGATGAGGTAAACTACAATTTCGAAATTCTTGCGGACAGAATGCGCGAGCTTGCTTTCCTTAACGCTGGCGTAAGAATAACCGTGAGCGACGAGCGCGCCGAATCGCCCGACGTGCGCTCCTTCTGCTACGAGGGCGGCATAGTCAACTTCGTTAAGCATCTTAACCGCAAAAAGACCGTTCTGCACGAAGAACCCGTGTACATAACCGCAAGCCGCAACGAACCCGAAAAGCAGGAGGTTGCAACGGTTGAAGTCGCGCTGCAATACAACGACGATTATAACGAAAACGTGTTCACCTTTGCCAACAATATCAACACCGGCGAAGGCGGCAGCCATCTGGTGGGCTTCAGGAGCGCGCTGACCCGCGTTTTGAACGACTATGCGCGCAAATATAAAATACTCAAGGATAACGACGACGCCCTCAAGGGTGAGGATATACGCGAAGGACTCAGCGCGATAGTGAGCGTTAAGCTCGTTGAGCCGCAGTTTGAGGGCCAGACAAAAACAAAGCTTGGCAATGCGTACATTCGCGGCCTTGTGGACAGCGCGGTGAGCGAGGGCATGAGCGTTTACCTTGAAGAGCATCCGACCGAGGCGCGCGCGATAGTGGACAAGTGCCTTACCGCCGCCCGCGCAAGGGACGCCGCGCGAAAGGCAAGGGAGCTTACCCGCAGAAAGACCGCGCTCGATTCAACGAGCCTGCCCGGCAAGCTGACCGACTGCACGGAGAAGGATCCCGAAAAGTGCGAAATATTCATAGTTGAGGGCGACAGCGCAGGCGGCAGCGCAAAGATGGGGCGCGATCCCGCGCATCAGGCGATATTGCCCCTTCGCGGCAAGATACTAAACGTTGAAAAAACGCGCATGGACAAAATACTTGCCAATAATGAAATACGCGCCATGATAACGGCGTTCGGCGCGGGCATAGACGAGGAATTCGATACCAGCAAGCTCAGGTATCATAAAATAGTGTGCATGACCGATGCCGATGTTGACGGCAGCCACATAAGGATACTTATGCTCACGTTCTTCTTCCGTCATATGCGCCCGCTGATAGAGCAGGGCTATGTATACGTTGCGCAGCCCCCGCTTTACAGAATAACAAAGGGCAAGAACATATACTATGCCTATGACGACGAGGAGCTAAACAGCATACTTGAGCGCATAGGCCGCGACCCCAAGCCCCTTATAAACCGCTATAAAGGCCTGGGCGAAATGAACCCGGAGCAGCTTTGGGAAACCACGATGGACCCCGAGCGCAGGGTTATGCTGCAGGTGCATCTTGAGGACGCGATGAAGGCGGACGAGATATTCTCCGTGCTGATGGGCGATAAGGTGGAGCCCAGGCGCGAATTTATAGAAAACAACAGCAAGCTTGTTGTGGATCTGGACGTTTAACAGGGGAGGAGATAAGCGATGAACGAAAACGAGATAAGCCGCATAAGGCCGCTTGATCTGGAAAGCGAAATGAAGAAATCCTTCATTTCCTACGCCATGGCCGTTATTATAAACCGCGCCCTGCCCGACGTTAGGGACGGACTGAAGCCCGTACACAGGCGCATACTCTATTCAATGGACGAGCAGGGCTTCACGGCCGATAAGCCGTTCCATAAAAGCGCGCGTATTGTGGGCGATGTGCTCGGTAAATACCATCCGCACGGCGATTCCAGTGTTTACGATGCAATGGTAAGGCTTGCGCAGGATTTCAACAGCCGCTATATGCTCATTGAAGGCCAGGGCAACTTTGGCAGCGTGGATGGCGACGGCGCGGCCGCAATGAGGTATACCGAAGCCCGAATGTCCAAGCTGGCGGACGAAATGATGGCCGACATAGGCAAAAACACGGTCGATTTCATGCCGAACTTCGACGAAACGCTCATGCAGCCCAAGGTGCTGCCCAGCCGCTATCCAAATCTGCTCGTTAACGGCTCCGGCGGCATAGCGGTAGGCATGGCCACGAACATCCCGCCGCATAATCTGGGCGAAACAATAGATGCATATGTCGCCATGCTCGATAATCCCGAAATAACGGTTGAAGAGCTTATGGGCTACCTGCCCGGGCCGGACTTCCCCACGGGCGGCATAATAATGGGCAACGCCGGCATACGCCAGGCGTACCGCACGGGCCGCGGCCGCATACTGGTGCGCGCGCGCGCGGAAATAGAGGAAGCGGGCAACGGCAAAAGCCGCATAGTGGTAACGGAAATACCGTATCAGGTGAACAAGGCAAGGCTGGTTGAAAAAATAGCCGAGCTTGTGCATGAAAAACGCATAGAGGGCATAAGCGATCTGCGCGACGCGAGCGACCGCAAGGGCCTTAGGATAATAATCGATCTCAAGCGCGACGTTAACGCAAACGTTGTGCTGAATCAGCTTTATAAGCATACCCAGATGCAGGATACGTTCGGGGTGATAATGCTTTGCCTTGTGGACGGCGAACCCAAGGTGCTTAACCTTAGGGAAATGCTGTATCATTATATGCGCTTCCAGGAGGACGTGGTAACACGCCGCACGCAGTACGACCTTGATAAAGCAAGGGAAAGGCTGCACATATTGGAAGGCTTGATGATAGCGCTGGACAATATAGACGAGATCGTTGAGCTTATAAAGCGCAGCGCGAACTCGGCGGAGGCTAAGACGGCATTGTGCGAACGCTTCGGGCTGAGCGAAAAGCAGGCGCAGGCGATACTGGATATGCGCCTTGCAAGGCTGACCGGACTTGAGCGGGACAAGATAAACGACGAGCATGCGGAGCTGACCAAGACCGCCGCCTATTATGAAAGCATACTGGCCGACGAAAACAAGCTGCGCGGCATAATACGCGACGAAATACTGGAAGTAAGGCGCCGCTATGCCGACCCCAGGCGCACGGAGATTGCCCCCGCGTCGGACGATATTGACCTGGACGACATTATTCAGGAAGAGGACATGGCCGTTACCATGACGCACCTTGGCTACGTTAAGCGCATAGCTGCCGATTCGTACAAGGCGCAGAACCGCGGCGGCAAGGGCATAATGGCGCAGGCCACGAGGGACGAGGACTTTGTGGAGCACCTGTTCGTGACGAGCACGCATAATTACATAATGTTCTTCACCAACACGGGCAGGGCGTATAAGATAAAGTGCTACAACATCCCCGAAGCTTCGCGCACGGCCAAGGGCACGGCGATAGTGAACCTGCTGCAGCTTGCCGGCGGGGAGAAGATAACCGCCGTATTCCCCGTGGACAATGATACGGAAGGCGAATATCTTGTGCTTGCCACGAAGGACGGCGTTATAAAGAAAACGCCCATGAGCGACTTTGACAACATCCGCAAGGGCGGCATAATTGCCCAGAACCTTAGATATGGGGACGAGCTGATAAGCGTACTGCTTTCAAAGGGTGATGACGATCTGCTCATAGGCACGCGGGAAGGCAAGTGCCTGCGCTTCAACGAAGGCGACGTAAGGTCGATGGGCAGAGCCGCCACGGGCGTAAGGGCCATAACACTTGAGGACGGGGACGAGGTAATCGACGTTAACCTCATAGCGCCGGGCATGACGGTGCTTTCCATAACCGAAAAGGGCATGGGCAAGCGCACGGATGAAGAAGAATACCCGCTGCGTCACCGCGGCGGCAAGGGCGTTATAGCCAACGCAATAACCGAAAAGACGGGCAAGCTTGCCTGCATGAAGGTTTGCACGGGGGACGAGGACATAATGATGATACGCGACGACGGCACCGTTATCCGCACGCCGGTTGACAAGATAAGCGTGTTCTCCCGCAATACGCAGGGCGTAAGGCTGATGAGGGTTGACGAAGGCACGAAGGTTGCAAGCGTTGCGCTCGCCCCGCACGACAAGGGCGAGGAGACGGAGGAAGAATGAGCCTTTTTCTCACGATAGCGTTCCTGTTCTTTATTGGCAGCATGGCGGGCTGGGTGATAGAGGTGGTGTTCCGCCGCTTCTTCTCCTCCGCCAATCCTGAGCGCAAATGGATAAATCCGGGGTTCCTTTCGGGACCCTATTTGCCTTTGTACGGGTTCAGCTTGTGCGTACTGTTCCTGCTTTCGCTGCTGGAACAATATATACCAATCGAGAATACGGCGCTCAGGAAGGCGGCGCTGTTCGCCGTGATGGCGGCGGCGGTAACGCTGGTTGAATACATTGCCGGGCTTATTTCAATAAAGCTTCTGCATGTTAAGCTTTGGGATTATTCCAAGCAATGGGGCAATATACAGGGCATAATCTGCCCCAAGTTCACGCTGGGCTGGGCTATATTGAGCGCGGTATATTATTTCCTTATTCATCCGCGCATTGAAAACGCGCTCGTTTGGCTTTCCAACAACCTTGCGTTCTCGTTCATAATAGGGTTTTTCTACGGTGTGTTCGTTATAGATTTGGTGAATGCCACGGCGCTGCTGGTCAAGATAAAGCGCTTTGCGGACGAAAAGCAGATAGTGGTAAAATACGAGCAGCTGCGCGAGCATATCCGCGTGAACCGCGAAAAGCGGCTTGAGAAGGCCAAGTTCCTTATGAGCATGGGCCCGCAGAGCGCAGTGGCAGAGCAGCTGAAGCAATATTACGATAAGTTCCGCGACGAATTGGAGCGCAGCAAAAAGGACGCGCGGAAAACCGACGGGGGAGATGAAAAATAAATGGCCGGCTATGATGTAGTGGTGCTTGGCGCGGGCCATGCCGGGTGCGAGGCCTCGCTTGCGTGCGCGCGAATGGGGCTGAACACGGCGGCGATAACGCTTAACCTTGATTCAATAGCCATGATGGCATGCAATCCCGCCATAGGCGGCACGTCCAAAGGCCAACTCGTGCGGGAGATAGACGCCCTTGGCGGGGAAATGGGGCTTGCGGCAGACGATGAATTTATTCAGATGCGCATGCTCAATACCGGCAAAGGCCCCGCGGTCTATTCACCACGCGCGCAGATGGATAAGCGCCGCTATCACGAGCGGATGAAACGCGCGCTGGAGGCGGAGCGAAAGCTTACCCTTATTCAGGGCGAGTGCGCCGCGATAGAGACCGAGCACGGCCGCATAAGCGCAATAAGGCTCTCCGGCGGGGTGAAAAGCGAAGGCGAGCGCATAGAGTGCCGCGCGGTTGTGGTTGCAACGGGCGTATACCTCAAAAGCCGCATTTTGATAGGCGACCGCGTGTGGGAGCAGGGGCCGAGCGGCCTTGCCCGCGCGGAGGGCCTGTCGGCGTCGCTGAGGGAGCTGGGCTTTGAACTGAGGCGGTTCAAAACCGGCACGCCGCCGCGCGTGCTTGGGCGGACGCTTGACTTTGACGAAATGGAAATACAGAATGGGGAGAGCCCCGCAAGGCCGTTTTCGTTCCTGCACGATATGGACAGCCGCGCGCAGCGGCCGTGCTACCTTACCTATACAAACGCGGCTACGCATAAGGTGATACTGGATAACATAAAACGCAGCGCCATGTATTCCGGCCTTATCCATGCCACCGGAACGCGCTATTGCCCCAGCATAGAGGATAAGCTGGTGCGCTTTGCGGATAAGGACAGGCATCAGCTTTTCATCGAGCCGGAGGGCTTATCGACCGACGAAATGTACGTTCAGGGCATGAGCACAAGCCTGCCTGCGGACGTGCAGCGGGATATGCTCAGGACAATACCCGGCATGAGGGATTGCCACATAACCCGTTACGGCTACGCAATAGAGTACGACTGCATAGACCCGCTTTCGCTCAACAATGCGCTTATGAGCCGCGATGTTGCGGGGCTGTTCTTCGCGGGGCAGATGAACGGCAGCTCCGGTTACGAGGAAGCCGCGGCGCAGGGGCTTTACGCCGGAATTAATGCCGCGCTTTGGATAAAGGGCGAAGAGCCGCTTATACTTTCCCGCGCCGATGCATATATAGGCGTGCTGTGCGACGACCTTACCGGAAAGGGCACGAACGAGCCATACAGAATGATGACCTCCCGCGCCGAATACAGGCTGCTTTTGCGGCAGGACAATGCGGACGAGCGGCTGACGGAGCTTGGCAGGCGGACGGGGCTTATATCGGACGAACGCTACGCGCGGCTGATGAAAAAGCAGCAGGAGATAGCGAACGCGCGAATAAAGCTTGAAAAATCCGTTCCGCCGGAGGAAAAGCTTATAAAGCTGATGGAAAGCCGCGGCGAAACCCCGCCAAAAACAGGCATAAAGCTGAGCGAACTGCTAAGAAGGCGCAGCATAGGATACAGTGACCTTGTTATGCTTTATCCCGAAAAGGTGGACGATATAAGCGCGGAGGCGGCGGAGCAGGTTGAACTCAACGAGCGGTATGCAGGCTATATTGAAAAGGAGCGGCTGCACGTTGAAAAATTCAGCGAGATGGAAAACGCGCTCCTGCCTAAAGATACGGACTATTCCCAAATTGCAGGGCTTAGGCTTGAAGCAAGGCAGAAGCTCAACAAAATGCAGCCGGAGAGCCTGGGCCGCGCAAGCAGGATAAGCGGCGTATCGCCCGCGGACATAGCGGTGCTAATGATATGGCTCAAGCGCCGCAAGGAGGCCGAATGACAAAGGAACTTATACTTTCCCTTATACCCGGGGCGAGTGAGGAGCAGGCGGGCAAGTTCATAAAATACTATGAACTGCTGATAGAATGGAATGAAAAAATGAACCTGACCGCCATAACGGAGGAGCGGGAGGTTGCTGAAAAGCACTTTGCCGATTCGCTGCTGCCTATGGAACTGATACCCCAAAACGCCAGGTGCATAGACGTTGGTACCGGCGCGGGGTTCCCGGGAGTGCCGCTTATGATAATGCGGCCGGATATAACCGTTACGCTGCTTGACAGCCTTAATAAGCGCCTTATATTTTTGAATGAAGTAATACGCGCATTGGGGCTTGAGGGCAGGGCGAAAACGCTGCATATGCGCAGCGAGGACGCGGGCCGCGCGGCCGCGCACAGGGACGCATACGACGTGGCGCTGAGCCGCGCCGTGGCCAACGCAAGGGTGCTTGCGGAATGGACGGCGCCGTTCGTTAAAAAGGGCGGCGTCAGCATAATGTACAAGGGCGCGGCGGCGAAGGAAGAGCTGGACGCGGCGCAAAACGCCATGAATAAGCTTTGCCTTGGCGCGCGGCTTATAGAATACCCGTGCGCATGGGGCGAAAGATATGTTATTGCGGCCAAAAAGCTTGCCCCCACGCCGAAGGCATATCCGCGCAAGGCGGGCACGGCAGGCAAATTGCCGCTGTGATAGTATTGTATTGACGGAAGCACTCGCTTTTTGCTACAATAGCGCGTGCAGCAAAATGGGCTTTTTTGCGGAAGGCAAAGGAAATTAAGGAGGGCTAAAAGCTATGCCTGTGTTCGACTTTATAAGAAACAGCGACGGTGCAAAGGGATCAAAACGGCTTGTGGAGGAACGTAGCTTCCATACACCCGAACCCCTATCAGCCGCGCGCCACGTTTGACGAGGAGAGCATTGCCGAACTTGCCCAGTCCATTCAGCAGGTGGGCTTATTGCAGCCGCTGCTGGTAAGAAAGGTGGACGACGGATACGAGCTTGTTGCCGGAGAGCGCAGGCTAAGGGCCGTTACAAGCCTTGGCATGGAAAAGGTGGCCTGCATAGTGCAGCAGGATATTGAGGACGAATCGAGCGCGATGATGGCGCTGATAGAAAACCTGCAAAGGGAGGATCTGCATTACCTTGAAGAAGCGCAATGCTACCAAAAGCTGCTTGAAACATACGGCCTTACGCAGGAAGAACTGGCCAACCGCCTTGGCAAAAGCCAAAGCTCCATAGCGAACAAGCTGAGGCTTTTAAAGCTTTCCGATGAGGTAAAGGCCGCCATGACCGAAAAGCGGCTCAGCGAACGCCACGCAAGGGCGCTATTAAAGCTGACGGACGATAAGCAGCGGCTTGACGCGGTGGAAAGGATTGCTGAAAAGGGGCTGAGCGTTAAGGAGACCGAGCAGATGGTTGAAAAAACGCTGAACAAGGCATATGACGAAAAGCAGGACGGCGCAAAGCCGCGGCCAAAGCTGATGCGGATAGTGCGCGATTACAGGCTGTTCATGAACACCATAAATCAGGCCGTGAACCAGCTTAGGGAATCGGGCATGACGGTTGAGGTTGAGCAGAGCGACAG
>OKSO01000850.1_pt1 | contig 11502 bp, 9 predicted proteins | sample 1606241 | NCBI WGS metagenome assembly OKSO01 (sample SAMEA3879540, study PRJEB24766) | human gut metagenome | biome: human-associated habitat; feature: feces | place: USA | collected 1985/1987
TTCTTTACCTCCAGCAGACAGATTTCGATGATAAGCAACGCGAAAACTGAGCTTGAAAACGCAAAGGTTAACATAGAAGCCACGATAGAATCAGCCAAGAAAGACATCAGCCGTCTTTCCGGAATGAAAACGAGGGAGCAGGAAAACAAATGAAGACAATATTCAGGATATTTTTAAGCGATATAAAAAAGATACGCACAAATCTTATGGCGTTTGCGGTAATGATAGGTATTTGTATACTGCCGGCGCTGTATGCGTGGTTCAACATTGCGGCAAACTGGGACCCGTACTCAAACACAGGCAATATCAAGGTTGCGGTCGCAAACTGCGATAATGGCACTAAGCTTGCTTCAAAGGAAATCAACATCGGCAATCAGATAGTGGATAATCTTAAAAAGAACACGCAGATGTGCTGGACGTTCGTAGATAAGGAGCAGGCGGAAAACGGAGTAGTAACAGGCGAATATTATGCCAGCGTTGTTATCCCCGAAAATTTCAGCGAGAGCTTCACAAGCATACTTTCGGGCAAGCTGACACGTCCGCAGATAACCTACACGCTCAACGAAAAGAAAAACGCTATCGCTCCGAAAATCACCGACAAAGGCGCAGAGGCGATAAAAACTCAGGTAAACGAGAGCTTTATTGACACGATTACCACCGAGCTTGCAGGAATATTGAACTACACCTCCGAGCAGGGCAACAAGAAATTCACCGAGATAACAGACAATATAAAATCAGCCATAGGCGACGTTATCGACAATCTTTCCGCTTTCCAAAGCTCGATTTCGCTGATAAGCACAACACTTGACAGTGCAGATACAATGATTGCAAACACCAAAAAGTCTATTCCGGATCTTGAGCAGCTTCTTGCGCAGTCGGGTACTCTGACATCTTCCGCCAAGGACAGCATTACGGCTGTACAGGCAGTAGCAACACAGATAACCGCCGCTACAGATACCGTCCTTAATTCAATCGACACGCTTTACAGCAATACGGAAAGCAGTATTTCGGGCATCACGGGTGAAATCGCCGCCGATGCCGACAAAGCCGCCGAAAAGATAAGAGCAACAGCGGAGATAAACAGAAAAACAATTGATGCACTGAATAATATCCGCACCCATGTTGTAACAGTCGGTGAAAAGCTCGGAATTGATGTCAGCATTATGACCGATGCAATCGACAGGAATATAGAAAAGCAGAACGCAATCATCGACAAATTAAACAGCGGTGCAGACACTGTCAGCGCAACAGGTCACGCCCCCGATAATTTTGAAAGTGATGTAAACAAGCTGATAACCGATTCAAAGAAAGAATTTGACGGCATAAAAACCACTTGGAACACTTCTGTCAAAACTGCTATGGATACTGCCGTAAACGAGGTATTCAAAACGCTTGACGGAATTTCCGCACTGCTTTCTGACGCAGGAACATCTGTTCCGAATATCGAAACGGCTCTCACCGATGCTCAGAACTCGCTTGCAAGCCTTAAATCCTGCCTTACCGACCTCGATAAAATAATCGGCAACGCTAAGAACAAGCTCACAGATATGCAGAAAAAGGTCGATGATATAAGCAGTGACCAGGCGCTTATAGCTTTTATCGAAGAGGTTTCAAGTGACCCGTCATCAATCGGCGAATTTATGAGTTCGCCCGTTGAAGTAAAAACCGTCAAGGTTTATCCTGTAGAAAATTACGGCTCAGCCATGACGCCGTTCTATACGATACTCGCTATCTGGGTAGGCTCTATCGTGCTTGTCGCCGTACTGAAAGCAGAGATCAGCCGCCGTGACATCGAAAAGCTCGGCAGTAATGTAAGACCGATACAGGCTTATTTCGGCAGATATATGATTTACCTTATGGTATCAATAATTCAGGCGATAATAATCGCACTCGGCGACCTTTTATTCCTGAAAATACAGTGTGAAGACCCGCTGTTGTTCATCATCGCCGCCGTTGTATCTTCTATTGTATTCTCACTGCTCATCTACTCACTGACGATCACATTCAGCGTAATAGGAAAGGCTCTTGCGGTAATTATCCTTGTACTTCAGGTTGCAGGCTCTGGCGGTACATTCCCTCCCGAAGTTCTCCCCGAATTTTTCCGCAGCATTCTTCCCTATCTGCCCTTCAGATACAGCATAAACGCAATGCGTGAAGCGGTCGCAGGCGTATATGCGCAAAGCTATATAGAAGACCTGCTCTACCTGCTGATTTATGTTGCGATAGCCCTCTTTATCGGCATAGTGCTGAGAAAACCGTGTATAAGAATAATGAAGTTCTTCAATAAACGCCTTGAAGATACCGATCTTATAATTTAACCGAACATAATAAAAGTACCCTCTTTGCCGTTTATACGGTAGGGAGGGTACTTTATTCTGAAATTATTGTATGCTTAAACTCACCACGGCTTTACCGTGCCTACAATATCGCTTATCTTCTCTATTTTCTGTTCGGCGAGGAACTTTTCCATACCCTCGCATACCTTTATCGGCGCATAAGGATCGTTGAAGATAGCCGTACCCATCTGTACAGCAGATGCACCTGCCATCATCATCTCTATAGCGTCCTCAGCCGTTGCAATGCCTCCCATACCGATAACGGGTATCTTGACCGCATTCGCCACCTGCCATACCATTCTTACTGCAACAGGGAACACTGCAGGACCCGAAAGTCCGCCGACATTGTTGTGCAGGATAGGCCGTCTTGTCCTTATATCAATTCTCATACCAAGCAGAGTGTTTATCAGCGAAACGCTGTCTGCGCCCTCAGCCTCAACAGCCTTTGCAATTTCTGTGATATTCGTTACATTCGGAGTAAGCTTTACGATAACGGGCTTCTTTGTAGCATTTCTTACCGCTCTTGTAACGCTTGCCGCACCCTCGCAGGTAACGCCCCATGTAGCGCCGCCCTGCTTTACGTTAGGGCAGGAAATGTTCAGCTCTATCATATCAACATCGGTAGCATCCAGCTTTTCTGCAACAGCTATATAATCGTCAATTACCGCACCTGCGATATTTGCGATAACCACAGTATCCTGCGTTCTGAGTCTGGGCAGATAGTAATTTATAAACTTGTCAACACCGGGATTCTGAAGTCCGACAGAGTTTAATATTCCGCTCGGAGTTTCTGCTATTCTCGGAGGGATGTTACCGTCCTTCTTATTTAAGGTCGTACCCTTGCAGGAAATACCGCCGAGTGCCGACAGCGGATAAAGATCGGTATAATCCTCGCCGAAGCCGTATGCGCCGGAAGCGGCTATTACAGGATTCTTGAAATGCTTACCGCATACATCTACCGAAATATCAGGCTTGAAACTCATAATACTACCTCCTCACCGCTGAACACAGGGCCGTCCTTGCATACTCTAAGCACCTTTTCTTCTCCGTCACGGATAACCGTGCAGGCACATACAACGCACGCACCTACACCGCAGCCCATACGCTGCTCAAGAGAAACCTCCGAGTATACCCCTGCCTGCTTTGCCGCCGCAACGACCGCTTTAAGCATAGGAGTAGGGCCACAGGCATATACCGCCGCAACATCGCCCTTTGCAAGCTCATCTGCAAGCGGCTGTGCTATCGTACCGTGTACTCCCGTGCTTCCGTCATCAGTACATACTATAACGTTTGCCCCTGCAAGCGAATAATCCTTGTCAAGTATAACCTTGTCAAAGCTCCTGAAGCCAAGTATAGCCGTACATCTGTCGCCGTACATCTTTGCAATGTCAAGCAAGGGAGGCGTGCCTATTCCGCCGCCTACAACTATTACCCTGCCGTCCTTCTTTGCAGGAACGGTAAAGCCGTTGCCGAGCGGAGCGATAACGTCCATAAGATCTCCCTTGTTAAGTTCGGAGATCTTATCCGTACCCTTGCCCCTTACTTCAAAAACGAGCCTCATAGTGCCGTTTTCCTTATCGACCGAGCATATAGAGATAGGTCTGCGGAGCATATATCCCTCCGCCTTTATCTGAACGAACTGTCCGATATGTGCGTTTTCGGCAACCTCGGGACATTTCAGCGTATATGAATATATCCCCTCACCGAGCGCTTTTTTATCAACTATCGGATATGAATCACAAAAAAAGCTCATATATTTTCCTTTCCTGCGGTTTTGCCGCTGTGTAAAAATCAAGGCAACACGTTATTTTATCATGTTGCCTTGCTTCCTTGTTGCATAATCAACTGCGCATTATTGTATTGTCATCCTTGACAATTTTCACCTTCGCCGTAAGCGCTTCATCATCGTTTTCGCTTTGCTTCGGCTTTATCACGTTGTTCTTCTTCCTGTCTGCAGGCTTCGCTATCGCCTTCAGTCTGCCGTACATAAAGTATACAACAAGCGCCCCCACTATAACGTCAAGCACTGTCTGAAGGCTGAACCACGATTCCATAGCTCCCATAAGGTTGCTCTGCGTTATATAAGTGTAATCCCACAGTGCCATAAGCACAAGTATTCTCAGCAAGCTGTTTGTTATCATCAGATTGTCGTAATACTTCTGAGCATTGTCAGCCGTGATTACAAGCGTCCTTGACCTATGAGGTATAAACATATACACTATCGAGAACACGAATGCCGCAAGTGCGATAAAAGGCACTATGCCGCCGCATATCCACATATATGCAGGTAAGCCGTCAGGATAAACATTATTCAGCACCATTGTCGGATGCGCCATCTGATAATAGTATGCGTATGTTGTCTGATACAGAAGTACCGCCATTATAAGACCGAAAGCGTCTATAAATCCCCTCAATATCGTGTAATTGAATTTTACTTTATATTCGCCTGTTCTCAAAATCGCACCTCATTATATCTTTGTTATATCTACCATTTCAAGATCGTCTACAGTCTTGTCCATAGCGATACACTTTACAAGAGCGTTTGCCGTATCGACAGATGTAAGACAAGCGATAGAACGCTCAACCGACTTACGTCTTATCTTAACGCTGTCGAGAGCCGGCTTTCTGCCTGTTTCTGACGTTGAGATAACGTAATTTATCTTGCCGCTTTCAAGCAGGCTTATTACGTTAGGCTCCTTGTCCTCGTGTATACGATAGGTAAAGTTTGTAGCTATCATATTTCTGTTCAGCATTGATGCCGTACCGCTTGTGGCATACAGTTCAAAGCCGAGCTTTTCAAATTTCTCCGCCAGCGGTACTATCTCGGGCTTGTCTGAATTCTTGACGGTGAACATTACTCCGCCCTTCTTGAATATCTTGAAGCCTGCCGCTATAAGTCCCTTGTAGAGAGCTTCCTCAAATGTCTTTGCTATACCGAGTGCCTCACCCGTTGACTTCATCTCAGGACCGAGCTGTGTATCAACATCGTGGAGCTTTTCAAAGCTGAATACGGGAACCTTAACCGCAACATAGTTGCCAACGGGATAAAGTCCGCTGTGGTAGCCCTGCTCCTTGAGAGTTTCGCCGAGCATTATCTTTGTTGCAATATCGACCATCTGAACGCCCGTAACCTTGCTGATATAAGGAACGGTTCTTGATGATCTCGGGTTTACCTCGATAACGTAAACCTCGTTGTTATATACAACATACTGGATATTCACAAGACCGATTACGTTCAGTGCCTTTGCAAGACGCTCCGTGTATGTCACTATCGTGCTCTTTATCTTGTCGGATAATGTCTGAGCGGGATATACCGAGATACTGTCACCCGAGTGAACTCCGGCACGCTCGATATGCTCCATGATACCGGGGATAAGGAAGTCCGTACCGTCGCAGATAGCGTCAACCTCGACCTCAGTACCCATAAGGTACTTATCTATCAGCACAGGGTTTTCAAGTTCTGTAGCCGTGATGATAGTCATATATTCGGTAACATCGCTGTCGCAGTGAGCGATTATCATATTCTGACCGCCCAGAACGTATGACGGACGGAGCAGAACAGGATAGCCAAGCTCGTTTGCGGCTTTGAGCGCTTCCTCGGTCGTGAATACCGTATGTCCCTTAGGACGAGGAATTTTACACTTTTCGAGCAGTTCGTCGAACTTCTCCCTGTCCTCTGCATCATCAATGCTTTCAGCCGAAGTACCGAGTATTCTTACTCCGCTCTCCTGTAAGTGCTTTGTCAGCTTTATAGCCGTCTGACCGCCGAACTGTACTACAACGCCGTAAGGCTTTTCGGTAGCTATCAGCGAGTCAACATCTTCAAATGTCAGCGGATCGAAGTACAGTCTGTCGCCCGTATCAAAGTCGGTCGAAACTGTTTCGGGGTTGTTGTTGCAGATAATTGCTTCATAGCCCATTTCCTTCAGTGCCCATACGCAGTGTACCGAGCAGTAGTCGAACTCGATACCCTGACCTATTCTGATAGGACCTGAGCCGAAAACTATTATCTTCTTTTTATCCGTCGGGTGCTGTTCGATAAATTCCGCAGCTTCGTTTTCATCGTCATAAGTGCTGTAGAAGTAGGGCGTTTCAGCCGAGAACTCTGCGGCACAGGTATCAACCATCTTGTATACTGCGTGACGTGTCTTTATGCCCTTGTCAGCAAGCTTCTGACCGGACAGCTTCTCGATAGTCCTGTCAAGGTAGCTGTACTTCTTCGCAAGGTCGTATTTCTCCTGTGTAAGCTCGCCGTCCTCAAGCCACAGCTCAAGCTCTGCAAGGTTTTTAAGCTTGGTTATAAACCACTTGTCGATAGTGGTTATATCATGTATCTCCTGAACGCTGAAGCCCCTTCTCAGCGCCTCGAATACGCAGAACGAACGGTCAACATCGACATCGTGGAGCTTTGCTCTTACTTCTTCGTCTGTCAGCTTCTTAAAAGCCTTTTTACGCATCGTGTCCATACCAAGTTCTATTGAACGTACAGCCTTCATCATAGCTTCTTCAAAGCTCGTTCCGATAGCCAGTACCGAGCGTTTTCTTTGCGTATACGAACTTATCAAACGGCCACTTCGGGAACTTTACTACAACGTAGTCAAGCGCAGGCTCAAAGCAGGCGTAGGTCTTGCCTGTTACCTGGTTTACGATCTCGTCAAGAGAATATCCTATCGCTATCTTTGTTGCAACCTTTGCTATAGGATAGCCTGTAGCCTTTGACGCAAGCGCCGATGAACGTGAAACTCTGGGGTTTACCTCGATTACCGAGTATTCAAAGCTGTCGGGCTTTAATGCAAACTGACAGTTACAGCCGCCCTCGACCTTCAGCGCCTGAATGATGTTCAGCGCCGCTGTTCTCAGCATCTGATATTCCTTGTCTGCAAGCGTAACCGCAGGAGCGATAACGATACTGTCGCCTGTGTGAACGCCGACAGGGTCGAAGTTTTCCATCGAGCAGACGGTGATAACGTTGCCCTTTGCGTCACGGATAACCTCAAACTCGATTTCCTTCCAGCCCGAAATACACTTTTCAACAAGTATCTGTGTGATAGGCGAAAGACGCAGACCGTTTGTTGCGATCTCGTGTAATTCGTCCTTGCTATATGCAATACCGCCGCCTGTACCGCCGAGCGTGAACGCAGGACGTACAATTACGGGATAGTGTATAACCTCGGCAAAATCCAAAGCGTCCTCAACGGTTTCAACTACCTTTGAGGGAATACACGGCTCGCCTATAGCCTCCATAGTATCCTTGAACGCCTGTCTGTCCTCTGCCTTGTGTATAGTTTCGGGATTTGCACCGAGCAGCTTTACACCGTTCTCGGCAAGGAAGCCTTCCTCAGCAAGCTGCATTGAAAGTGTAAGACCCGTCTGACCGCCGAGCGTTGACAGAATGCTGTCCGGCTTTTCTATCTTGATTATCTTCTTTACTACATCCAGCGTCAGCGATTCAATGTATATCTTGTCCGCCATATGCTTGTCCGTCATGATGGTAGCGGGGTTTGAGTTTATAAGTACGACCTCAAGACCCTCTGCTTTAAGCGCACGGCACGCCTGCGTTCCCGCATAGTCAAATTCAGCAGCCTGTCCGATTACGATAGGACCCGAGCCTATAACGAGAACTTTCTTTATATCACTTCTTAACGGCATTTCTTATTCTCCTCCATCAGACTGATAAATTTATCGAACAGATACGCAGTGTCATGCGGACCTCCGCACGCTTCGGGGTGGAACTGCACAGTGAACGCAGGAGCATTCGTGTACATAACGCCCTCACAGGTCTTATCGTTTCCGTTGATATGGCTTACCTTGCCTGCACTTTCGGGAAGGCTGTCGCTTACGACCGCATAACCGTGGTTCTGCGATGTGATGAATGTTCTGTCAACAGTAACATCGGTTACAGGCTGGTTTCCGCCTCTGTGACCGTATTTCAGCTTGACAGTTGTCGCACCGTTTGCAAGCGCTAAGAGCTGATGACCGAGGCAGATGCCAAACGTGGGTATCTTGTGAGGGATAAGCTCCTTCAGCGTATTTATGGATACCGTGTTGTCCTGAGGGTCGCCCGGTCCGTTTGAAAGCATTATGCCGTCCGGAGCGAATTTCAGTATTTCCTCCGCACTTGTGTCGTAGGGGAATACCGTCACGTCACAGCCTCTCTTTACAAGCTCACGTCTTATATTGAACTTATAGCCGTAGTCCATAAGCGCAACCTTGTATTTGCCGTTTTCGGCACTGAACTTCTCAGGCTGCTTTACGCTTACCTTCGGCACAACAGGACCTACAACATAAGCCCTTATTCTTTCAAGCGCCTGTGCCTTGAATTCGTCTGTCGGCTCGCTTGTTGTGATCATGCCGTTCATAACACCTGTTTCACGGATTATTCTTGTAAGCCTTCTTGTATCTATGCCGAACAGTCCGATAATGTTGTGCTTTTTCAGAAAGCCGTCTATGTCGCCTTCACAGCGGAAGTTTGACGGTACCTCGCAGTATTCACGCACGATATAACCGCTTACCACGCTTGTCTTTGACTCGTAATCCTCGTCATTCACGCCGTAGTTTCCGATAAGAGGGAATGTCTGCGTTACAATCTGTCCGCAGTAGCTTGGGTCTGTCAGCGTTTCTTCGTAACCTGTCATTGCCGTTGTGAATACTATCTCGCCTACGACCTCGCCCTCACAGCCGAAGCTCTTGCCCGTGAACACCGTTCCGTCTGCAAGTATCAGATATGCGGTCTTTGCTTTGTTAGCCTTTAAGTCCATTTAATTCGTTCCTTTCATATATTTTTCTTTTTTGTTCTATCACTTAAGGGAGCTGTATCTTTCCTACAAAGCCCATTATCTCATCTCTCATACGCAGTGCCTCTCTGAATGCCGCACCTGCGAAATCATGCTCGTCACAGCCTTCTTTTTTATATGCTGTCATTATTCCTCTCGAGCTGTTTACTATACCGCCGAGACCGTTCACATCAAATGCGGCGGCAATGTCCTTGGCTGTTGCACCCTGTGCGCCGTATCCGGGGATAAGGAAGAATGTGTGAGGGAGCTTTTTACGAAGCTCGGCGATCTGTTCGGGATATGTCGCACCTACTACTGCACCTACGCCCGAATAGCCGTATTTGCCGGGAAGCTCCTCTCCCCACTTTTCGCACATATTGCCCATTCTTTCATATACGGGAACACCGTCTATCAGCAGATCCTGAAGCTCGCCGCTTGACGGATTCGATGTCTTTACCAGTACGAAAATGCCCTTGTCGTTTTCCTTGCACACCTTGATAAGAGGATTGATACCGTCGCTTCCGAGGTATCCGTTTACCGTCAGAGCGTCGCCCATAAAAGGCTCGTATTCCTCGTTTCCTACCTTTACCTTGCCCAGATGCGCTGCGGCATACGCTTCCATAGTTGTGCCTATATCGTTACGCTTGCCGTCTGTGATAACATACATACCTCTGCTTCTTGCATATTCCTGCGTCTTGTACAGCGTTTTCATTCCTGCCGTACCGTACATTTCATAATAAGCCGCCTGAGGCTTTATTGCAGGAACTACCTCGTGGAGAGCGTCTATAAGACACTTGTTGAATTCAAGTATCGCCTTTGCCGCACCCTTGAGCGTTTCGCCGTACTTGTTGAAAGCCTTGTCCTTTATGTACTGAGGCACATAGTCGAGCTTGGGGTCAAGTCCTGCGACTGTGGGGTTCTGCTTTTCGCAGATTGCACGAAGAAGATTATCCATTGACATTTTCGTATCCATCCTTTTTATTTATTTCAAGTATATCGGAGCTTACTTGTCCTCGTATACTATTTTTCCGTTTACCAGTGTGTACTTTACCCTGCCCTTAAGGGTCATTCCCTTGAAGCAGGTGTTCTTTGACTTTGAGTGGAGCTTTTCGGGGTCTACCGTCCAGCTTTCGTCAGCGTCAAATATTGCGATGTCCGCAATATCGCCTATGCCGAGCGAGCCTCCCTCTATTCCCAGTATCTTTCTGGGGTTGACGCACATAAGTCTTACTATGTGCATAAGGCTTATCGTACCCGTGTGATAAAGTCCCGTCAGTGTCGCCGCAAGCGATGTTTCCATTCCCACAACGCCGTTGGGAGCTTTCTCGAAGTCTGCCTTTTCCTCTGCACTGTGCGGAGCGTGGTCGGTTACTATGCAGTCGATAGTGCCGTCTATTATAGCGGCGGTTATCGCCATAACATCGTCCTCCTCACGAAGCGGAGGATTCATTCTGTAGTCCGCATCTCTTGACAACAGCTTTTCGTCCGTCATCATAAAGTAGTGCGGAGCGGTTTCGCAGGTACACATAACACCGATATGGGTATTTCCTCTTATCGTGTTCACACTGCCCTTTGTCGAAACGTGCGCAATGTGTATCGGCATCTGCGTATCCTGTGCTATGGCAAGCTCTCTTGCCGTGATTATATCCTCGCTCAGCCTGCTCATACCCTTTACGCCGAGCTGCTGAGAAATCTTTCCCTTGTTGATTATACCGCCGTCTATTATCTCAAGATCCTCACAGTGCGAAATTACCTTCAGCCCTGCATAGTGTGCCTTTACCATTGCCTGCGCCATCATATTCGCAGATTCAACGGGTCTGCCGTCGTCGCTCACCGCAACACAGCCTGCCGCCTTTAGTTCGTCATAGTCGCACAGTTCCTTGCCCTGCATACCCTTTGTGATACAGCCGACAGGATAAACCTTCGCCTTTGCTTTCTTTGCCTTGTCGAGAATATATTTTACCGTTTCCTTGTTGTCAACGGGCGGTTTCGTGTTCGGCATACACGCAAGCGCCGTAACACCGCCTGCGACAGCCGCCTCACAGCCTGTAAAAATATCCTCTTTATATGTCTGTCCGGGATCTCTCAGATGAACGTGCATATCGCATATACCCGGTATCACCGTAAGCCCGTTGCAGTCTACCACCCTTGCGTTCTTATCGTCGCATTCAAGGTTATCGCCGAGCGCACGGATAAAGCCGTCTTTTATAAGTATGTCCTTTTTGCCTTCAAAACCGTTCACATAATCAACAACATGACCGTTTTTCAGTAAAATTGTCATTATAGCACCTCGCAATTCTGCACAAAAGCCGTGTCTTTCTTCCTTGACGATGAAAAACACGGCTTTAATTCATATCCGCCCTTAGCAGATAAAAGATCCCATTTTACGAAAG
>OKSO01000851.1_pt1 | contig 11488 bp, 9 predicted proteins | sample 1606241 | NCBI WGS metagenome assembly OKSO01 (sample SAMEA3879540, study PRJEB24766) | human gut metagenome | biome: human-associated habitat; feature: feces | place: USA | collected 1985/1987
TAGTTTTAATGCGCTATCTTTGGTTAGTAGCGGAAAAGCATTACATTTGTCTTCAAATTTAGACACAATATGCAGACATCGGACAGCATCGTAATCATCCCTACCTACAACGAACGGGAAAACATCGAGAATATCATCCGTGCCGTTTTTGCTCTGAAACATGGTTTTCACATCCTTGTCATTGAAGACGGTTCGCCCGACGGAACGGCTGCCATTGTAAAGACCTTGCAGCAGGAGTTTCCCGACCGCCTTTTCATGATCGAACGTAAAGGTAAACTGGGATTGGGAACAGCCTACATCACCGGATTTAAGTGGGCACTGGAACATTCATACGAATACATCTTTGAGATGGATGCCGATTTCAGTCACGACCCTGCCGACCTGCCACGCCTCTACTCAGCCTGTCATGACGAGGGCTATGATGTAGCTATCGGTTCGCGCTATGTGAGCGGTGTCAATGTCGTCAACTGGCCCATCGGGCGCGTGCTGATGAGCTATTTCGCGTCCAAGTACGTGCGCATGGTCACCGGCTTCAAGGTCCACGACACCACCGCCGGCTTCAAGTGCTACCGCCGCCGTGTGCTTGCCACCATCCCCCTCGACGAGATACGCTTCAAGGGCTACGGCTTCCAGATTGAGATGAAGTTTACCGCTTACAAGATAGGGTTCAAAATCAAAGAGGTGCCCGTCATCTTTGTCAACCGTCGCGAGGGTGTCAGCAAGATGAGCGGTGGCATCTTCGGTGAGGCTTTCTTTGGTGTGATGCGTCTCCGTTGGGACGGCTGGTTCCGCCATTATCCCGCCTTGCCCAAAGCCTGAGCCATCCCTCTCTTTGAGTGAAGCGATTTCACGCCTATGACGATAGAAGATTTAAGCAGACTCTACGGAGCGTGCCCGCAAGCGGGTGCGCTCGTTAAGGTTTTGGCCGAACCTGCCACCCGCCATATCTATATACAAGGTGCACAGGCGTCGGCCACGCCTTTGCTCTTTGCCTCGGTGGCCGACAGAGTGGCCGTCCCCGTGGTCTTTATCCTCCCCGATGCCGACGAGGCGGGCTATTTCTACCACGACCTTACTCAGATTATGGGCCAGGAGCGTGTGCTCTTTTTCCCTTCGAGCTACCGGCGCTCCGTGCGCCACGGCCAGCGCGATGCCGCCAACGAGATACTGCGCACCGAGGTGCTCGGCCGTCTCAGCTCGCGCAGCAGTGGCGACGTGCTCTATGTGGTCACCCACCCCGAGGCTCTGGCCGAGATGGTGGCGTCGCAGCAGAACATCGACGACCACCGCATCCATCTCGCCACGGGTCAGACCATCGACATCACCGATGTCGCCCATCGTCTGCGCGACCTGGGCTTCGAGATGGTCGACTATGTCTATGAGCCAGGTCAGTATGCCCAGCGCGGCAGCATCATCGACATCTATTCCTATTCGAGCGAGTATCCCTACCGCGTCGACTTCTTCGGCGACGAGATTGATACCATCCGTACCTTTGAGGTCGAGGACCAGTTGTCTAAGGACCGCAAGTCCGAGATAGACATCCTGCCCGAACTTGCCCAGACCGCCACCGAGCGCGTGTCCTTCCTGCAGTTCGTTCCCGACGATACGCTGCTCGTTGCCCCCGACTTCGACTACGTGGGCAGCGTGGTGGCGCGCGTCTATAGCGAGGGTTTCTCCTCCCAGGCTCTCACCGAGCGGCTTGAGGGTGCCACCGAGATGGAGCGCCAGCAGATAGAGCGCGAGATGCGGCGCGAGTGGGCTCTCTGTCCGCCGTCGCAGTACGACACCCTTCAGGCACGCCTCCGCCATGTGTGGTTTGGCATGAATGTGGGCGCCCATGCCGATGCCCAGTCTGGCGCCACGGCTACCATCGCCATGAACATCACCCCGCAACCCCTCTTCCATAAGAATTTCGACCTCCTGCGCCAGTCGCTCGAAGACTATCTGCTCCAGGGCTACCGCCTCTTTATCCTTGCCGACAGCGCCAAGCAGCAACAGCGTCTGCGCGAAATCTTCGCCGAGATGGGCAGCGACCGCGAGCGCTCCCACCTCGACGCCCAGCGCACCGGCATCGACTTCGAGGGCGTCGACAAGGCCCTCCATAGCGGCTTTGCCGACAATGCGCTGCGCATCTGCTGCTTCACCGACCACCAGATATTCGACCGTTTCCACAAGTACAGCCTTCGCAGCGACCGCGCCCGTTCCGGCAAGATGGCGCTTACCATGAAGGAACTCTACGAGCTCGAGCCCGGCGACTTCATTGTCCATGTCGACCTCGGCATCGGCAAGTTTGGCGGCCTGGTGCGCGTGCCTGTGGGCGACAGTTATCAGGAGGTGATACGCATCATCTACCAGCACAACGACAAGGTCGATGTCTCCATCCACTCGCTCTACAAAATCAGCAAGTACCGCCGCCAGGACACCGGAGAGCCACCCCGCCTCTCCACGTTGGGCACCGGCGCCTGGGACCGTCTCAAGGAGCGCACCAAGAAGCGCATCAAGGATATTGCCCGTGACCTCATCAAGCTCTATGCCCGTCGCCGTCACGAGAAGGGCTTCCCCTTCAGCGCCGACTCCTTCATGCAGCACGAGCTCGAGGCCAGCTTCCTCTACGAAGATACCCCCGACCAGCTGCGAGCCACCCAGGAGGTGAAGGCCGATATGGAGCGTGCCCGCCCCATGGATCGCCTCGTCTGCGGAGATGTGGGCTTCGGCAAGACCGAGGTCGCCGTGCGCGCTGCCTTTAAGGCCGCGTGCGACTCTAAGCAAGTGGCGGTGATGGTACCTACCACCGTGCTCGCCTTCCAGCACTACCAGACTTTCCGCAACCGTCTGAAGAACTTCCCCGTGCGCGTAGACTATCTCAGCCGTGCCCGCACGGCGCGCCAGACCACCCAGGTGCTGAAAGACCTGGCCGACGGCAAGATAGACATCCTCGTGGGCACCCACAAGCTCATCAGCAAGACCGTCAAGTGGAAAGACCTGGGTCTGCTCATCATCGACGAAGAGCAGAAGTTTGGCGTCTCGACCAAGGAGAAGCTGCGCACCATGAAGACCAATGTCGATACGCTCACCATGTCGGCCACCCCCATTCCCCGTACCCTGCAGTTCTCGCTCATGGGTGCCCGCGACATGAGTGTGATGCGCACACCGCCGCCCAACCGTTATCCCGTGCATACCGAGGTCGACACCTATGGCCACGAGGTCATCGCCGAAGCCATCAACTTTGAGATGAGCCGCAACGGACAGGTGTTCTTCGTCAACGACCGCATCTCCAATCTGCCCGAGATAGCCAACCTCATCCACAAGTATGTGCCCGACTGCCGTGTGGCCATCGGCCACGGCCAGATGCCGCCCGACGAGCTCGAGCAGGTCATCATGGGATTTATCAACTACGACTACGATGTGCTGCTCTCTACCACCATCGTCGAGAACGGCATCGATATATCCAATGCCAATACCATCATCATCAACGATGCCCACCGCTTTGGTCTCTCAGACCTGCACCAGATGCGCGGAAGGGTAGGCCGAAGCAACCGCAAGGCCTTCTGCTATCTGCTGGCTCCCCCCAAATCGCTGCTCAAGCCCGACGCGCGCCGCCGGCTTGAAGCGCTTGAGAATTTCTCTGAACTGGGCAGTGGTTTCAACCTCGCCATGCAAGACCTGGATATCCGCGGCGCCGGCAATCTGCTGGGTGCCGAGCAGAGCGGTTTCATGGAGGACCTCGGGTATGAAATGTATCAGAAGATACTGTCCCAGGCGGTCACCGAACTCAAGAACGACGAGTTCCAGGACATCTATGCCGACGAGATGGCTGCCGGCCGCGACATCAGCGGCGAGTTTGTCGACGACTGTGCCGTGGAGAGCGACCTCGAGATGTACTTCCCCGACACCTATGTGCCTGGCTCGAGCGAGAGGATGCTGCTCTACCGCGAACTCGACAACATTACCGACGACCGCGAGCTCGACGCTTATCGCCAGAGGCTCATCGACCGCTTCGGACCCATCCCCCACGAGGGCGAGGAGCTCATGCAGGTCGTGGCGTTGCGCCGGCTGGGCAAGCGGCTTGGCTTCGAGAAGATTATCCTGCGTCAGGGCCGCATGACGCTTCAGTTTGTGGGCAACCCAGACAGCGTCTACTACAAGAGCACTGCCTTTGGCAAAGCCATCAACTACATGGCTGCCAACCCGCGGCGCTGCGAGCTCAAGGAGGTCAAGGGCCGACGGCTCATGCACGTGGCGCAGATAGCCACCGTGGGCGATGCCGTGGCTCTGCTGCGCGAGATAGACAGCCAGACGCCCACCTCATTCAACGCTTGACACATTATGATTATACTCTTTTCGGTCTTGATTTATTTCGGGCTGCTGCTGGCCTTCAGCCGGCTCACCACGCGCGGCTCGAGCAATGACACATTCTTTCGCGCCAACCGCCGCTCGCCCTGGTACATGGTGGCGTTTGGCATGGTGGGCGCCTCCATCTCCGGCGTCACCTTTGTCTCAGTACCCGGCATGGTGGGCGCCAGCGACATGACCTATCTGCAGACCTGCATGGGCTTTATCCTGGGCTACATTGTCGTGGCTTTTGTGCTGTTGCCCATCTACTACCGCTACGACCTCACCACCATCTACACCTACCTCAGTCTGAGGCTGGGGCGCTGTTCCTACCTCTCCGGGGCTTCGTTCTTCCTGCTGTCTAAGATGACCGGCGCCGCCGCCCGTTTCTATGTGGTGTGCATCATCCTCCAGGAGTTTGTCTTCGACAGCATGGGCATACCCTTCTACATCACCGTGCCGCTGCTGGTGGTGCCGATATGGCTCTACACGCGCCGTGGCGGAGTGAAGACGCTGGTGTGGACCGATACGTTCCAGACCCTCTGCATGTTTGCCGCCCTGATACTCATCATCGTCCATGTCACCGATGCCCTCGACATGAGCCTCGGCCAGGCGATGGGCGCTGTGATGGACAGCGGTCACAGCCGCGTGTTTGTCTTCGACGACTGGGTGTCGCGGCAGAACTTCTGGAAGCAGTTCTTCAGCGGCGTGTTCATCGTGGTGGTGATGACCGGACTCGACCAGGACATGATGCAGAAGAACCTGACCTGCAAGACGCTGCGCGAGGCGCAGAAGGACATGTGTAGCTATGGCGTGGCGTTTCTGCCCGCCAATGCGCTGTTTCTCTCCCTGGGCGTGCTGCTCATGATGCTTGCCCAGCGCACGGGCGTCGACGCCTCGGGCGACCAGCTGCTGCCTGCCTTTGCCGCCTCGGGAGAACTGGGCATGGCGGTGGTCGTGTTCTTCACCATCGGCATCGTGGCGGCGTCGTTCTCCAGTGCCGACTCGGCCCTCACCTCGCTCACCACCTCGTTCTGTGTAGACATACGCGGGCGGGCCAACGACGAGCGCCTGCGCCATCGTGTCCACGTGGGTATGGCTGTGGTCTTCGCCCTCTTCATCCTGCTCTTCCGTGTGTTCAACAACACCAGTCTGCTCGACGCCATCTATGTCATGTGTTCCTATACCTATGGTCCGCTGCTCGGCATGTTTGGCTTTGCGCTGCTCACCCGCCGCACGGTGCGCGACCGCTGGGTGCCCTATATCGCCGTCGCCTCGCCCCTCATCTGCTTTGGCATAGACACCGCCACCACCGCCCTCTGCGGATATCACTTCGGCTACGAGCTGCTGATGCTCAATGGTCTACTCACCTTTGCCGGCATGTGGGCGGTGAGCCGTAAGGGCGACGCCCAACCTCAACCCACGACCGGGCTGCAAGCATAGAGCCAGCCTTACTGCCACAGGCAACGGCCTTACCATAACCAGGGCTGGACTTCTCACATGGAGTCCAGCCCTCTTCTTTGCCGCTGCCTCGGTCGCAGCCAGCTTAGCCTCAGTCTCGGTCAGATGCACCGATGTGCTGACGGCCTTTGGCGGCTCGTATCGTATGTCACGTGAGTATGCGTCGGAAGTCACGGGCCCACGTAACATACGATACGAGCCTACGTAACATAAGGCACGAAGCAGCCATGGTGGTGAATGTGATGGTTGTCAATGGCTTTGGCGGGTGTGGCGATGTCCTCTCGTATTGCTGTGGGGTGCGCGGTGGTCTGGCAGTATTGCTTGTGTCGGTCTGCCTGTAGTGTCGGAAGGTGGCAGGGCTTGCCGCCGCGACCGCGATGGGGCAGGGCAGTGGTGCGAAAACAAAAGTCAGCCATTCTCCCGTTGCCGGGCGGATGGCTGACTGTGATAGCTATGGTCTTAAGTTACTTCTTAATCTGCTTGGAGTTGTGGGCGAATATCTGCTGCTTCTTTCCGGCTTTGGGCTCGGTCACCTTGATTTTGGTGAATGAGCCGCGGCTCACGTCGTCGAGGACGATGGCTGGGCGGTAGTCGGCCTTGCGGGCGGTAAGGCGCACGTTGCGGAAGGTCACTCCGTCGGCGTGGCGCACGTAGAAGCCCCAGGCGGGCAGCTCCTTGTGCTGGGAGAACTCAGGATAGGCGCGAGGCATCTCGGGCACCTTGTCGAGTTCGTCGGTTCCCACGCGGGCGTAGTTGGGGTCGCCTCCGCCGGGGTAGACTATCTCTACATTCTCGATGCTCACATTGGTGATGTGGTTGTTCTCAAGTCCTACGATGGCCGAGGGCGAGATGTTGCGTGGGTTGTCCTCGGTGGGACCCTCATACTCGTATCCGGCGTCGGGCTTGGTGCCGGGCACCTCGGCATATACGTTGGAGATATGCACATTGTCCATACGGCTGCGGCCGGGTTTGTTGGTGTCGTCGTTGACATCGATGAGTTCATGGGCATCGCCACGTCGCTGGCCCACAACGAGATAGATGGGGTTGCCGGTGTTGATGGCGCGCAGACTGTCTACGATGATGTTCTCCACGTGTCCCCCGTCGACAGCCTGTATGGTGATGGCCGAGCGGAAGGTGTCGAAGATGGTGTTGTTGACGATGCGTATGTTCTTGAAGCCGCCTACCGATGCGGTGCCAAACTTGATGCCGCTGGCGCTCGAGCAAGCCTTGTTGTTGCGCACGGTGATGTTCTGGCAGAGGCTCTTGGCATCGTGCGACTTGAGGCAGATGGCGTCGTCGGTGGCGTCGACGTAGCAGTTCTGGATTAGCGCTCCGTTGCAGTCTACGATGTCCATACCGTCGTTGTTCCAATAGGCGCGGCTGTGTACGGTGATGCCGTCGATGACGAGGTTGGTGCACTGGTCGTAGGTCTGGGTCCAGAAGGCCGGGTTCTGCAGCGTAATGTCCTTGACGGTGACATTGTTGCACTCACGGAAATAGATGAGCTTTGGGCGGTTGGCCACGCGGCCCAGCTTGAGCGGGTCGTTGATGATGCCGTTGCACGCCTGAGCCAGGAAGTTGTTGGCGAGCGCGCGGCCCTGTCCCTCGATTACTCCCTTGCCGGTGATGGCTATGTTGTTTTGCTTGTTGGCGAGGATGAGTCCGTACCAAGAGTTGAGCTCCATGTCATAGTCGTAGGGATTGGTCGACCCCACGAGTATGGCGCCTTCACTGAGGTGCAGGGTGACGTTGGACCGCATGTGGATGCTGCCTGTGAGGTAGCGGCCTACGGTGAATACGAGTCTGCCACCGCCCTGCTGTGCGATATAGTCTATCGCCTTCTGGATGGAGCGGGTGTTCATGGTGGTTCCGTCGCTCTTGATGCCGAAGAGGGTCATCTGGTAGTCTTTGGCGGCGACGTTGGCGGCGGCGAGGGTCATCAGCGCCGCCAGTATCAAATGTCTTATCTTGCTCATAGTTTTATGCTGTTGGGTAGTAGGTTAATAACGGGGCTGTGTAAGACAGTCTTTGACAGTCATCTTTCCACACTCCTTGGCCTCATAGAGAGGCATAGCGGCGTCGGAGAGACCCAGGGTCACGGCTGTGACCTGGACGTTGTGGCAGTGGTCAAACTGCAGTGGCGGGCAGGCATAGTTCTGCAGGGTGACGCCGCTTGTCTGCACGCCTTTGCAGCGGTCGAGGGCGACGAGGGCAGGCACCTCAGCATTGGCGTCGGCGTATCCGCGAGCGGTCTGCTCGGCAATGTCGGCGATGAGTGCGTGGTTGTTGCCGTCAATGATGCCCTTGCCGGTGATGGCTATGTCGTGCTGTCCCTGGGCATGGATGAGTGCGCGGCGAGGGCTTCCCTTATGGTCGTAGACCGAGGGAGAGGCCACGAGCACGGCTCCTTCGTGTATCACGAGGGTTACGCCCGATTTGAGTTCGATGCTTCCGGTGAGGTAGCGGCCTACGTAGAAGACGAGGCGTCCGCCGCCCTGGGCAGAGATATAGTCTATGGCATGCTGTATGGATCGGGTGTTGTTGGTCACTCCGTCGCTCTTCACGCCGAAGGCTACAGCCTGATAGTCTTTGGCCATGGCCGAGATGGAAGTCAGGGCCAGCAGGGTGGCGCAGAGCAGAGTCTTTATCTTGTTCATAATAGTTATGGTTTAGGTGTTACTTGTTGCGTGTAGAGTGGTATAGCACTTCCTGTACCTTGCCCTTGCTGTCGGGCTCTATGTACTGCATGTCTTTCAGGGTCAGCCCCTTGACGTCGTCGGCAACGATGGCCGGACGGTAGTCGTGCTTGAGCGCACGGAAGACGATGTTGTCGAAGGTGACATTCTCGGCATGGCGCAGATAGAAGCCCCATGCGGGCAGCTCCTTGAACTGGGAGAACTCGGGGTAAGACTTAATCATCTCGGGGATGCTGTCGAGGTCTTTGGCCGTGGTGCCGCGGTAGGCGAAGAGCGGGTTGCCGCCGCCGGGGGTGACTATCTCGATGTTCTGCAGCGTCACGTTCTTGATTTTGCAGGTGGGGATGCCCACTATACTGGCCGGCGAGATGTTGCGCGGCATATCCTCTACCGGTCCTTCATAGCTGTAGCCAGCGTCGGGCTTGAAAGAGGGTATCTCAGCATAGACATTGCGGATGGTAATGTTGCTCATGGATGGGCGCTTGCCCTTGTTCCATCGCTCGCCGGTACGCAGGAAGATGACGTTGCCGGTATTGATGGACCGCACGCCATCGACCTCGATATTGTCGATGATACCTCCATCGACAGTAGCGAAGGTGATGGCAGAGCGATACGTGTTATAGATGGTAAGATTCTTGACTTTGAAGTTGCGGAAGCCTCCGCGTGATACGGTGCCAAACTTCAGACCGTTGGCACTGGAGCGGCCTACACAGTCTTCGACCACCACGTTCTGGCAGATGTGGTCGGCAGAGTGGGACTTGAAGCAGAACACGTCGTCGGCAGCGTCGATGGTGCAGTTGCGTATCACCACTCCGTCGCAGTCTACGACGTCTATGCCGTCGTTGTTCCAATACGACTTGCTGTCTACGGTGATGCCCTCGACCAGCAGATTGCGGCACTGGTCGTAGGTCTGGTTCCAGCTGGCGGGGTCGCGCAGGGTGATGCCCTCGACCACCACGTTGTCGCACTCACGGAAATAGATGTTCTGCGGGCGGTTGCCCTCATAGGGGCGGCCGTTGCGCAGCGCGTCGTCGTAGAGCCCGCGGTTGATGATATCCACCTGGTTGTAGGCGGTCTGTGCGCCCTGTCCGTTGATGGTGCCCTTGCCACGGATGGCGATGTTCTTCTGTCCGAAGGCAAAGATGAGCGACTGCCAGTTGACCACGGGACTCTTGTCGTAGTCCCAGGGATTGGTAGAGCCCAGCAGCTCGGCGCCGTTTTCAAGCGTCAGCGTGACATCAGACTTCAGATAGATGGTGCCCGTAAGGTAACGGCCCGGCGTAAACACCAGGTTGCCGCCTCCGTGGCTGCTCACGTGGTCGATGGCATGCTGGATGATGTTGGTGTTGAGCGTTATGCCGTCGGCTTTGGCTCCGAAGTCGGTGACGCGATAGTCGCCGGCATTGGCTGTGACGCCCATAAGTGTGCAGAGCACACAGAGCAGACTCTTAGTAATAGTTCTCATGTCGTAGATAGTTATGTTTCTCGCAGCAACATGGCTGCGAGTGGTGATTGTTAGATATCTTTACGCCTACAAAATTAACAATAATCGCCTTCTCATGTGTGTGATTTTTGATATTTGCCCCCCGCTATTTGTTTCCCATCACGCAAATTCCCCCGACACTGACCGCAGAGCCAGAGTCGGGGGAAACCGCTATATATATTATAATAAGGTGTACGTCTCAGCCAACCCTATCGGTTGAGATAGCGCTCGGCCTCGAGCGCGGCCTTGCATCCGCTGCCGGCGGCTACGATGGCCTGACGGTAGGTGGGGTCGGCACAGTCGCCGGCGGCAAAGACGCCTTCGACATTGGTGCGCGGCGATGCGCCCAGGGTCTTGATGTATCCCTGCTCGTCCATGTCTATCTGTCCGCGGAACTCGTCGGTGTTGGGCTTGTGGCCGATGGCGAGGAAGAAGCCGTCGATGGGTAGATCGTAGTGACGCTCATCGGCTTCGCCACGTCGTGCCACCAGGTGGGCACCCTCTACGCCGTTGTCGCCATAGAGTCCTTCGGTGTTGTGTTCGTAGAGGATTTCTATCTTTGGATTTTCTTCGACGCGGCGGCGCATGATGTCAGAAGCGCGGAGGTAGGGCTTGCGCACAATCATATAGACCTTGGTGCAGAGGTTGGCCAGATAGGAAGCCTCTTCGCAGGCGGTGTCGCCGCCGCCCACTACAGCCACCACCTTCTTGCGGTAGAAGAAGCCGTCGCAGGTGGCGCACGCCGACACACCCATGCCATTGTACTTCTGCTCATCGGGCAGACCCAGATATTTGGCGCTGGCGCCGGTGGCTATGATGATGGTGTCGGCCTCTATCTGAGTGCCGTCGTCGATGGTCACGATGTAGGGACGCTTGGACAGGTCGGCTGCCGTCACCACGCCGTCGCGGATATCGGCACCGAATCGCTCGGCCTGCTCGCGCAGTTCCATCATCATCTGGTTGGCATCGACACCTTCAGGATAGCCGGGGAAGTTTTCGACGATGGTGGTCTGGGTGAGCTGACCACCCGTCTGCAGACCGCAATACTCGATGGGCTGCAGATTGGCGCGGCCGGCGTAGATGGCGGCTGTATAGCCGGCGGGGCCGCTGCCGATGATGAGACATTTGGTATGTTCCACGTTGTTATTGGGCTAAGAGTTTTTCTATTTCCTTGCTGATGTTGTCGAGGCTTTCGGTGGGCTCGAAGCGGGCTACCACCATACCGCGCTTGTTGATGAGGAACTTGGTGAAATTCCACTTGATATCGCTCTTCTGCTTGTAGTCAGGGTCGGCCTCGCTGAGCATCTTGTCGAGGACTGGGGTGAGGGGATGGCTCTCGTCCCAGCCGGCAAAACCGCGCTGCTCCTGCAGAAAACGGAAGAGAGGGTCGGCATCGTCGCCGTTGACCTTGACCTTCTTGAAACGGGGGAAGTCGGTGCCGTAGGTGAGTTTGCAGAAATTGTGGATTGGCGTGCGCTTGAAGATGCGGCGGCGCAGGCCCTTGCGCTTGCCGGAT
>OKSO01000866.1_pt1 | contig 11389 bp, 10 predicted proteins | sample 1606241 | NCBI WGS metagenome assembly OKSO01 (sample SAMEA3879540, study PRJEB24766) | human gut metagenome | biome: human-associated habitat; feature: feces | place: USA | collected 1985/1987
ACCCCGGACGACAGCTACCACGGTATCACCTACGCCGAGCGCTTCGGTAAGGAGGGGGCGTTCATCACCAAGGCCACCGCGCAGCTGATGCGGGACTTCGGCTCCATGCAGTCCCCCATGAATGCCTATATGCTGAATCTTGGTCTGGAAAGCCTGCACGTTCGGATGCAGCGCCACTGCGCCAACGGTATGGCGGTGGCACAGTTTTTGGAGAACCACCCCAAGGTGGCCTATGTGAACTACTGCGGGCTGGAAAGCAGCCCCTACCATGCACTGGCGCAGAAGTACCTGCCAAACGGCAGCTGCGGCGTGGTGAGCTTTGGTCTGGCTGGCGGACGTCAGGCTGCCAGCACCTTTATGAAGGAGCTGAAGCTTGCCGCCATCGAGACCCATGTGGCGGATGCCCGCACCTGCTGCCTGAACCCCGCTTCCAGCACCCATCGCCAGATGAACGACGAGCAGCTGGCTGCCGCCGGTGTGCCCGCCGAGCTGGTGCGCATGAGCTGCGGTCTGGAATCTGCCGAGGATCTCATCGCCGATATCGCGCAGGCGCTGGATAAGGTATGATTCCCTCCCGTGAAAATACATTTGTCGCGGCCAACAGGCAGCGACAAATGTGAAATCAAAAATCATGATTCCTCTGAAGATGGCAAAGCGAACGCGGAGCCATTTTTGGATCATCTAGCAAAGGAGCAACCATCCTATGCCGCTGATCATCCCCAAGACCTTGCCCGCCTTTGATGCCCTGTACGAAGAAAACGTCTTTGTCATGCACCGGGAGCGGGCGCTGGCGCAGCATATCCGCCCGCTGGAAATTCTGATCCTGAACCTGATGCCCACCAAGATCGCCACCGAGACCCAGATCGCCCGGCTGCTGGCAAACACCCCGCTGCAGGTGCATATGACCCTGCTGCAGACCGCCAGCCACTCTGCCACCCATGTGTCGGCTGCTCACCTTGAGGCTTTTTACAAGACCTTTGACGAGGTGAAGAACAACCGCTACGACGGCATGATCATCACCGGTGCGCCGGTGGAGACCATGGATTTTGAGCAGGTGGACTATTGGAACGAGCTGTGCGAGATCATGGACTTCAGTGAAACGAACGTCTACTCCACCCTTCATGTCTGCTGGGGCGCACAGGCCGGGCTGTACTACCACTACGGCGTGCGCAAGCAGCTGCTGCCGGAAAAGATGTTCGGCGTGTTCGAGCACCGGGTCACCCGCCCGGCAAACCCGCTGGTGCGCGGCTTTGATGAGGTGTTCTACGCCCCCCACAGCCGCCATACCGGCATCTGCCGGGAGGATGTGGACAACTGCGCCGCCCTGCGCATTCTGGCCGAGAGCGATGCCGCCGGACCCTTCCTGATGAGCACCGAGAACGGGCGGCAGATCTTTGTCACCGGCCACCCGGAGTACGATAAGTACACGCTGGATGCCGAGTATAAGCGGGACGTAGCCAAGGGTCTGCCCATCCATGTGCCTGCCAACTACTACCCGGACGATGACCCCGCAAAGCCGCCGCTGTTCCGCTGGCGCGCCCACGCCCATTTGCTGTACGAAAACTGGCTCAACTACTACGTTTACCAGAACACTCCCTACGATCTGGGAGATATCCAGCGGGTCAAGCACGAGAAGTAAATAACAAAAAGGCGATGCCGTGCGGCATCGCCTTTTTGTTATTTCTTACGTTTTGCGGGCTTTTTCTTCCGCACACTGTAGCCGAAGGTGCCAAGCTTTCTGCCAAGGGCCAGATACTCGCCGTGGCTGTACACGATGAGGTTTGCCTTGTCCAGACACAGCTTGCCTTTTTCGTCCAGCAGGCTCTCGTCCACATCGCAGGCCACCACCTCGGCCAAAAACAGGTCGTGGCTGCCCAGCGGGATGCGCTGGGTGATGCGGCACTCCAGATTGACCGGGCTTTCCTCCAGCACCGGGCAGTCGGTCAGCACGCTGCCCGGGGCGGCGTGCAGGCCGCAGGCGGCAAATTTATCTACATCGCGGCCGCTCTTCACACCGCACCAGTCAATGGCGCGCACCAGCTTTTCGGTGGGCAGGTTGATGGCGAACTGCCCGCTCTCGCACAGCAGCTGATGGCTGTACCGCTCCGGGCGCACGCTGATGGATACCATGCTGGGCTGGGTGCAGATGGTGCCTGTCCAGCCGATGGTGATAAGGTTGGGCTTATCCAGCCCGCCGCAGGATACCAGTACCGGCGGCTCCGGGTTCAGAAGGGTGTTGCCCTTCCAGCTTTGCTTGCTCATCCGTGATATTTCCTTTCGTAGGGAGCCCATGTGCGCTCCGAGATGATATAGCGCGGGCGGGCTTTGGTTTCCATATAGATCTTGCCGATATACTCGCCGATCACGCCCAGACACACCAGCTGTACACCGCCCATAAAGCAGACGATGCACACGGTGGACGCCCAGCCTGCCACGCTGCTGCCCATAGCGGCGCACACGATGGCCCAGATGACCCCGATAAAGCTGACAAGGCTCACCACGATGCCCGCCCCGGTGATGATGCGGATGGGCTTGTTGGAAAGACTGGTAATGCCGTCAAAGGCCAGTGCCAGCATCTTGCTCAGGGGGTAGTGGCTCTCGCCGGCCAGGCGCTCGTGGCGCTCGTAGGTGACCACATCGTGGGCAAAGCCCACCAGCGGTACCATACCCCGCAAAAAGATGTTGACCTCCTTGTAATCCGCAAAGCTTTCCAGCACGCGGGTGCTGATCAGGCGGTAGTCTGCGTGGTTGAACACGATATCCGCGCCCAGAGCGTTCATCACATGATAAAAGCCCTCGGCGGTGAACCGCTTGAAGAAGGTATCGGTGTCCCGGCGGCTGCGCACGCCGTACACCACCTCGGCACCGTCCAGATACTTTTTCACCATCTCGTCCATGGCGTTGATGTCGTCCTGACCGTCACAGTCGATGGAGATGGTAATATCGCAGCTGTCGCTGTGCAGCGCCTCCATCAGCCCCGCCAGCACGGCGTTCTGGTGGCCGCGGTTGCGGCTTTGGGAGATGCCGATATAGTGCTCGTCCTGTGCGGCAAAGCCTTGAATCAGCTCCCACGTTTTGTCGCGGGAGCCATCGTTGACAAAGAGCACCCGGCTTTTATCGCTGACCAGCCCCTGTGCGGTCAGACTGTGGATCTTTTCCAGAAACATGGGTGCTGTAATGGGCAGCACCTGCTCCTCGTTGTAGCAGGGGATCACGATCCATAAAATCGGTTTTGACATATTTAAAAATACTCCTATATTAAAAATAACAAGATGATGCCGCTGACGGTTACGGCCTTCCAGTGAAAAAGAGTTTTAGAAAAATCCGCAGATTTTTCTAAAACTCAAATATAAAATAAAATTTCCGCTGAATACAGCCAAAGCGCACGCGGCGGCTATTCAAATGGTCACTGCACCATTTGCTTCAGAACCTCAGGCTCCAGCAGCTTGAAGCTGCTCTTGTAGGTGTCCAGCAGGCCGTCCCGCTGCATCTGACTCAGCTCGCGGCTGAGGGCGCTGCGGTCGCAGTTCAGGTAATCTGCCAGCTGGATGCGGGAGAACGGGATGCTGAAGGTCAGGCTTCCGGCCCGTTCGCTCTCGCTCAGAAGATAGGCGCACACCTTGGCCCGCAGACTTTTGAGCACCAGCAGGTCTACCCGGCGGGAGAGGGAAAAATATTTATCGCTGATGGTGCGCACAAGGTTCTGCACCACCCGCTGGTGGGCGGGGCTGCCGTCCGAGAGCAGCAGCCGCTCGTAGGGCAGCAGCAGCACCTCGCAGGGGGCGGCAGCCAGCACGGTGACCGGGCTGGACAGACTGGAGCCTCCCAGCACGTCCCCGAATACCCCGCCCGGCTCTACCCGGGCAATGGGGATGCGCACCCCGCCCGGTGCCGGGCGGTAGGCTTCCAGCTCGCCGGACAGCACGATGCCTACCCGGCGGCTGGGTTCCCCCGCCAACACAAGGGCTTCGCCCTTGCCGTAGCTGCGCACGCTTGCCCCCAGCCGGGACAGCAGCGTGCTGAGCTCCGCAGCGGAAAGACCTGCGAACAGCGTGGTGTTTTGTAACAGCGGCAGATAATTATTCATCGCAACTCCGCAGAGAAAACAACGTTCTCTGCAGCCTCCTGCAATTGCGTTGCACACGCAACGGTATTTTTACCCCTATTATAGTAAACTGGAACGCGCAAAGCAAATGATTTTGCAAAATTTTCAAAAAAAGGCCGGTTTCCGTCCCCGCAGCGGGGCGTGCCGGGTGTAAAAAGGAGTATTTCATGAAAAAGATCCTGTCCTTACTGCTGGCGTTCAGCCTTGCACTGAGCCTTGCAGCCTGCGGCGGCAGCGCAAGCTCTGCCGTTTCCAGCACGGCGGTGTCCGAAGCTGCTTCCTCTGCGGCTGCTTCTGAGGAAGAGACCGCAGCGCCGCTGTCTGCCACCGAGCCACTGCGCATCGCCGGGCTGAAGGGTCCCACCACCATGGGGCTTGTCAACCTGCTCTCGATGGAGCAGGCTGGCACTGCCGCCATGGACTATGACCTGCAGCTTTACGGCGCTGCGGATGAGATCGTGCCGCTGCTCATCAAGGGCGAGCTGGACATGGCCGCTATCCCGGCCAATCTGGCAGCGACCCTGTACCAGAAAACCAATGGCGGCATTCAGGCTGTGGCAGTGAACACCTTGGGCGTTCTGTATGTGGTGGAGCAGGGCGACACCGTCCACAGCATGGCAGACCTCAAGGGCCGCACCATCCTGTCCACCGGCAAGGGCACTACCCCGGAGTATGTGCTGCGCTATCTGCTTACCGCCAACGGCCTTGACCCGGACAAGGATGTGGACATCCAGTATTACAGCGAAGCCACCGAGGTGACCGCCCAGATGGCCAGCACGCAGGATGCCATTGCAGTGCTGCCCCAGCCCTATGTGACTGCCGCCGGGCTGAAGGACGACACCCTGCGGGTAGCCCTTGACCTGACCGCCGAGTGGGACAAGGTAGCAGACACCCAGTTGATCACCGGTGTGACCGTGGTGCGCAAGGCCTACGCCGAGGAGCACCCGGACGTGGTAGCTGCTTTTCTGGCAGATTACGCCCAGAGCGTGAACGCCGCCAACACTGATCTGGACGGCACCGCCGCTCTGTGCGAGGAGCAGGGCGTGGTGGCAAAAGCCGCCATCGCCAAAAAGGCACTGCCCAACTGCAACATCGTCTGCCTGACCGGCGAGGAACTGAAGGCGGACGTCTCCGGTTACCTGCAGGTGCTCTACGATGCCGACCCCGCCGCCGTGGGCGGTACGCTGCCCGGCGAGGACTTCTACTGGACAGCCCAGTAACAGCCTGAAAAAAGCATTCCATCTCCCGCCGCTCTGCCGTGGTACGCAGCGCGGCGGTTTTTTGTTGAGAAAACGATTTTGAATGGCTTCCGCTGCGCTCTAGCCATTTTCAGCGGAAAAAATATTTTTTAATTCGCAATTCTGGAAAATCTGCGGATTTTCCAGAATTGCCTTTTCACAGGGGGCTGTAACGATAAAATGGCGGTTTAGAATGCACCTGCTGCTCACCGCTACGACCCCACCCGTGAAAATAGCGTTTGGAGCGCTCCGCAGAGCGCGACAAACGCGAAACTATAAATAATAATACCTTGATTTATGGCCAGAGCGCCAGCGGAGGCCATTTTAAATCGTCCCGGTTGCAATTCCGCTGCAAAAGTTCTACAATAGAAGCACATTATAGAATATGGAGGGAAAACCTATGGCTTGCACTACCATTCTGGTCGGCAAGGCAGCATCGTACGATGGATCTACCATGATCGCCCGCAACGATGACTCCGGCTCCGGCCATTTCACCGCTAAAAAATTCACCGTGATCCACCCGGAGGAGCTTCCCAAGACCTACCGCAGCGTCCTCTCCCATGTGGAGATCCCCCTGCCGGAGGGCGCACTGCGGTTTACCGCCATGCCCAATGCCGTGGAGGGCAAGGGCATCTGGGCAGCTTCCGGCGTCAATGCCGCCAACGTGGGCATGACCGCCACCGAGACCATCACCTCCAACCCCCGCGTGCTGGGCGCAGACCCGCTGGTGGAGTATCAGCCCGCCAAGGGCGAAAAGCCTGAGGTGCCCGGCGGCATCGGCGAGGAAGATATCGTCTATCTGGTGCTGCCCTACATCCGCTCTGCCCGCGAGGGCGTGCTGCGTCTGGGCAGTCTGCTGGAGCAGTACGGTACTTACGAGATGAACGGCATCGCTTTTCAGGACGTAAACGAGATCTGGTGGCTGGAGACCATCGGCGGTCACCACTGGATCGCCCGCCGCGTGCCGGACGATGTGTATGTGGTCATGCCCAACCAGCTGGGTATCGACAGCTTTGATCTGGAAGATGCCTTCGGCGCACAGGAAAACTACCTCTGCTCCGCCGACCTGCGGGAGTTTATTGCCAAGAACCACCTCGACCTCTCTTTGGACGGCGCACTGAACCCCCGGGACGCCTTTGGCAGCCACGATGACGCCGACCACGTTTACAACACCCCCCGCGCATGGTATATGCTGCGCTACCTCAACCCCCGCACATGGGTGTGGGAGGGTGCCGATGCCGACTACACCCCCATGTCCGATGACCTGCCGTGGTGCATGGTGCCGGAGCGCAAGGTGACCCCGGAGGACATCAAGTATATGCTGTCCAGCCACTATCAGGGCACACCCTACGACCCCTACCTGAGCTACGGCGACAAGTCCGCAAAGGGCGCGTACCGTTCTATCGGCATCAACCGCAACGACTTTATGGCGCTGCTGCAGATGCGCCCCGACCAGCCGGAGGAGTCCCGCGCAGTGGAGTGGGTGGCCTATGCATCCAACGCTTTCAACACCATGGTGCCCTTCTACGCCAACGTGGAGCGCACCCCGGAGTATCTGGCAAACACCACTGGCACTGTGTCCACCGATAACTTCTACTGGACCAGCCGCCTGATTGCCGCCATGGCAGATGCTTCCTATAATAAATCCCTGTTCCACCTCGAGCGCTACGAGGAAGCCGTGCTCTCTGCCGGCCGCGCACTGGTGAACCAGTACGATGCAAAGCTTGCCGCCGAGCCGGACGCTGCCCGCCGCGCCGCCCTGCGGGAGGAAGCCAACACCGCCATCGCCGCCATGCTGCAGGAGAAGGCCGCCGACACGCTGGATAAAGTCCTGTTTGAGCTGAGCAGCCAGATGAAGAACGCCTACTCCCGCTCGGACGCCTGATTGAAACCAGCCTGAGCACCAAAACCGGTCACGACCGGTCACATAAACGCAAAAAGACCACCGCATACACAAGTGCGGTGGTCTTTTTTTGGCGTAAAGACACTCTTGTATCCTAGATGTTAGCAACCGTGCACAAAAATCGAGGACATTTTTTGTGAGCGAAAACGACTAAAAATGATTGATTTTGACTGATTTTTTGCTATAATAAAGCTACAGACAACCAAAACACGCCAAGACCGTGCAAAACCGGTCAGACGTGGGAAGGAAAGAAGGGGAAAGACACCATGCTGGCAGAGGAACGTTTTGCACTGATCTTAGAACAGCTGAACGAAAAGCGCACCGTGACGGTGCAGCAGCTGTGCGAAGCGCTGCACACCAGCGAATCCACCATCCGGCGCGATTTGACCGAGCTGGATCGGCAGGGCAGGCTGACCAAGGTACACGGAGGGGCTACCCTGCCGGACAGCCGCTTTCTGGCAGACGAGCCCACCATGGAAGCCAAGGAGACGCTGGCGGTGGCAGAAAAGCGCAGCATTGCCGCAGCCGCCGCAGCGCTCATCACCGCCGAAGATTTTGTGTTCATCGATGCAGGCACCACCACGCTGGAGCTGGTGCGGGCGCTGACGGGTGCGGCGCTCAAGGCCACCTATGTGACCAACGGCGTGGCGCACGCCCGGCTGCTGGCACAAAAGGGCTGCCGGGTGTATCTGCCCGGCGGGCTGCTGCGCCCCCAGACCGAAGCCATCGTGGGGGCCCCGGCGGTCAGCAGCATCCAGCAATATAACTTCACCAAGGCATTTATGGGAGCCAACGGCGTGGCGCTGGAAGCGGGCTTTACCACCCCGGACCCCGAGGAAGCAGCCGTAAAGGCTGCAGCCGTCCGCCGTGCAAGAGAGAGCTGGTTCCTTGTGGACGACGCCAAGTTTGCCAAAATTTATCCGGCGGTCATCACGGATCTGCACAGCGGTGCCATCCTGACCAACCGCTGCCCGAACCCCAAGTATAAGCAGCAAACATTTGTAAAGGAGGCAGAAGTATGATTTACACTGTTACTTTTAATCCGGCTATCGACTATGTTGTGCGCTTGGACGCACCGCTGGAGGTGGGCGCAGTGAACCGCGCCAAAGGCGAGGACTGTGTGCTGGGCGGCAAGGGCATCAACGTGTCCGGCGTGCTGGCGCAGCTGGGCTGCGAGAGCGTGGCACTGGGCTTTGTGGCCGGCGAGACCGGCGCATGGCTGGAGCGCGGTCTGGCGGCGCAGGGACTGAAAACCGACTTTGTGCATCTGGAAAACGGCATGACCCGCATCAATGTCAAGATCAAGGCTGGGCAGGAGACCGAGCTGAACGGCGCAGGCCCTGCCATCCCGGAAAGTGCGTTGCAGCAGCTGGAAGCCCAACTGGACAAGCTGGCCGAGGGCGATATCCTCATTCTGGCAGGCAGCATCCCGGCAAGCCTGCCGCAAAGCGTCTACGAGCGGCTGCTGGCGCGGCTGCAGGGCAGGGGCGTGCGCGCAGTGGTGGATGCCACCCGCGACCTGCTGGTGAACGTGCTGCCCTACCACCCCTTCCTCATCAAGCCCAACAACCATGAGCTGGGCGAGATCGTGGGCAAGGTGCTGACCACTGATGCCGAGATCGTGGCCGCTGCCCGCACTCTGCAGGAAAAGGGCGCCCGCAACGTGCTGGTGAGCATGGCAGGGGACGGCGCGCTGCTGCTGGACGAGCAGGGACAGGTGCACCGCATCGGCTGCCCCAAGGGCAAGGTGGTCAACAGCGTGGGCGCGGGCGACAGTATGGTGGCCGGTTTTGTGGCCGGATATCTGCAAAGCCGCAGCTACGCGCAGGCGCTGCGTCTAGGCACCGCCTGCGGCAGCGCAACGGCTTTCAGCCTTGGGCTTGCCACAAAGGAAAAGATCGACGAGCTGCTGGCGCAGCTTTGATACACCCTAAGATAAAAGGAACAAAGGAGGAAGTTTTATGCGCATTACTGAGTTATTTACCGCACAGTCCATTGCGCTGGACGAAGCGCTGCAGACGCAGGAGCAGATCCTGAGCCGTCTGGTGGAACTGCAGGCTACCCACGGCAACATCACCGATAAGGATGCCTACAAAAAGGCGCTCTATGCCCGCGAGGCCGAGGGCTCTACCTATGTGGACAACGGTATCACCGTGCCCCACGCCAAGACCAATGTGGTCACCCGTCCCAGTCTGGCTGCCCTGCGGCTGACCACCCCGGTGCAGTACAACGCCGAGGATGACGGCACCACCGACCTGCTGTTTGCCATTGCCGCTCCGGAAAACGGCAGCTTGCACGTGGATATGCTGGCGCGTATGATGCAGATGCTGATGAACGAGGACTTTGTGGAAAAGCTTAAAGCTGCAAAGAGCCCCAAGGAGTTCTTGGAGTGCATCGACGCGCAGGAGGAAGCACAGTTCGGCGCAGAAAGCTTTACCCAGCAGGCCATCCCGCAGGACGGCTACCGCATTCTGGCTGTGACCGCCTGTGTCAACGGCATTGCCCATACCTACATGGCGGCAGAAGCACTGACCAAGGCCGGAGACAAGCTGGGCCTGCCCACCAAGGTGGAGACCAATGGTTCGGACGGCGCAAAGAATATCCTGACCCGCGCCGAGATCGCCGCCTGTGACGGTATTATCGTAGCAGCGGAGAAAAAGGTGGATACTGCCCGCTTCGACGGCAAGCCGGTGCTGTTCACCCGCGTAGATGACGGCATCCACAAGCCGGAGGAGCTCATTAAGAAGATCGCCCACGGCGAGGTGCCTGTGTTCCACGCCGAGGGCGGCGCAGCAGCCGAGGATGACGCTTCCGGCAAGGACAGCTTCGGCCGCAGCCTGTACAAGAACCTGATGAACGGCGTTTCCCATATGCTGCCCTTCGTGGTGGGCGGCGGCATTATGATCGCGCTGGCCTTCCTGCTGGATGATTACAGCATCAACCCCGCAAACTTCGGCATGAACACCCCCGTTGCCGCCTTCTTCAAGACGGTGGGCGGCGCAGCCTTTGGCTATATGCTGCCCATTCTGGCCGGCTTCATCGCCATGTCCATCGCCGACCGCCCGGGCTTGGCCGTAGGCTTTGCCGGCGGCGTGCTGGCCATGAACGGCACCAACTTCACCGACCTTGCCGCAGGCAGCACCACCGGCATCTCCGGCGGTTTCCTTGCAGCGCTGCTGGCCGGTTTTGCAGCGGGCTACATCGTGCAGTTCCTCAAAAAGATCACCGAAAAGCTGCCCGCCAGCCTGAACGGTATCCGCCCGATGCTCATCTACCCGCTGGGCGGCATTCTTATCGTAGGTGCGATGATGTGCGCCGTGAACCCGGTGATGGGTATGATCAACACCGCCATGACCGACTGGCTGAACGCACTGGGCGGCAGCTCCAAGGTGCTGCTGGGCGCTATCGTGGCCGGTATGATGAGCGTGGATATGGGCGGCCCGGTCAACAAGGCAGCCTACGTCTTTGGCACTGCAGCCCTTGCTTCCGGCAACTACGAGGTGATGGCTGCCGTCATGGTGGGCGGCATGGTTCCTCCCATCGCCATCGCCCTGTCCACTACCTTCTGCCCCCGCAAGTGGACGCCGGACGAGCGCCGCAACGGCATCGTGAACTACGTCATGGGTCTGTGCTTCGTGTCTGAGGGTGCTATCCCCTATGCAGCAGCCGACCCGCTGCGCGTCCTGCCCAGCTGCGTTGTCGGCTCTGCGGTCGCCGGTGCGCTCTCCATGACCTTCGGCTGTGCACTGCGCGCACCCCACGGCGGCATCTTCGTATTCCCGGTGGTGGATCACGCTGCGCTGTACTGCGTGGCGCTGGCTGTGGGCAGTGTGCTGGGTGCAGTGATCCTGAGCCTTATCAAAAAGACCCAGCCTGCTGAGGTAAAGTAACAAGCCATTCTCTTCTCCATACGGATAGTTCTTCATAAGAGCAAAGGGGACTGCCGCACACTGCGGCGGTCCCTTTTGCGTTTGCACAAGCGAATGCTTTCCACTACGACTCTCTCGCGAAAAAACTGTTGTAACAAGGTCAGCATCCTCGCCCTCTCCGTCTTTGCTTCGCAAATCCACCTCTCCCAAAGGGAGAGGCTTTGGCCTCACGGTCATGTTTTTGGCTCTCCCTTTGGGAGAGCTGTCACCGAAG
>OKSO01000876.1_pt1 | contig 11339 bp, 9 predicted proteins | sample 1606241 | NCBI WGS metagenome assembly OKSO01 (sample SAMEA3879540, study PRJEB24766) | human gut metagenome | biome: human-associated habitat; feature: feces | place: USA | collected 1985/1987
AGCACAAGCGGCTGGCGGATGTGTTTCGCTTTGTGTCGTTCCGCCCGTTCGAGACATTCGGGCCGCATAAGCATCTGCGTATCGAGATCAACTATGTGAAGAAGGGCAATTGCATCCTGCATCTGGAGAACGAGAGTATCAGCTTCAGCGAGAACGAGATGATGGTGATCTGTTCCAATGTGGAGCATACCTTCGAGGCCGGTTCCGAAGATACGACCCTGATGCAGTTGGAGTTCCTGCCGGAAGTCTTCTCCCGCTTCAATCCGGACGGGCACGGGCAGACGAAGGATCTGGCGCCTGTCACGATCTTTTCCGAAGAAAACCGGTTGATCAAGATTGTGAATAACGTCCGGATCATGCGCGCCGTGCAGCGTATTGTCAACGAGATGAACCAGAAGAGCAAATACTACCAATATCTGGTTGTCATGTACTATGCCGAACTGCTGATCCTGATTTACCGTTATCTCGATGAGGCCTATCTTCCGATTTGTACAAACGATTCGTTGAAAAAGGCGATCTCCTATATCCGTTTGAACTACCAGTCCGATATCACGATCAGCGATGTCGCGTCGCAAACCGGAGTCGGAGAACGGTACTTGCGCAAACTGTTCTCCCAGTACCTGAACCTCTCCCCGCTGGACTACCTGAACCAGATCCGGATCAACAAAGCGATCGAGCTGCTGCGGAACACGGAGATGTCCGTCAAGGAGGTATGCTTTGCCTGCGGTTTCCAGTCCCCCCAATACTTCTCCCGTATCTTCAAACAACAAATGGGCATCTCTCCGCGTGAAGTGACGAAATAGAGAGTGCCGTTTTCTCTACTTTTTCCCTTGTTCTGTTCCTCGTAGCATAAGCAACCGGGAGCTTTACTGCCGTATCTTCTTCCCTCCGGGCTCTATCTTTGCAGGTAGAAAGACGAACTGTAAAAAGGAATTCACAATGAAAGAATGGAAAGACGATAAAGCCCTGTTTGCCTTGATAAAGGAAGAGCTTTACACCGCAGTGGTCGGTGATATTATGGATAAGATGGGCTATACCCGCCAGTTTTTGCCTCCCCGCATCCGTCCGCTTCGTGACGACATGCTGGTGGCCGGACGTGCCATGACGGTATTGGAAGCCGATGTGCTGGATGCCGGAAAGGAGAAAGGGGTGAACCCGGTGCTGAAACGCTCCTTCGGCCTGATGCTCGAAGCGTTGGACGACTTGAAAGAAGGCGAGGTATATGTTTGTTCCGGCTCTTCCCCAGCTTATGCCTTGTGGGGCGAGCTGATGAGTGCCCGTGCGATCCAGTGCAAGGCGGCCGGAGCGGTTGTCAACGGCTACTCCCGCGATACGAAGGGAATTTTGGCATTGGATTTCCCTTGCTTCTCCTACGGTCCCTATGCCCAGGACCAGGCGCCGCGTGGAAAGGTGATCGACTACCGTGTGCCGATCGAAATGGAGGGCGTACGGATCAATGACGGAGATATCCTGGTCGGCGACATCGACGGCGTATGTGTCGTGCCTCGTGAGATCGAGGAAGAAGTATTCACCCGCGCCTTGGAGAAAGCCCGTGGTGAACGGATGGTCCTGAAGAAGATACAGGAAGGGATGAAAGCCCGTGACGCTTTCGATACATACGGAATAATGTAAGATGATATAATAAGGAAGGAGACAATACAATGAAGATTACAGACGTAAAAGTATGGTTGGTCCAGGGCATCAAATATAACTGGACATTACTGAAGATCTATACCGACGAAGGCTATACCGGCGTAGGCGAGGCCACCAACTGGCCCGGTAGCCCGATCGTTTTCGAAGCCGCCAAGCATGCCGGGCAACGCATCATCGGCCTCGACCCGATGAAGACCGATTTTATCTGGACGAAGCTCTACCGCGACCTGAACTGGATCGGCCCGTACGGAGCCAGCCTGTGTGCGATCAGCGGTATCGACATGGCGCTGCTCGACCTGAAAGCAAAGGTGTTGGGCGTTCCCTGCTACGAACTGTTGGGCGGGGCTTACCGGAAAGATATCCAGCTCTATGCCAACTACTGGTTTACGGGCGGCGGACACAACGAGGCGGACTATGCCGCCCAGGCACGCCGTGTCATGGACGCCGGTTTTACGGGGCTGAAGTTCGACCCCTTCGCCCACACGAACTATTTCTATGGCGAAGACCTTGCCTCCAACCTGACCCTGACGGCGGAACAGCAGGACCTGGCGTTCAACGTCTCCAAAGCCGTGCGCGAGGCTGTCGGCCCAGAATGCGACATCATGATCGAGACACACGCCATGCTGAACTACCGGGTTGCCGTCAAGATGGCGGAACGGCTGGCAAAGCTCGATATCACCTGGTATGAGGAACCCGCCGGCCCGGAAAGTTCGCAGACGCTCCGTGCCATGCGCGAACGCATCCCGTCGGATGTCGCTATTTGTGTAGGCGAGCGCCATTACACCCGTTTCGGCATCCGTTCGCTGCTGGAAAAGCATGTGTGCGACGTGATCATGCCCGACATCACCCGTTGCGGCGGACCGTCCGAAATGAAGCGGATGGCTACGATGGCGGAGGCCTACAACGTTCTGATCGCCCCGCATAACCCGAACGGCCCTCTCTCGACACTCGCCTCTTCGCATGTATGCGCCGCTATCCCGAACTTCTTCCGCCAGGAGTTTATGTTCAACGATGTCCCCTGGCGCGACACGGTGATCGACCATCCGATAGCCGAGATGGTCTATGACGGGCACTTGCACCTGTCCGGACGTCCCGGCCTGGGCGTGGACCTCGTTGAAGAGGAGATGGAGAAACACCCCGGCATCACGACGGATGCTCCCGATAACTTTTATATCTGATCCCTATGAGCTTTGTACTCGATTATAAAGATAAGGTAGTCCTGGTCACCGGAGTCTCCTCCGGGATCGGCTTAGGTGTCGCCAAGGAGTTCGCACGGGCGGGCGCCCATGTGGCAGGCTGTTCGCGCAAGTCTCCGGACGACGCGAGCGTGCAGGCTTTCCGCGAGGTGGTAGAACAGGAGGGCGTACGCTCGTTCTACCGCCCCGCGGATGTGACGGATGCGGAGGAGCTGAAAGGCTTCGTCGAAGATACGGTCCGTACCTTCGGACGTATAGACATGGTCGTCTCCAATGCCGGCATGAACGTGTTCGAGGGAGCCGAAGGTTGCACGGAGGAGCGTTGGCATTACAACCTCGATCTGAACCTGGCTTCCCACTGGCGTCTAGCCCGGCTCTGCAAGCCCTATCTCGAAAAGAGCGGCGAAGGCGTCCTGCTCCTGATGACCTCCAACCATGCTTTCAGCTCCATCCCCGGATGCTTCCCTTATAACGTGACGAAGACGGCTATCACCGGCCTGGTGCGCAGCCTGGCGATCGAGTGGGGGCCGGCTGTCCGTACGGTGGGGGTGGCTCCCGGATTTATCGATACGGCGGGCAACGACACCTGGTTCGGCTCGTTCCCCGATCCCGAAGCGGAACGCCGGCGGACGGTCGGCCTGCATCCCGTCAAACGGATCGGGACGGTCGAGGAGGTAGGGGCGTTATGCGTCTATCTCGCCTCCCCGTATGCCCGGTTTATCAGCGGGACGACGATCCTGATGGACGGTGGGCGCTCGGCGTTGATGCAGGATGAATAAAAAACAGATACCATGAACACGATCGACTTAATAATCTTTATAGCCTACTGTCTCCTGATCCTCTGTGTCGGCCTTTTTGTCTCACGCGGCAGGAAGGGGGACGAGCGGGATGCCGGCGATTATTTCCTCGCCGGGCGCGGGCTTGCCTGGTGGGCGATAGGCGCTTCTATCATCGCTTCCAATATCTCCGCCGAACAGTTTGTCGGCATGTCTGGCTCCGGCTATGCCATCGGGCTGGCGATGGCGACCTACGAATGGATCGCCGCCCTCGGACTGATCCTCGTGGCGAAGTTCTTCATCCCGATCTTCTTGGAGAAGAAGATCTTCACCATGCCCCAGTTCCTCGAAGAGCGTTTCGACAAGTGCGTCAAGACGGTGATGGCGGTCTTCTGGCTGGCGGTCTTCATCTTTATCAATCTTACTTCCATCTTGTACTTGGGAGCCTTGACGATCGAGAAGGTGATGGGGATCCCGATGCTCTACGGCATAATCGGGCTGGCGGCCTTTGCCGGTATCTATTCGATATACGGAGGATTGAAGGTGGTGGCGCTGACGGATGTGGTCCAGGTCGTGTTCCTGGTTGGCGGCGGGCTGGTCACGACCTATATCGCCCTCGACCTCCTCGGAGAAGGTGGCGGTGTGTACCAGGGAATGGTCAACCTCTATGGCGAGGCGAGCGATAAGTTCCACCTGATCCTCGACAAGTCGCATCCCGGTTATAAGGACCTGCCGGGCATCTCCGTGATCCTCGGCGGACTCTGGGTGGCAAACCTTTATTACTGGGGATGCAACCAGTATATCATCCAACGCGCGTTGGCCGCCAAGTCGGTGCGGGAGGCGCAGAACGGGATGCTTTTCGCCGGTTTCATCAAGCTGTTCATCCCGCTCTTGGTCGTGATCCCGGGGATTGCCGCCTTTGCGCTGGATGCTCCGTTAGGGAAATCGGACGAAGCCTATCCGTGGTTGCTCGGCAATCTGCTTCCGGTAGGGGTGAAGGGGGTGGCGTTTGCTGCTTTGACAGCCGCGATCGTCAGTTCGCTTGCTTCGATGATGAACAGTATCTCCACGATCTTTACGATGGATATCTACCGTTCCTATTTCCGAAAGGAGGCCGGGCAGAAAGAGCTGGTTCATACCGGACGTTGGGCGAGCTTCGGCTCGTTGCTGGTAGCCGTGCTGATCGCCCCGATGCTGTCAGGGCTGGACCAGGCTTTTCAGTATATCCAGGAGTTTACCGGCTTTGTCAGTCCGGGCGCCTTGTCGATATTCCTGGCCGGTTTCTTCTATAAACGGGCGACGGCAAACGGGGCGTTGGCGGCGGCATTGGGCTCGTTCGTCTTCTCCTTCGGCCTGAAGTTCCTCTTCCCCGGATTGCCCTGGATGGACCGCATGGGGCTTGTGTTCCTGATGTGCTGCGCGCTCATCGTCCTGCTGGGGAAAAAGGACCAGCCGGCCAACGCTTATACGCGCCATGACCCGGCTTTGTTCCATACCGGCCGGATGTTCAATGTAATGTCGGTAGTCATACTGGCGATATTAATAGGCTTTTACTACTTTTGGTGGTAAATTTATACACATGTAATAATAGGCACATAAATGAAACAGATAAAGACAATCCTATTCGCTTTCGGTTGCAGCTTCCTGCTGTCAGGAACGAAAGCATTCGCACAGGTAGAGAGGCTTCCCGATGAAGCCTCCTATCCTGTCTTGCAGGAATTGGCCGGTGTCGAAACGCCTGCCGTCCTGCTGAGTGGAACCTGGCAGTTCCGGTATTCCCCGGATAGCAAGTGGGACAAGATACAGGTTCCCGGCGAGCCTGCTATGCAGGGCTATGCCATCGAGCACGACAAGCCGTTCACCTACCGGAAGTCGTTCACCGTCCCGGCCGATTACGCCGGCAAGCATACGATCCTGCGTTTCGACGGCGTCTACAGCCATGCCCGCCTGTTTGTGAACGGCACGTTCGTCCGCGAACATCATGGCGGCTTTACCCGTTGGGAGACGGATGTCACCCCCTTCGTCCGTCCCGGAAAGAAAAACGAGATTCGCCTCGAAGTGACGGATCGCCTGGACGATATTTCCTATGCCTCCGGCTATGCCCATCATCCGATCGGGGGAATCCTGCGCGATGTAACCTTGTTCGCATTACCCGAAACCTGCTTGTATGACTTCTACGCCGAGACACATCTGGATGCCGCTTACGAGGATGCCGTCCTGAAGATCGGCTACAGCAGCCCGGTCGCCGGAGGTGCGGAAGTCGCCTATACGCTGACCGAGCCGTCCGGCAGACACTATCTGTTGGCGCAATCCCGGTTCCCCCTGGAAGAGGGCGGGAACATGAATGAACTGCCCGTGAAGAACCCCTTGAAGTGGGATGCCGAACATCCGAACCTCTATACGCTGACGGTCACCCTCAGCTAAGGACGGAAAGGAGATCGGCCGTTTCGACTGCCGTATCGGTTTCCGTGACGTAAAGATAGAGAAAGACCGCATGTTGGTGAACGGCATGCCGGTGAAGTTGCGCGGGGCCTGCCGCCATGATATCCACCCGACACTCGGCCGCACGACGACTGCCGAACTGGACAGCCTCGATGTGATCCTCTTCAAACGTTCCAATATGAACTTTGTCCGTACCTCGCATTATCCTCCCACGGAACGTTTCCTGGAGTATTGCGACCGCTACGGCATCTATGTGGAGAGCGAGACGGCTGTCTGCTTTGTCGATACCTACCGGCAGAAGAACTATGCGCCGGGCAAGACCCAGGACAGTGCCGAGTTTACGCCCCGCTATCTCTCGCAATGCCGCGAGATGGTGAAGTCGTTCCGTTCCCATCCCTCCATCCTGTTCTGGTCGATTGGCAATGAAAGCGTGTACGGCACGAACTTCCAGCAATGCTGGGATTGGGTGAAGGCAACCGACAAGACTCGCCCGGTTATATTCAGCTATCCTGGATCGGTCGGCGAAAAGAAACCGGTCTACGATATCCTGAGCATGCACTACCAGGATATAAACGGCAACCTGAACCAATGGAACCGCTCTACCCGTGGTTTCCAAGGAGAGGGGATACCCGCCCTGTTCGACGAATGGGCGCATCCGGCGTGCTACACCTACGCTACCTTGCAGGAAGATCCGAATATCCGCGAGTTCTGGGGGCATTCCCTTGAAAAGATGTGGAGCGGCCTCTTTGATGCTCCCGGCGGCTTGGGTGGTGCGATCTGGGGATATGTGGATGAAACGTTTATGCTGCCCGAACCGAAAGTAGGGACTGCCTTCTGGAAAGAGTTTGCCCGTACCGCCAAGCCGGAGGATTATCAGGGTAAATGCGTCGGCTACGGAGAGTGGGGGATCGTCGATGTCTGGCGCCGTGAGAAACCGGAGTTCTGGGCTACCAAGAAAGCCTATTCGCCCGTCCGCCTGATGACGACCGAGGTGGCTTCCTTCCTGTCCGGACAACGTTTGTTGCTTCCGTTGTACAACCGCTTCGACCATACTGACCTGGATGAGATCAAGATACGTTATACCTACAAAGGTGTGGAGAAGGAACTTCCCGCTCCTTCCATCGCTCCTCACCAAAAAGGACTGTTGGTAATCCCTGCCGAGGCTTGGGAGGAAGGCGAACTGTTGTCAATTTGTTTCTATACAGCTACGGGTGAGTTATTGGATGCCGAACAAGTTTCATTGGGCAGCGATTACCACGTTCGCCTTGCCGATTCGGAAGCATCTCCGGTAAACGGTGTGTTGCAGGTAGAGGAAACCGCCGGTATGATGACGATTAAAGGAGACGGTTTCGAGATCCCTTTCTCCAAAGAAACCGGCCTGATCTGCAACGCGACCTCCAAGGGGCAGGTCATCATCGAGAAAGGCCCGTTCCTGCATCTCGACATCAACCTGAACCATCTGACTGGAGCCGAAGTGCGTAAGAGCGCCCGGAAGTTCCTGACCTCCGACAGCGATTGGAAGAAGCAGAGCTTGACCTATACCCGCAAAGAGGGAGCGGTGGAAGTCGCCCTCTCCGGCTTCTATCAGGATGTGCAAACGGATATCCTGATCCGGATATCTCCCGCCGGGGAAATGAATGTCAGCTATGTCGTTGCGGGACAGCCGAACGGATATCTGCGTGAGACGGGCTTGTCTTTCTACCTGCCCGAACGTCTGGACTATCTGCAATGGGAGCGTAAAGGTATGTGGAGCTGTTACCCCGAAGGCGCTTTTGCCGGAAACACGGGCGAGACTTCCCTTTATAACCCGAAGCAAGTGCGATATGGCGAGAACCCTGCTCAACCCTGGTTGGCCGATACGCACAACTATTACTATTGGGCGGATGCCGGTACAAACTGTGACCGTCCGTTGACGCAAATGGCAAAGGGTATGAAGGAGAACATCTATCGCTATACCCTTTCCGCTACAGGGGGAGGAGCAGGGCTTACGGTTTGCTCATCGGACGCATCCCTGGCTTGCCGCACCTCCAAAAGAGGAGACGGGCAGTTGATGCTTTACATTAATAATCGTTGGGATTACCCGGAGATTGCCTGGGGCAACTATTGCAAGACGTTGGAGGCGGTGCCTTGTTATGGCGAGATGAAGATACGGTTCTGATTAAATTAATAAGAGAAGATAGCATGGAACTGTGTCAAAACTGCCTTGTCCCTGCGCTTGACGCGGGGTCGCAAAAGAACAGGCCTTATTAATCAGATATTTATAGGGTCAGTTCTAATGCGATCCCGCGTCAAGCGCGGGAACGGGGCAGTTTTGACACAGCTCCACGTATTGTTTAAAGATGGAGTTTCCCCTTGATCGCCTTCGGTATCGCGTCCTTATGGACCATCACATAGATGGTTTTGGCGCGGACGAAGCTCTCGGACATGTTCAGGTAGCCGCCGAACTTGTTGCGGTCGGTTCCCCATGAATTCTTGGTGATGTAGTATTTCGTGCCGTTCTGGTCTTTGGCGATGCCGGTCAGGTGCATCAGGTGGTCGTCGGTGGTCACGAATGATTCGAATCCGGCCTGGCGCACTTCCGGGGTCACGTTGATTTCCGGGTAAGGACGTTCGAACTTGAAGACCTCTTCTAAGCGTTCCTTCTCCCCTAATTTCTCGAAGCGTGCGCGATCCGTATTCGACAGGTTTTCCACCTTCTTCACTTCCGGGTTGATGGCGACACCGTTCGTAAAGGAGAAACCCTTCTCGCTCACATCTCCGTCCCAGCAGACCGTATAACCGTTGTTCAGGGCATAATCCACCGTTTGCATCATCTCGTCGAGCGGCAGGTTATACATCAGGGAATGTTCCCAGTTGTCCGGCACTTCCACGTCGAACTTCACATAATACGGATGATGCGTGAAGCTGGTCAGTTCGATATAGTCGTCCATATTCAGTCCTAAGGATTCGGCGAATGACTTCGGCGTATATTCCTTTCCTTTATACGTGAACTTCTCCGGCAGCTTTCCCAGGTAGGTGTCGAACAGGTTAGCAATCAGCTTGTCATATTCCGGACTGCGCTGTTTCGCCTTCACTGCCACATCGGCGATGGCGTGCATGTAGCGAACCATCTCGCTGTGGTTATGCTTCTCGGAGTCGTAGTTGATACCCGTGTACACCTCTTCCGGGACGATCCCTACCTGGCGGTACGCATTCATGAAAGTATGCGAAAGGCTGCCCTGTCCGATATTACCGTCCCCGCGACGTAGGTAGTTGTCCTGCAACTGGTTCATATATTTCTGGCGGACGATGAACATCTCCGAAAGGTCATACGTGCCTTTCCCCATACGAAGCAGTTCGGATTCCATAAACGACGTAGTGGCAAAGCACCAGCAAGTCCCTGTTGCCGCTTGGTTCTTAACCGGGGTAGCGGGAACCGTTACCACTTCCGTAAACTGGTACCCCTGACCGAACGTTGCCGAAGCAGAGAAAGCCAGCATGCAAGATAGAATAAGTGATTTCATGTATATAAAGATTAAATTATTAATTATCGTGTCTTGGAAAGCAACTATTATCTATTATATGAATATCGGTCAATTGTCAATTGTTCAGAATCCCCTCGCGAACATCTTCCAGAACTCGTCCGCCATCTCCTGCCAGCGCAGGATTGTCGCTCCTGCGAAGTCGGCCGTGTAGCCGGTCAGGAAAGCCCGTGCGGTCTCTTCCCCTTTGCTGTCCTGCAACTCTTTGTAGCGGTTTTCCACGAAAGGCATTTCGGATAAGCCCTTTTCCTCGAAATGGGCGACCGCGCCGTTGATCTTCTCTTTGGTCAATCCCCAGCGGACCGTAGCCAGTTTGTTTGCCGTCCGGTATTTCCAGACGATGGCATCTTCACGGTGGCGGTGTTGTCCGCAGATACCGAAAGCAGCCGGCAGGTCGGTCGTTCCGGAGAAGATCGGGATACGCGGGCTCTGCCCCGGGTTGTCGAACGACAGCCAGGCAACGCCGCCCACTGCATCCGGCAACCAGCTGCGAAGCTGTATCACGTGCGAGTAGGAACATTGCGGAACCGCCACTAAGCGATTGCGTGTCACCGTCCCTTCCTTCACGCCGTTCAGCATATTCAGCATATCTGTTCCCATCCAGGGGTTAGCCGCCGGACTTGTGATCGTATCCGTTTCCTTCGTCTCCTTGTTCTTGACAGCCACTTTCAGATTCTTCGTCATGTCCCATTCCGTCCCTTCATACGTCTGGCGTAGCAATGCTATCACATCCGTTACGGCAACCGGCTTGTCCGGCTTCACGCTGATCGGCAGCTCTTCCGAGTCGTACGACAGCTGGAGGGAAGGGGCAAGCGCATTTAGAATGAAATACTCGCGGATGCTGAATGCCTTCGGTTCGCCGAAATAGTTACCCCCGCTGTAGGCTTTCCAGAACTTGAACGGCTCCTTGCCGTCCCAGAAGCCCATCTTCTTAGCAACAGAAAATACGTTTTCGGAAGCCATATAGTTATCCCTGTCCTTCAGGTCGAGCGTCGAGATACGCGAGATATTGGCCGACACCCCCACATGATCGTCCGGGATGCGGACAGCCGCCCATACACCCCCGATCTTGTCCGGCCCCTCGCCGAACACCTCGAAATGCCAGACCTCATTCGGGTCGGCGATCGTCAGGCATTCCCCCGAATCCCCGTATCCGTATTCGGCAACCAATTGTCCGATCAGCCGGATCGCTTCGCGTGCCGTCGTGCAACGTTGCAAGGCGATCTTTTCCAGTTCTTCGATCATGAACATACCTTTTTTGTTTTGCAGCTCTTTGCGCCCGGAGATGGTCGTTTCGCCGATACCCAACTGTTTTTCGTTGAGGCAAGGATAGGAGGTGTTCAGGAACTGGTAGGTCGAGCGGGCTTCCGGTATCGTTCCTTTCAATTCCATATTCGTGCGGTCGGCAGGATATTCGGTGTGCATGCGGCCGTTATAGATGGCGACTGTCGTGTCGCGCTCGTAGCGTGCTGCCGGGACGATCTCCATCCAGGTGCGGTAGTTCCCGTCGCAGGTGTGACTGGTCATGACCGAACCGTCGGCCGATGCTTTCTTGCCGACCAGGATGCTTGTACAACTTTCAGGAGTGTTGACCGGTCGGGAGTATTCGATTTCCTGGGCCCGAAGGCTGTTCCCGTAACAGATAAGTACAATAAGAAGGATAATTAGTCTATTCATGGCATTGTCTTTAATTTTGTGGCTAAAGATATGAAATTTTCATATATTTGCTACCCCTTGCCGGGGCTTAATCC
>OKSO01000889.1_pt1 | contig 11270 bp, 8 predicted proteins | sample 1606241 | NCBI WGS metagenome assembly OKSO01 (sample SAMEA3879540, study PRJEB24766) | human gut metagenome | biome: human-associated habitat; feature: feces | place: USA | collected 1985/1987
TATAGTTTAAGAATAAGGAAATAAGATATAAATAAAAAATATAATAATGATGGTGAACAAAGAGTGGATTGACAAGGGTTGCATAGACGAACCCGTCGAGCAAGGTCTGAATCTCAAACAGGAGATACGCCGCATGTGTAAGGAGAAGGATGCCATCATCCTGGCACATTATTATACAGTAGGCGAGATACAGGAGATAGCCGACTTTGTGGGCGACTCGTTGGCTCTGGCGCGCAAGGCGGCAGAGACCGATGCCAAGGTGATGGTGATGTGTGGCGTACACTTTATGGCAGAGACTTGCAAACTGCTCTCGCCCGAAAAGACAGTGATATGCCCCGACCTCACGGCCGGCTGCTCGCTCGCCGACAGTTGCAAGGCAGAAGACCTGAAGAAGTTCAAGGACGAGCATCCGGGCTATAAGGTGGTATCGTATGTCAACACCACGGCTGCCGTCAAGGCGCTCACCGACTGTGTGGTGACCAGCGGCAATGCCAAGAAGGTGATAGACGCCTTCCCTAAGGACGAGAAGATTATCTTCGGCCCCGACTACAATCTGGGCAACTATATCAACAGCGTCACCGGTCGCCAGATGCTGCTCTGGAACGGCGGCTGCCACGTGCATGAGAAGTTCTCTGTCGACGCCATCGTACGCCTCAAGGCCGAGCACCCCGACGCCGTGGTTATGGCCCACCTCGAGTGCAAGGCTCCGGTGCTGGCTGTAGCCGATGTCAAGGGCAGCACAGCCACCATGCTCACCTACGCCCAGCAGAGCGACAAGCAGGAGTTTATCGTGGCCACCGAGGCTGGCATTCTGCACGAGCTCGAGCGCACCTGTCCCGACAAGCGCTTCTACCCCGTTCAGCCCGAGATGAGCGAGGGTGTGGGCTGCAGCTGCAACGAGTGCGAATACATGAAGAAGAATACGCTGCTCAAAATCTATAACTCTCTGCGCTACGGATGGCCTACGGTAGAGATAGACCCAGCCATCGCGCGCGACGCCGTCAAGCCCATCGAGAAGATGCTCTCGTTGAGCTGATGCAGCAAGTCACGCTGGGAGACAAAAGATGCGCCAGAATAGCTCATAAGGGCTGTTCTGGCGCATCTCCATTATATAGGTGGTAGGCGGAACTGTACAGGTGGTAGACCGAACGCCACTCACGCCTTGATGCCCAAGCACAGGCGCACGAGGCGGTAAGGCTGTCGCTGTGCCAACCGCGCCACGAGGGTGGGCAGATAGATGCCTGCAAGGATATTGAGGGCATAGAAGACCAGAAAAAGGCGCTCGTCGTAGAAGAGACGCTTCCACAGTACCAACTCAACAAAGGCCTGGAAGAACATCGACATGAGATAAATCTGGTAGATATAGTCGCGGAAACTGCCGAAGAGGCCCGGCAGACGGCGCGCCACGCTCTGCCCCACAGCCACGCACATCACGATGCCTGCCATGGATGTGGCGAGTCCATCCACGACGCAGTAGGACGCAGCATAGACCGCCACGGCCGCCATGGCGACCAGCGGGCTGTCGGTGAAACGGTAGAGACGGTATCTGAAGAAGAAGATGCCGAAGTAGAAATAGACCAGATAGCGGTGCAGGTGATTGATGTAGAACACGTCGGGCAGCACGTTCTCCAAGTCGGCATGATAGATGCCCACGCTGAAGAGCAGCATCGCCACCGAGGCAGTGTGGTTGCGGCATACCGCTACAAAGAGGGGATAGAGCGCCATGAGCATGAGCAGCGTGGCGAGAAACCACAGATGGGCCGAGGGATGCCCTGTAAACCGGTAGAAGCACTCGGCATAGTAGGAGAGCGACAGGGGCACGGGAGTCTTGGCCCAGGCGCCAGCGAGGAGCTTGAACAGATAGTAGAAGGTGACGAAGAAGACAAAGGGGATGGCTATGCGCCGCAGCTTGTCGGCATAGAGTGCCCGGGTGGTCCACTCGCGGCGTATGCGGCTCAGGTAGAGCAGCCCGCCCGAGGTGAAGATGAAGAAGGGCATGCGTATGGGAGTGAAAATGGTGGGCAGGGTGGTGCAGAGGCTATGGTTCTCGCCGGTGGCCATGTCGACCAGCTGCACATGAAACATCACCACCAGCACGATGCTCAGCCCGCGCATCAGGCTCAGCCACTCCAGTCGTTCAGAAGGATGGTTGCTCGGCGGCATAGACACCTCAGTTTACTATGGCTATCTTGCACACGGTGCCCTTGCTGCCGTCGGCAGTGGCAGTCTGCACCATATACACTCCGCTCGCCACGCGGCGACCCTTAAGGTCGCATCCGTTCCACTCGAAGGTACCGCCATTGCTGCGGCCCTGGGCTACGAGCGTGCCCGAGGCGGTGACTATCTTGACATCGGCATTGTAGCTCAGCCCCACGATGGTGATGGGGCCGGTATAGTCGGGGTTCACGGGGTTGGGATAGGCATAGGTGTTGTCCTTGTTCATCTCGTCCACAGGCTCGGTGGCTCCGCTGCTGTAGGAGCAGAGTCCCTTGTCGGTGCCGATAAACACCTCGCCGGTGGCGGGATTGATGGCCATCGCCTGGATATTGTCAGAGAGCAGCTTGCTGTTGGTCTCGGTGAAGTGGGCTATCTGGGTCATGCAGTCGGCACTGATGAGATAGATGCCGTTGCCGTAGGTGCCCATCCACTTGCGTCCGCCGCCGTCGATGACGATGCACGAGATGTTGACGCCATCGAGCAGATAGTCGGCATAGTTGGTGCCGTCGTTGCGGGGCACCTTGACCTGCTCGAATACGGGCGACTGCGAGGTTATCTCGCTGGGCGAGAGTCGCAGAGGACCCACATTGGTGCCTATCCACATATGGTGGTCCTTGTCTTCGGCCACGCAGTGCACGTATTCCACATTGACCGTGGTGCCGTCTTGGTTGACGAAGGAGGTATAGCTGTTGATGGCGTCGCTCGAAGGCTGGTAGCAGAAGAGGCCGGTCTTCTTCCAGCTGTCGTTGACAAACCACATGAGGCTGCGGCTGTCGAAGGTGATGTTGCGCAGGTTGGTCAGCGACTTCAGAGGTTCCTTGTAGAGTGATGTCCACTGTCCGTCGGTGCCCAGACGCACGATGTTCTTCTCCTTGTTGATGCTGTTGAGTGCCCAGAGATTGCCCCCGGCGTCGAACTTGACATCGTGGACCACCACATACATCTTGTCGTTGGGATAGGTGGGCGAGAGGGCGCTGTTGTCATAACTGTAGTGGCGCACAAACCGTCGGTCACTGAACTCGTAGATACCCGTGCGGCCCGAGACAAACACGTGGTTGGCGTCGCGTGGGTCTACATCTATCGCATTGATGTCTTCAAAGAAGCCGTCGCCCAGTTGGCTGTCTATATCGTCCTGATAGACCTCCCAGTTGCTGCCGTCGTAGACCTGGATGCCACCAGGCAGATGCAGGTCCTGGCTCACGGTGTAGCCTCCGCCCACGGTGTAGAGACGGCCGTTGTAGAAGCGCAGACAGCCGAAGTTGTTGTACTTGAGTCCGCCACGGTCCAGGTCTTTCACCATGTCGAGCAGCTTGCTGTCGGGCGTCTCCCAGATGTCGCTGTAAGCCCGGGCGTAGGTCCAGTTGGCTGGGTCCATCATGTTGGTGCCGAGAGCGGCTCGGTAGATGCCCTTGCCGCGCTGGGCAGTATAGAGATAGCCGCCTTCTACATAGCTGTATGCCACGGGGGTATGCAGATTGTAGGTCTCGCTGACCTCGGCGTTCTTCACATTGACCTTGACGATGCCGAAACCGGTGGAGAGATAGGCGTAGACGCCGTCGATACACACGTGGTTGATGGTCTTGTCCTCGGTCATGCTCTTGCGGTAGTAGTCGGGCAGATTGGTGATGTCGTCGTTGTTGCGCCCGCTCATCAGGTCGATGTTCTGGTTGCTGTAGACGATGACCAGCCTTGCTGCCTGCTGGCACCAGGCGATGTGGCTGATGGCGCAGTCGCTCAGTCCGTTGCACTTGTCAAAGGTGCGCACCTCGCCGTCGGCGGTATTGTAGGTGAAGAGATTGCCCGAGGCAAGCACATAGAGTCTCTTGCCGCCCTGCTCTATCCAGGTGATGTCGTGATAGGCCATATATGCCTTCCACAGACTGTTGTCGGCATGGGCGAAGACTGCCGCGATGGCAAGGAGCATGGTGAGGATATAGCGTTTCATAACCGAGAGTGTCGAGGGTGAATTACTGTTTGAGATAATCGGCGAGTTTGGCCACGGCTCTGGCGCGGTGTGATATGCGGTTCTTGACCTCATCGCCCAGGGCGGCAAAGCTCTCGTCGTAGCCTTCGGGGACGAAGATGGGGTCGTAGCCGAAACCGCTGCTGCCCTGCTTCTCCTTGGCGATGGTGCCGCGCACGATGCCTTCGAAGAGGGTGTAGTCGGCTATGTCGCTCTTGCGGGCCAGACAGATGACGGTGCGGAACTGCGCCCTGCGGTCGTCTTTGTCCTTGAGTCGGGCGAGCAGCTTCTGCATGTTGGCCTCTGAGTCGTGGTCGGTGCCGTCGGCATAGCGCGCCGAGTGTACGCCGGGTTCGCCGCCGAGGGCAGTGACCTCCAGACCGGTATCGTCGGCAAAGCAGTCGTAGTCGTAGTGCTCGGCTAGGTAGCGTGCCTTCTGGATGGCGTTGCCCTCCAGGGTATTGGCGGTCTCGGGTATGTCTACGTGGCAGTCGATGTCCCGGAGCGACAGTACCTTGAACCTGTCGCCGAGGATGGCACGTATCTCGTCGAGCTTGTGTGAGTTGTTGGTGGCAAAGACTATCGCCCTGCCCTGCTGCTCCACCTCGGCAGCGCTGTGGGCGGTGTGTGATGATGGGTTCATATCATTCATTTTCTTGTTGCTGCTGTTGCAGTTCTTGCTCGTGTTCCTTATTCTTCTTGATCTTGACCTTGATGGGGTCAAAGCCCTCGCCATAGACACCGATGACGCTGCTCTGGCTGACGAAGGCGCGTGGGTCTATCATCTTGATGAGTCGGAAGATGAGCACACTCTCGCGCTTCTTGGCCAGGAGACAGATGACCTTCATCTCCTTGCCCGTATACCATCCGTGACCGTCGAGGATGGTCAGCGTGTGGTCGGTCTTGCGCGTGATGGCTTCGGCTATCTTCTTGTAGTCCTTGGAGAAAATCATAAACTGTACCGACTGGCGCTGTACGTTCATCACGTAGTCTATCATAGTACACTCGATGACCATCGTGCATAGACCGAAGACCACCATCTGGCATCGCTGTGGAAACTCACCAAAGGTATCGATGGCAAGACAGCTGCTGATGATGACGAGGTCGACCATGATGAGTCCCTTGCCGAGCGAGACATTGAAGTGCTTGTTGACTACAGCGGCAATGATGTCGGTGCCGCCGGTGCTGCCGTTGTTCAGGAAGACTATGGCAAGTGCCGTACCGGTGAGCATACAGCCGATGATGAGCGACATGAAGTCGTTGCCTTCGCCCATGAGCTTGTAGAACGTGCCGTCGGGCTGTTCCACTACCTTCTGAGCCAGGTCGAGCATCACGGTTATCACCACCGTGGCATAGATGGTCTTGGTGAGAAACTTGATGCCCAGCTCCTTCAGTGCCGCCACGATGAGCAGGGCGTTGATGATGAAGAATGTCCACTGCACTGGGAACTTGGTGGCATAGAAGATGATGGCTCCGATACCCGCGATGCCTCCGGTCACGATTTGATAGGGAAGCAGGAATACGGTGAAACCGAAGGTGTAGAGCATGAGTCCGAGGGTGATGTTGAAGTAGTCCTTCGTCTCCTGCCAGATCATATTACGGTCGATTGTCATAGGAGTTATAGTTGCATTGTTGTTTACTGTTTGTCTCTAAGCAAAAGAAGTCGTCGTCTTGCACACGCCGGGTTGTGGTGTGTGCAAGCGGCAACTTCCTCTGATGTAGTATTCTTGGTGTGCGTTGCCGCCCGATTACTTCACGACGACATTCACAATCTTCTTGGGCACTACGATTACCTTCACCACCTGCTTGCCGTCGATATACTTCTGGCTCAGCTCGTCGGCGAGCACTGCCTGCTGTATGGCGTCGTTGGTGGCATCGGCGGCAAACTTCTTCTGGAAGCGGGCCTTGCCGTTGAAGGAGATGGTGAGCTGCACCTCGCTCTCTACCAGGTATTGCTCGTTGCATACGGGCCACTGGGCGTCGCATACGCTGCCCTTCATGTTGAGCCGGCTCCACAGTTCTTCGGCGATATGGGGCGCGAAGGGAGCGATGAGCACGGTCAGGATGGTGAGCAGCTCGCGGTTGTAGCACTTCTGCTGTCCCAGCTCGTTGACGCAAATCATGAAGGCAGAGATGGCAGTGTTGTATGAGAAGTTTTCGATGTCGGCGGTCACCTTCTTGATGAGCTTGTGCACACTCTTAAGGCTCTCTTTCGAGGGTTCGTCGTCGTTGACGCGGAACTCGTCGGTGCGGGGGTCGAAGTAGAGGTTCCACAGCTTCTTGAGGAAGCGGTGGCAGCCGTCGATACCATTGGTATCCCAGGGCTTGCTCTGCTCTACAGGGCCGAGGAACATCTCGTAGAGACGCAGCGTGTCGGCGCCGTACTGCTCGACGATCATGTCGGGGTTGACCACATTGAACATGGACTTCGACATCTTCTCTATGGCCCATCCGCAGACGTACTTGCCGTCTTCGAGCACAAACTCGGCGTTGGCAAACTCGGGGCGCCATGCCTTGAAGGCTTCGGTGTCGAGCACGTCGCCATGCACGATGTTGACATCGACGTGGATAGGTGTGACGTCATACTGGTCCTTCAGACCGAGCGACACAAAGCGCGGAGCAGCACTGTGGTCGTCGCTGTTGATGCGGTACACGAAGTTGGAGCGACCCTGTATCATACCCTGGTTGATGAGTTTCTGATAGGGCTCTTCCTTGCAGGTCACATTGTAGTCGTGCAGGAACTTGTTCCAGAAGCGCGAGTAGATGAGGTGGCCTGTGGCATGCTCGGTACCACCCACATAGAGGTCCACATTCTGCCAGTAGTCGTTGGCTTCACGGCTTACCAGCTCGTGGTCGTTGTGGGGGTCCATGTAGCGCAGATAGTAGGCGCTCGAACCGGCAAATCCGGGCATGGTATAGAGCTCGATGGGGAATATGGTCTTGCCGTCGATGAGCTCCTTGTCTACCACCTTATTGTTGACCGTGTCCCAAGCCCATTTTCTGGCGCGGCCCAATGGAGGTTCGCCGCTCTCGGTGGGCTCGTACTTGTCTATCTCGGGCAGCTCGATGGGCAGATACTGCTCGGGTATAATGTAGGGCATGTCGTCCTTATAGTACACGGGGAAGGGTTCGCCCCAGTAGCGCTGGCGAGAGAAGATGGCGTCGCGCAGACGGTAGTTGACCTTGACGCGGCCCAGTCCCTTTTCGGTCACATAGCGCTTGGTGGCAGCGATGGCCTCCTTGACGGTGAGTCCGTTGAGCGAGAACTCGGTCTGCTTGCCCTCTACGGGCGAGTTGCACACGATGCCCTCCTTGGCGTCGTAGCTCTGCTCGCTCACGTCGGCACCCTCTATCAGCGGGATGATGGGCAGCGAGAAGTGCTTGGCAAAGGCGTAGTCGCGAGAGTCGTGGGCGGGAACTGCCATGATGGCGCCGGTGCCATAGCCCGCCAGCACATACTCAGAAACCCAGATAGGAAGAGCGTCGCCTGTCAATGGGTTGATGGCATACGAACCGGTAAACACGCCAGTGACCTTGCGGTCTGACATACGCTCCAGTTCGGTGCGCTTCTTCACATAGGCGAGATACTCCTCGACCTCGGCCTGCTGCTCGGGGGTGGTCACCTGGGCCACATATTCGCTCTCGGGAGCAAGCACCATAAAGGTGACGCCAAACATGGTGTCGGCACGGGTGGTGAAGATGGTGAAGCGTACATTACTGTCCTTGACGCTGAACTGGACTTCGGTTCCTTCCGAACGGCCTATCCAGTTGCGCTGGGTTTCCTTCATCGAGTCGGTCCAATCTACAGTCTCCAGACCGTCGAGCAGACGCTGGGCGTAGGCCGACACGCGCAGACACCACTGGCGCATCTTCTTCTGCACCACGGGATAGCCGCCGCGCACGCTCACACCCTCTACCACCTCGTCGTTGGCCAGCACGGTGCCCAGTCCGGCACACCAGTTGACCATAGTCTCGCCCAGGTAGGCTATGCGGTAGTTCATGAGCGTCTTCTGCTGCTCGTGCTCGTTCATGCTCTTCCAGTCGCGAGCAGAGAAGACAAGCTCTTCAGAGCAGGCCACATCCATGCCCAGTGTGCCGTTGTCCTCGAAGTGCTCAATGAGCTTGCTGATGGGCTGGGCCTTCTGCAGGGTGTTGGAGTAGTAAGAGTTGAACATCTTCTCAAAGGCCCACTGGGTCCAGTGGTAATATCCGGGGTCGCAGGTGCGCACCTCTCGGTCCCAGTCGAAGCAGAAACCTATCTTGTCGAGCTGCTGGCGGTAGCGGGCAATATTGTTGACGGTCGTGATGGCAGGATGCTGACCCGTCTGGATGGCATACTGCTCGGCGGGCAGACCGTAGGCGTCGTAGCCCATAGGGTTGAGCACGTTGAAGCCCTGCAGACGCTTGTAGCGGGCAAAGATGTCGGAGGCGATATAGCCCAAGGGATGGCCCACGTGGAGTCCGGCGCCCGAGGGATAGGGGAACATGTTGAGCACATAGAACTTCTTGCGGTTCTCGTCCTCAGTTACCTTGTAGGTGTTCATCTCCACCCAGTTTTTCTGCCACTTCTGCTCTATTTCTCTGAAGTTATATTCCATGTCGTTATCCAGTTTGTGTTACTTGTTCAGTTTCCAGGTCACACCGTCTTTGGTGTCTTTGATTTCAAAACCGTCGGCGGCAAGCTCGTCGCGTATCTTGTCGCTCGTGGCCCAGTCCTTGTCGGCCTTGGCCTTGGCGCGCAGCTCGAGCACCATGTCGACCACCTTGCCATAGGCTTCCTCGCGGGCATCGTTGTTCATACCCTTCTCGCTCTTCAGACCCAGCAGGTCGAAGGCGAAGAGTCGCATCGTAGACGAGAGCTCGGCGAGGTCGTCGGCAGAGATGGCAGCCTTGTGGTCGATGAGGGTATTGATGACGTGGCAAGCCTCGAAGAGATAGCTTATCACGAGGGGAGTCATGAAGTCGTCGTTCATGGCGTCGTAGCACTTCTGGCGCAGCGCAGCCACAAACTTGTGGGTCTCGGCGTCGCTCTCCTTGCCAGCCTGGATGCGCTCCATGTCGGTAATGCCGTTGATAAGTCGCTCCAGACCCTTCTCCGAAGCCTTCAGAGCCTCGTTGGAGAAGTCTACAGTGCCACGATAGTGGGCAGAGAGGATAAAGAAGCGGATGGTCATGGGCGAGTAGGCCTGGTCGAGCGAAGCGTGGTCGCCGGTGAAGAACTGCTCGAGGGTGATGAAGTTGCCCAGCGACTTGCCCATCTTCTGGCCGTTGATGGTAATCATGTTGTTGTGCATCCAGTAGTGCACCATCTGGTCGCCCTGACTGGCCACAGCCTGGGCTATCTCACACTCGTGGTGGGGGAAGATGAGGTCCATGCCGCCACCATGGATGTCGAAGTGGTCACCCAGATACTTGCGACCCATGGCGGTACACTCGCAGTGCCAGCCGGGGAATCCGTCGCTCCAGGGACTGGGCCAGCGCATGATATGCTCGGGCTGGGCCTTCTTCCACAGGGCAAAGTCTACCTGGTTGTGCTTCTCGTCGGTGCCGGCGAGGTCGCGCGAGTGGTTGATGACGTCCTCCAGATTGCGGCCCGAGAGGATGCCATATTTATGGTCTTTGTTGTATTTCTCTACATCGAAGTATACAGAGCCGTTGCTCACATAGGCATAGCCGTTGTCAAGAATCTGCTGCACCAGCTGCTCCTGCTCGATGATATGGCCCGTGGCGTGGGGCTCGATCGAGGGAGGAAGCACGTTGAGCATATCCATAGCCTGGTGGTAGCGGTTGGTATAGTGCTGGGCTATCTCCATAGGCTCGAGCTGCTCCAGTCGGGCCTTCTTCTCTATCTTGTCGTCGCCCTCATCGGCGTCGTGCTCCAGATGGCCCACGTCGGTGATGTTGCGCACATAGCGCACCTTGTAGCCCAGATGCTTCAGGTATCTGAAGAGGATATCAAACGTGATGGCGGGGCGGGCGTGGCCCAGATGGGGGTCGCCGTATACGGTGGGGCCGCACACATACATGCCCACGTTGGGGGCATGCAGAGGCTTGAAGGCCTCCTTCTTGCGCGTCAGCGTGTTATAAATCAATAATGTTTGTTCCATTTTAGCTAAAATATTGTTGACTGCAAAGTTACTGATAAATGCCGATAAATACGAATAAACTCCCCTTTAATTTAATAATGTGTACCGCATAAGCGCAATTCCCCTACCCCACAGCCGCCCTCATAGCCAGCCCGCTGCGCACCACATCCCTCACGCCTGCCGTGCCCACCACTCCGCTGCGCACCACATATCTCTCGCTGCTCACCCCATATCTCTCGCTGCGCATCACCATCGTGCCCTCAGCCGTGCCTATCCGCTCTGCTTGCCATACTCTTCATTCAACTTACTGTGCCAATCATCCAGCTGCGCGCACCGACCATACCTCCATCCACCCTATCCGTACCGCTGCGCGCACCGACCCTGCCTCTTGCAGTGATAATTGTGCTACTGAGCGCACCGACCGTGCCACTATCCATTCCATTCGCTCCACTGCGCGCACCGACCATACCTCCATCCATCCCATCCGCTCTGCTGAGCGCACCGACCCTGCCTGTCATTTTGACATCAGCACCATTGCACACACCAACCATCCCCGTAGGTGTGCCTCACACTCCGCTGCGCCCATCATCCCTCACGCCTGCAGTGCCCACCACCCCGCTACGCACCTCTTTAATCTTGTTTCCGCGCTTTATTTTCACTAATTCAGGGCATGATATCATCATAGCGAACACAGATATCCATATTTCGCGCCCCGATTTCCCCACCAAGCTGCTCTCCACCTCTCCCGAAACAAGGGAAAAAACGAAAAAAGTGGCGATAACGTGCGAAAAGGGTACTTTTTTGATGCCTTTTCGCACACTATCGCCACTTTTTTGCCATTTCCATCCTATTTTGGGCATATTCCCCACCCCCCTCCTTTAGCTTTGCGTTGAGCCGGGAAGCAGAGGGCTTGCGCCAGAGAAAGGTCGGGATAATTCGGGCTGACCATATCAACTCCGGGGGTGACAAAAGAGAAAAGGTGTATCTGCCTGATGGTTGCAGAT
>OKSO01000898.1_pt1 | contig 11226 bp, 7 predicted proteins | sample 1606241 | NCBI WGS metagenome assembly OKSO01 (sample SAMEA3879540, study PRJEB24766) | human gut metagenome | biome: human-associated habitat; feature: feces | place: USA | collected 1985/1987
TTCGCCACATCACGAATGGAATATCCCTTGCGGCGCAAAGCTATTACCTCCTTATCTTCGGCAGTCATCTGTTCTGCCGTTTTATGCGCCTGGGGTTTCCACCTTATTATATATACCGTTTCCGTAGTGACTGCAATCGGGAGGAGAATTTATCACGTTCCAATTGCGCACAAATAGAAGGCGTGGCTATCATTATCGGAGCAGAGAGGGACGAATGTCCTTCTTCGTCCAATAACAAGTGCTGGCTACAATCAGTGACGCTGACGACGCACGGTGACACGCGCTGCCGAGGATGACGAACGCGAAGAGGTGGAGCGGGTCTTGGACTTTACGGTCTTATTGCGCACGGAAGTCGAAGACGATGCGCGGCGGCCCTTCTTGACAGGCTTGACATCCTTGTTGGCCTTGGCGATGCTGTCGAGCGAGTCTTTGCGGGCCTTGTCGCCCCAGAGGTTCTGCTCGAAGTCCACTATCTCCTTCTCTATACGCTTCTGCTCCTTGGAGAGGGCTGAGTCGGTGGGACAGTACTGAGCCAGAGTCTTGCCGAGCATATTGTTGGTCTTGTAAATCTTGCCGCGGTACATGTTTTTGGCAAAGTAATCGTCCATGCTCATCACGGCGGCGTTGTTGAGATTGCTCGTCATCACGGTCTGCTTGACCAGGAAGGGTGCCAGGTCGTCGTACTTGACCCAGAAGAGGGGATAGGACGTGGCATTGTCGCCGAAGTCGTCTTCACGCTTCATGATGGGGCACAGCGCCAGCACCTGGGTGTGGAAGGAGGCTGTGGTCTGGTCGTAGTAGACGCTCTCCTTGAGATAGTAAGCGGTGACCTCGCGCGAGGGGATATCGCTGTTGTCGATATAGATGCCCCGGTTGGTCTTCTCGTAAAAGATATGGTAATTGTCGAGGAATGCCTTGAGCTTGACCTGGGCAGCCTCGTTGAAGACCTCGTTTCCGTCAAGCCGATACTCATAGGCCTTGATGTTGCCGGTCATCATGAGCTTGAAGATGTAGGTGAAGAGGTTGACCTGGTTGCCCATAGGCTCTACAGGGTAGTAGAGGCTGGCGTTGGCGTCGTCGTGGAGGTCGAGCTCGCGATAGATATCGCGGCGCCACACGACATCTTCGGCCATGCGGGTCTGCACAGGGAAGGAAATCTGGGCTCGGGTAGAGATGGCACCGCTGGTGGTGGCGGCAGCCTTCTGCTCGACTTTGCGTTTGGCGGGCTGGGCGGTCGCATGGACAGCCATCATTCCGACGAGAAGGATAAATAATATTTTCTTCATTGTTGCATTGTTTTCTTATTTGACGATGACCTCCATGGGGTAAGACAGCGTGCGCGTGATGCCATCGGGGCCCACAGCCTTGACGCCTCGGATGTAGAAGCGGCGGTTGCGGGAGAGGCGGCGGAAGGTTTCGCGCTGACGCTCGGAGAACTGGGCTCCGTTGGAAGCTACTGGCACGGCGTTGCCCATATTGTCGAAGAAGACGGTCTCGAAACTTACCACGCGGAAGGGGATGTCGAGCAGGCCGTCGTCGATGGCGGCATGGATGCGGTCGATGCCCATCAGCGCAGACTTGGACAGGCCGCCACCCTTGTAGCGGTCGGTGCCGATGACGAGGTAGGCCATCGGGTCGGGGAGCTTGCGCACATGGAAGGTGAACTTGCCCATCTGGCGGATGGCATTGCCCTTGCGCGCACTGACGGTGATGGTCACGTCGCTGCCCACGGCTGAGGGTTTGGCGATATATCGGCCCATGCCCACGGAATGGAAGGCACCGCCAGTCATGGATGCCTGGACCTCGTTGAGGGCTACGCCGGGGATACTGATACTGATGGGGTTTTCATAGCCGGCATAGAGCACGTTCATGAGGTCGGCAGAAACGGTGGCACTGGGCGCCACCACGTTGTACTTCTGCGTAAAGTCGCGGCGGATAAGGTCGCCGTTGCCATTGCGCATGGTGATGTATCCGGCGAAGGAGTGCTCGCCCACGCCGCTGGCTGTGAAGCGGTAGTTGTTGCCAGTAATGCGGCGACCGCCCACATATATCTCGGGCGTCATGGTGGTATCTACCGCCGCCATCACGATGCGGGCATCGAAGGCGTCGCCGCTGATGACGGTCTTGGACTCGGGGATGACAAAAGCCTCAAGCCTGTTGACGCGGATATCCTTGAGGTCGATGTTGGAAACGAGCGTATGGAGCACCTCGCCCTCGGCGTAGCGCACGTCGCTCTGCAACTTGGAGAGCATGGTGACGGCTGCCGCCACGGGCATATTCTCAAACATATACTGCTGCCAGTTCTTGCCCATAGCGTGGGCGCCACGGGGGAGCTGGGTAGTAAGGTTGCTGCTGATAATCTTGCGCTGGCGCTCGTCGGTCACCATCGTAAGGATGCGCTCCCGGTAATGGTTGATGGCAGCAAACAGGGCGCCGCCCTTACCGGTGATGGGCGCAAGCATCACATGGCTTGCAGCCTCGAGATTGTCCTTGTTCTTGATGTTGGCCAGGTCGGCGCCCTTGCCGTCGGCCTCGGTCACAATCTGCTCCTTGAGCTGCTGGGAGAAAGCGTAGAGCGAGTCGCTCATCTGCCTGACCGCCATGGCTTTGGCAAACCACTGGCTCACCTTCTCCGGGTTGGTCTTCATCTGCTGCTCAAAGCGCGCATAGAGGGCACTGTTTTCCTCGGCCGAATTGGCGGTGGTGCGGTTGATGCTCTCCTCGACGATGGAGAAACCGTTGAGCACCTCGGTGGAGATATTGAGTGCCAGCATGGCCATGAGGATGACATACATCAGATTGATCATCTTCTGGCGCGGGGTTATCTGTTTCTTCTTGATTGCCATCAGTGGTGTCTCGTTAGATTACTGACCGGGGTTGCGGGTCTGCATATTTAGGGTCATGGCCTCTATCATGCGGCTGTAAATCTGGTTGAGCTGCTCTATCTGCTGGGCCATCTTCTTGCTTTGCTCGTTAATCTGGTCGATGGTGCTAATCTGCTGGCTGGCACTCTTGAGCTGCATCTCATAGACTCGGCTGATGCCCGTGAGGGTGCGGTTGAGGTTCTCCATCTCCAGGCTGTCGGTGGCAAGGCGGGAACTCTGCTCGTTGACCTTGCCCAGGGTCTCAACGAGGCGCTTGAGCTCGTCTACGTAGTCGCTCTGGGCCTGAACCATCTCTTCGTTTTCGGCGGTGCCGGTGACTACCGGTGTCACCACGCTCTGCCCTACTACGCCTGCAGCCGAGCCGCCCACTATCTGTACACTGCCCGAGGGTTGCAGACCATCAGCAGCTGCGGCGGGTTGGTTGGCAGCGCCTCCGGGTTGACCCACAGCCACGCCTCCGCCCGCATGAATCACTCCCGAGCCACCGATAATCACGGCCTGGGGAGCCTGCATCGTCACGTGGTCGGTCGCCTCGGCGCCATCCTCATCCTCCTCACCGTCTTCGACATGGGTGGGGAGGTCGCGGCCATCGGCGGTCTTGTCAAAGGGACGGTCGAAAGCAGAGATGAAGAACACGAACACCTCGGTACCCATACCCAAGAACAGCCAGAAGTTGGCTCCAGGAAGGTGGGTGAGCTTACAGAGGGTACCAAAGATAACGATAGACGCTCCCCAGCTATAGGCATAGTTGAGGAAGGTCTGTCCGGGAACGCTATCCATCCACTTCTGCAGACGGTAGACGATATTGTATTTGCTATATTCAGCCATAATGAATGTGTGTTATTTCTTGTTCTTTTTCTGTTTGGTGCTGGTCGAGTTGGCGAGGCTTCTCACGCATCGGAAACCGATATAGGAGCGTGGCTGGTTTTGATATTCCCATGTACGCCACGCCGAACGGACAAAGGATTCGGGGTCTTTCCACGAACCGCCACGCACACTCTTTTTCTTAAGACGGTAAGGGTCTTCCTTGGCAGCCTTGTACTCGAGCTGGGGGTTAAGGTCGTTCATGGCCTCAACACCTGCTTCGGTATAGATGGTACTGGTCCACTCGGCTACATTACCAGCCATGTCGTAGAGGCCATTGCTGTTGGCGGTATAGATACCCACACGGCTGGTGATGAGGTTGCCGTCCTTGGTATAGTTTCCACGGTCGGGCTTGAAGTTGGCATAGAAACAGCCATCGCCGTTCTTGACATCCTTGTTCTCCCAGGGGAATTCGTTGCCAGCCTTGCCGCGTGCGGCATACTCCCACTCGGCTTCGGTGGGCAGGCGGTAACGCTGGATGAAGCGGGCTTCACCACCCAGGCCCTTGAGCAGATAGTCGGTGCGCCAGGCGCAGAAGGCGTTGGCCTGCTCCCAGGTGACACCAACGACGGGGTAATCGTTGTAGGCGGGATTGCTGAAGTAGTTGCGGAGATACATCTCGTTGTCAGAGTTCTGGAAGTCGTTGACCCAGACGGTGGTGTCGGGATAGACATTGACGATATAGGTGTTGAGGAAATCCCAAGGACCGCTGAGTGGGCGGTTGATGGTCTCGCGCACGATATTGCCGTTGTCGTCGATATACGCCGTGTCCTTGGAAATCATCACCACCTCGTCGGGATTGACGGTGACATCGGTGTTCAGGTTGCGCTCGTGGGGCATGAGGCGGTTACGGCGCAGGGCGGCAGTGGTATAGTCGTAAATCTCATACTTATAGTTGAGCTGGCGGTAGTCGAGCAGTTTCTCGCCAGTCACGGGGTTGGTGACATACATGCTCTCGATGGCGCGCTGCTCGTCCTCATTGGGCTTGCGCGGCAGAGGCTTGCGCCAGTTGATATGGGGAGTGACTGGCTCGCCATACTTGTCCTCGGTAATCATGTAGGTCTCGTCGCCGGCATAGGCGGGGTCGGCAAGACGCGTACGGAGGATAGAGTCCTTGACATACTGCACAAACTGCTTGTACTTGGAGTTGGTAACCTCAGTTTCGTCCATCCAGAACCCGTCGACAGAGATGTCCTTGACGGGAGTCTTCATACCCCAGAGCGAGTCTTGACGGTCGAGGCCCATGTGCAGCGAGCCACGCTCTACCTTGGTCATACCGTAAGGCGTGGGCTCGGCAAAGGAGCGGCCACTAACGCCAACCACCTCGCCGCCGCGGCCGCCCGAGATGGCACTCTTGCTACCGAAACAGCCTGTCAGCGCCACAGAGAACGCCACAAGGCCGAGGGTTATAATGCTTTTATTCTTCATCTTTATATTATAATATTCTCACGCTTTTATGCAGGTTTCTACCTTTCTTGGTCAGGTTGATGTCGTGCTGGTATCCCACAAAGAGACCATGACTGCCGTTGCCTGGGATGGAGGCCGAGGTATACAGCTCGTAACTATAGCCCAGTACGACGCCATGGAAACTGCCGCCGACGAGGACGGTCACCGAGTTGGATGGACTGTAGGTCACGCCGCCATAGAGCATGCGCTTGTCGTGGGTATAGACCACGCGCGACGTGATGTCGGCCCTGAACGCCGAGCCATCCGAGCGCAGCAACACCGTGGGCTTTATTGTAATAAACGGATTTCTTAGTTTAATATTGTATCCACCGGTCAAATAATATGTACGGTCGATGTCGAGCAGGTAACTGTCGCCCAGCGTAACTTGGGGTGCGGTGGCGTGGGCTACCGACGCGCCGGCATACCAGTCGCCGTGGACGTAGTAGAGACCGACGCCCACATCGAGACCCGAGCCGCTCACATCGGTCGTGGGGATGGCGGGGTCGTTGCCTTCCTCGGTATCGGTCTGCGAGCCATTGAACTTCTCGCTAAGCATACCCACCTGGACGCCGATGCCGAGCATACCTCCCAGCAGCTTGGTCTTGAGTGCATACTGCACGGCGAAACGCTGGTGGTCAAAGAGACCCAGTTTGTCGCTCGTCATCTGCACGCCCACACCATGGTAATGCTTGAGCATGAACAGGGGCATATCGGCAGCGACAATCATGGTACGCGGGTTGTGCTCGAAACCGGCAAAGTCGAGGGCGTAACTTCCTGTGACATTCAGCTTGGACTCTTTGCCCACGGCGGCGGGGTTGAACACCGGCTCCTGGGCAAAGTAGTGGCTGAGCGACATATCATATTGCGCAGAGGCGGCCAGCGCCCCGACGACAGAGATGACAAGGGTAAATAAATATCTTTTCAACACACTTACATAACGGATAAGCGTAGCTTTTATTGTCTTTCTACAGGTTTTTTATCCACGACGTTATGGTTTCCATCACCGTCGGGGCGAGGGTCTCCTCTATCTGCTGATATTCCACGACCAGTCCTGTGTGGCAAGTCTGGAAGAGATGGTTCAGTCCGTCGAAGGTTTTGAGGGTATGGCGACTGTTGACGAGCCCTTTCTCCAGCGCTCCGAGATTGGCGACACAGTCCACCTGGGTGTCGCGGTTGCCGTTGAGTGCCAGCACGGGACAGACAATCTTGCCGAGCACGCCTCTCACATCGACATTGAGCAGATGGCGGATATAGGGATTGTCGCCCTGCTTCAGGGCTTTGTCAAAGACACTGCGAAAGAGCACGGGGACGCCCGTGGGCTTGATGTCAGCGGTCTTCTTGCCCTGAGCCAACTGGTCCAGAGCGCATCCGATGGCCATACAGTAGGCTTCGGTCATCTCGGGAGTGGTTCCGGCGGCGGCAAGTACCGAACGGTTTTGCGCTATCATCGTCTCCTTACCCGACACAGCCATGGCTGCCAGCGTCACGACGAAGTCTGTTTTGCCCTCGGCAGCCGCCATCAGGGCTATGGTGCCGCCCTCGCTGTGGCCGAGCATACCCACGCGGTCAAACTGCTTGCGCAGCAAGGCAAGGCCGCTGAGTGCGTCGGCGTAGAAGTCGGCGGTGGTAAATTCGTAGAACCTCACGGAGGCGTCGCCCCACCCTCGGTCGTCGTAGCGCAACGAGGCGATGCCCTGGCGTGCCAAGGCGTCGGCAAGCACGGCAAAGGGCTTGTGTCCGAACAGCTCTTCATCGCGGTTCTGCTGTCCGCTGCCACTTACCATCAACACCACAGGAGTCTGGCGGCTACAGCCACGAGGCTTGGTGAGGGTGCCGTGCAGGGTGAAGCTGCCGTTGGTAAACGACACCTCCTCGGTGAGATAATCGAAGGGGGGCTTGGGAGTCTGCGGACGGTTAAGGGTGACCTCGCCCGGCGTGAGCGTGAGCGGGAAGGCCATGCCCTGCTGGGTGAAGGTGCCTTCTATCTCCATGCCCTTGTTCACGCCCTCAAAGCGGGCGCCAATCATGGCGATTTCCACCGTCACGCTGTCGCCTTTGACCACAGTCTGCGTAGGTATTCCCCTGACGTTCTGCGCCGGAGAGTCCATGGTGCATCCCTTGTCGGTGAAGTGAAACACGAGGGGCAGCTTGATGCCCTGCACGTCGAGCTCGCCCTTCCACGAGCCGCGCTGTGCCTGCGCCGTAGTCACCATGAGCAGCAGCGCCAGCACTAAGGTTGTCCGTATAATTTTCATCATATCGAGTGTTAGAGGTTAGACATTCATCATCCATTCTCTTCATAAAATTCGAAGATACTTCTGCGGCAAACAGTTGCGGCAGACATTGAGTTTATCCTACTCTATCTGAGCATGCAGTTTATCTTGCATCTCATTTACAGTATCTCCTTGATGCAAAGATATAGATTTGGGACGAAGCAGACAACTTATAAGTTGCATTTTTCTCATCAATAGTTCTTTTTTCGTCATCTCCTGCTCATAAACGACGGTCATGGGATGCTTTTCAATGCCATAAACCCCAAAATGGTCATTAGCCCGTTTTGGTTTTATAAGTAGGAAGGGTGGGCGGCAAAGGAAAAGGGTGGATATTACGACAAACGTGCGTAATATCCACCCTCCGGTTATAGGGTTATTCCATCTTTATTTGGCCATTGGCGTGAAGCGCAAGGTAAACTCATGGGGTCCCGTTGGCGCCATGTATTGTGGCAGACACGAGTCGCCTCCGCAACTATGGTTTCCGATGCCTCGCTGCCAGAAGTCGAAGTGGGCGAAAATCTGGGGGGAGCGCACCAGATCGTAGGGGTGCTTGCCGCCATAGAACACATCGTAGTTGAACTGGGCGTCGTCGAAATGAGACAGCGAGAAGGCCACCATGCCCTCAGTGGTGATTTGCAACTGGGTGGCGTCGTTGTCGAGCGTGAGCTGGCGCAGGCCCTGGCGGTCGCCCATGGTTTGTGGCGCGCTCTGTTCTTCAAACATGCCATCCACGGTGGTGATGTAGCGGCCGAGGAGCGAACCGCGCTGGCGGTCGATGTAGTTGCTCCACGGGCCCTTGGCATAATACTCTACGTTCTCGAAGCCGGGCGCAAACTGCATGGTGATGCCGATGCGTCGGGTTTCTGCCGACGAGTTGTTGGTGATGACCTTCATGTCCAAAGTTCCGTTGGGATAGATGGTGTAAACTATCTGATGGGTGTCGGTACCATTGGTTACGGCCGTTTCCACCATCACGTTCTTACCCTGCTTCTTGGGCGCACTCACCATTGTCTTCTTGCCAGTGAGGGCACCTTCCTCCTTGTTATCGTTCTCGGCCATGCCACCTGGGGCGCCGAGGTTGATGTTGTCGTTGGCTATGCGGCGGAAGCCGTTGAAATCGGGTCCGGCGTTGGGCTGCACGAGCTGCGTGTTGCCATAGGTCCACTGGGCGATGGTTCCATCCTCTGCGAAAGCAATACTGAAATTGTTGCCGGTGACGGTGTTGCCCTTCACCTTGAGTTTACCCTTCTCCTGGATGGCGGGCAGCTGACCGTGGCTTTGCTGCACGAAGGTGGGGTCGGCAACCGATACACCAGCGGCGTTGTCGGCGGAGAGCTTAAACTGCTGCTGGGCCATGGCGTAGCCCTGCTTACCCCAAGAGGTGGCTTTCTTCAGTACGAGGTTGAAGGTAATGACATACTCGGCCATGGCGTCCTCTACGGTGGTGTAAGGAATGTTGATTTGACAGGTGTTTCCGGGCTGCACCGATGGGACGGTCACTTGGTTTTTCTCCACCGAAACGCCATTGCGGAGCACCTCATAGCTGAGGTCGTAGCTGTCGGCCAGGTCGGTGAATGCACGCTTGTTCTTCAGGGTGAGCACGTGGTTGGCGAACGACTCGTAGTCGGCGTCTCTATAGACATACTTCACCTCGGTGAGCTTGGCGGTCCACTCACGGCCCGGGGTGATGATGCCGTTGCTCATGAAGTCGCCCTGGAAGCCTCTGTCGCCACGGTTCATCTTGGTGTAGTCGTAACCCGATGTGTAATAGTGAAGCCCGGTCTTGGCATCCTTCAGCGGAAGTCCCTCGCGTATGCGGCGCGTGTCGTAGATGCCCTGGTCCACCCAGTCCCAGATGCAGCCGCCAATAATGCCAGTGCTTTTCTCGATGAGATTCCAGTATTCTTGCAGATTTCCCACAGCCTGACCCATGGCGTGCGCATACTCGCAGATGAAGTAGGGCTTGTTGTTGAGACCGTCCATATGCGTCTTCATCACCTCGACTTTAGGATACATGTCGGAGCCGAAGTCGGAGTATTTGGCGCCGTTCTTATAGCCCTCATAGTGCACCCATGCGTCGCGGCCGGGGAGCAGTTCCTTCACCTTGTCATAGGTAGCCTGGAAGTTGTCGCCACCGCCCGACTCGTTGCCGAGCGACCAGAACACCACGCTGGGATGGTTGCGGTCTCTCAGCACCATGCGCTCCGTGCGGTCTACGTAGGCGTCGCGCCAGGTGGGGTTGTTGGAGAGCGAATGGTTGTTGTGGCACTCCACATCGGCCTCGTTCATGCAGTAGAGTCCGTAATAGTCGAACATGGCATACATCTTGGCCTGACGGGGATAGTGGCTGGTGCGGACAGTGTTTACATTGGCCTGCTTCATCAGCACCACATCGCGGAGCATGGTCTCCACATCGATGGCGTGGCCATAGAGCGGGTGGATATCCTGTGTGTTGACACCCTTGAAGAACACGCGCTTGCCGTTTACATACACCAGGTGGCCCTTGATGGCCACATCTCTGAAACCGTATTTGGTAGAGAACACCATCTCCTCCTTGCCACCTACCTTCTGGCGCACGATGACGGTATAGAGATTGGGCTGCTCGGCCGACCAGGCCTTCAGGCCGGTGAGGTTGTCGAGAGTGAGGCGAATGTGCTTCTGCGCGTCGTTGGCGGTCATAGCCACCTGCGCCTCCTGCTTGCCCACCAGTTTGCCCTGGGGGTCGAGGAGCTCTATTTCGAGCGTCTTCTCCGAGCGCTCCTTGGCGGCGTTGTCGAGGGTGAGGTCTACATTGAGGTTACCCGAAGCATAGTCGTCCTTAAGGGCTGATGTGATGTAATGGTCGGCCACGAAGGTCTTGGGCGTGGCCACGAGATAGACATCGCGGTGGATGCCTCCGAGGTGCCACATGTCCTGACCCTCAAGGTAAGAACCGTCGCACCAGCGGTAGACGCGCACCGACACGTTATTGTCGCCCTTGCGCACAAGGTGGGTCACATCAAATTCAGCGTCGGTATTGGCACCTTGCGAATAGCCAGCATACTTGCCGTTTACCCACACCACAATGGCGCTGCAGGCTCCGTCGAAGTGGAGAAAGACGCGCTTGTCCTGGTCCCAACCGTCAGGCAGGCAGAAATTGCGGCGATAGGAACCTACGGGGTTCTTGTCGAAATTGTCGTTGAACGCCGTGATGAAAGGGGGCTTGTTCTCGAAGGGATAGCCCACATTATTATATACGGGCACATCATATCCGGCCATCTCCCAGTTGAGGGGGACCTGGAGCTCTTTCCAAGAAGAAACATCGGCATTATCGGCCCAGAAATCGTCTTTCTCGGGCTTGCCCTGCTTCCAGTCGGCGGTGTAGCGGAACTTCCATTTGCCGTTGAGCAGCAGGTAGTTGGCACGCTTAGGCGTGAGCCATGGATACTTGTAGCAGTCGTCCTGCTGCATCGAGGTTGTAGAGGCATAGGGCACAAACGTGGCGTGGGCCTTCTCCTTGCGGTCCTCAAACTTGGTCTCGTCTTCTACCCATTTATCCATAAAGGGGCATACGTCGGCCTTCGTCTCCACCATCTTTTTCTTCTTGGCGGGACGGGGGTGAGCCAGAGCCGATGCGCTGAAAAGGAAGGTCAACGCTGCCGCAGCTCCCCAAATTAGATGTTTTTGTTTCATTGTCATGTTGTATGGTTAATAATTGTTTTGTCTATGCCTGTCTGCCACTTGCCCTATCCGAAAAGAGCGCGGCACACCATCGCTAT
>OKSO01000904.1_pt1 | contig 11171 bp, 6 predicted proteins | sample 1606241 | NCBI WGS metagenome assembly OKSO01 (sample SAMEA3879540, study PRJEB24766) | human gut metagenome | biome: human-associated habitat; feature: feces | place: USA | collected 1985/1987
GGGACTTTCCGCTGCAAAGATAAGACAAATTGGCGAAAAAGCAAAGAAAAATGGAGAAAAGACAGCCCGCCTGGGCAAAATAGTTACGCTCTCTGCCCTTATCGCGGTAGTCTGCCAAAGCAGAGTGTGGCTGTCGCCATGTGCTCCAGTGGTCTCTGCGACCAGTCTGAGGGCTCTTGCGGGCAACACCATTTATGCCGTTTCCACCGAGTAGCCCGCAACCCGCTGCATATCAGCCCGTCGGCGGCGTGGTGACCATCTTGGCGGGCTCGTATCGTATGAACCGTGGGCTCGTGACATTTGAACCGTGGGCTCGTGACGTAAGATACGCGCTCTCGTGCCTATTGATACGAGCCAGCCATCGTCATCGCGGTGCCAGCCATCGTCACCGCAGCGACAGCCGCTGCCCTCTTGATATGGGCGAGGGTCTCTCTGCGCTCCAGCGGACTAACGGTATAAACGGCGAAGAGGCTGTCAGACTCTCTCGGGGAGATGGGTCTGGCAGCCTCTTCTATGGTTTAGGCTCTATGGGAGCTGTAGGCTTACTTGGCAGCCTGCACCACGGGGATGCGGAACAGCTCGCTCCAGTTGTCACTGTCTACGATTACCACGTCGAGCTTGCGCTCGGCGCCAGTAGTGTTAGAGGTAGCGCTGATGCGGAGTGCATCGAGGTTACCACCGGCTGTGAGCCATGCTGCGTCGCCTTCAACCTCGGTGTCAGTACCTGCCTTGCATACCAAAGTCACGTAGCCGCCGTCTGTGGTCACGTAGAATGTCTTGATGTGCTCGGTGGCGTCGTCCTTGTCAAAGGTGGCTGCGAAGTTGAGGGTGGTCTTGTTGGCGAAAGCCTTGGTCTTGTTCTCGTCGGAGAAGAGCTTGAACATGGTGGCTCCGTTCATGGTCATCTGGTTGACGGTGATGTCTACAGACTGGTCGCCGGCAGTGATGGTGATGGTACCTGCGAGCATCTCGCTCATGCTGGGCTGGAGGTAGAACTCCATCTCCTCGCCGCTCTTGCCGCGGGCCTTGGTGATGACGAAGTCGGCATCGTTGCCCATCATGGCTGTTGCTGTGGCGTGCCAGCGGCTGGCGTTGGTGGTCACCTTGACCTTGACTACGGCCTTGTCGTTCTGGCCCATGTATGAATACATGCCGCTATACTCCTGCAACTGCTCTGACTCGATGCTGAGGGTCACGTTCTGGGGGTTGGCGCCCGCCTGTGTGACTGAGAACTCGAGTACTGATGAGCCTGCGATCAGCTTGAATTTGGCAACGCGGTCGGCGGTAGATGTGTTGGCACCGGCGGTAACAGCTATCTCAGAGGTGCTCTTTACCGTGGCGATACACCATGACTGCTCGGTGACTTTCTGGATAGAGAGGTCGGTCAGCGGAGCGTCTGTCTGTATCTTGATAATCTGCTCGCTGAGTGCGGCGGGGTCTACGTCGAGGGCTGCATCGCTCTCGTTGACCAGGCTCACATTGTAGGTGGGTGCTGGTGCGGGGTTGTCACTACTCGAGCATCCGCTCATTGCCATAGATATGGTCAGTGCTACGACTGCCACTCTCAAATAATTCATAAACTTCTTCATCTTTGTTTCCTATTAAATGATTTATATTGGGTTGTTAACTCATTTACTTCTTGAAGAGCTTGTTGAGCACCGTAACCTGGTACTCGTAGAAGGCGCGTGTACGTGCGTCGCCGCTACCCATTCTCGACTTGTAGAGATTGTGTATCTTCTTGAGGGCAGCGGTGATGAGAGGACGGCCTACGCCGGCAGAGAGCTTGGATCCGCTCATGTTGTGGCGGGCATAGGATACCTCGTCGCTGCTGGCGGCACAACCGGCGTTGCAGAAGCTGTGAGAGTCGGCTGTGGCCTGGGCCATAAACTCGCTGAGTGCAAGCTCGGGGTCCTTCTCGGCAAGGCCTCTGCCACCGAAGGGTGACTCCTTGGACATTGAGGGGTCAAGGTTAGAGAATTTGCTCAATGCCAGGACTACTGTAGTCTGCAAGTTCATGTCCTCCTGGGTAAGATTCTTGCCCTGGATGGAGTTGCGGAAGACGATACCATAAGCATCGTTGAGATAACCGTCAAGGGTATAGAGTCCCTTCTGGCCTGAACGCTCGCCCTCGTAGATGCCTCCCATCGCTCCGGGGCTGTATATCTTGGCTGCAATGGTCGACTGGAAGTTGTCAAACGAGTTGGAATCGATGCCCAACACACGCATAATTTCTTTGGGGAGCATGATGTCGCTGCAGTGGAGGGCCTGGTTTACGAGCCACTCCATCGCTGCCTTCTGCTTGGCCTTGGGAATGTATGCCTTGGCATACTCCTTGCTGCCGTCCTGAACCAGGTCGGTATATTCTACACCGCCGAGGTAGGGCATCACATGGGTGAGGTAGCGCATGTACTGGCTAAGACAAGCCTTGTACATCTCCTGGATTTCCTCGTAGTCGTCGTTCTTGACGCCGAGCCACTGGGGTATGTTGGCGATAATCTTCTTGAGGTTCTTGATACCATAGTTGTTGGCCTTCATGTGGTCGTCGCCGAGGTCTTCCATCTGGTCGGTGGGGTCGACGGTGAGGAACAGCTGCTGGGCACCGAACTTATACATGGGGTCGCCCTTCTTGGCCTCGATGATGGCGTTGAGATACTTGTACTCGTCTTCGGGAGTCTTGGCGTCCTTGAAGAGACGGTAGCCCCAGTTGATGGCGTGTATATCGTATACACCGATGATTGGGGGAACCATACGCACACCGCGTTCGAGGTCGCCGGGCTGTGCCACGTAGTTGTTGCGGGCGTAGTCCATGATACTGGGCGTGGTGCCATACTTCTGGGTGAACGAGGGGCTGCGCAGTGAGTCGACGGGGAAGGCGTAGCTGGCGCCCATGTTGTGCATCAGACCCAGGGTGTGGCCCACCTCGTGAGAGGTGACATAGCGCAGCGACTCAGACATCACGTCGTCGTCGAAGGTAGACTTGCGCACGCGGGCGTCGACGGCTGCGGTCTGGGCAAAGCGCCACTCATGAACGAGGGCGATGACATTGTGATACCACATCACCTCGCCCACCAGGATTTCTCCAGTGCGGGGGTCTACGTAGCTTGGTCCGGCGGCGTTGGCAGTACCGGTGGCCATGTAGCGGATACAGTTATAGCGGATATCGTCGGGGTCGAAGTTGGGGTCGTCGGTGGGGTAGTCCTTGGCGACCATCACGTTCTTGAAGCCGGCAGCCTCGAAGGCCAGGTTCCAGTCTTCGATACCAGCCTTGATGGCTCCTCTCCACTTCTCGGGGAAGGCAGAGTCTACATAGTATACTATCTGCTTCTTGGGCTCAACCAGCTCGCCGTTGTAGTACTTCTGCAGGTCCTCGTCCTTGGGCTCCACGCGCCAGCGGTGGATGAACTCCTTGGGGTCGATGTAGTCCTTGTTGGACGAATAGGTGTAGAACTTGGTGCTGAAGTATCCCACGCGGCTGTCCTGATAGCGCATCTTCATGGGTTCCTTGGGCAGAGCCACGATAGAGCGGCGCATCTGCACGGTGTAGGCTCCCGACTCGGCGTTGTAGTTCAGTCGGCTGGTAATCTCAAGGTTCTTTTCAAAGCTCTTTACTCCCATCAGCTTGGAGGCAGATGCGTCGAACGAGGCCGACTTGGTAGAGCGTGTGTTTACACTCTGGCGGATGGGGGTGATGCACTTCTCGTTGGATACGAAGAACGATGTCATGTCGATGAGCAGTGTATCCTTGCGCGAAGCCTTTATCTTGAAGGTCTTCATAATGGGGTGTACGAAGTTGCGGTTGAATGCCTTCTCAATGGGGTCTCCGGGCACTACGCGCTCGTAATTCTGGTAAGAGTGCATGTATACGTTGGCCGTGTCGGCAGAGAGCGAGAACATGAAGGGAGTCCCCACCATTTCGCCGGCATTGAAGTTGGCGTTCTCGCTGGTGCTTACCATGCGGTTGGCCATCAGATAGAGCACATCGAGGTTGCTCTTGGTAACCTGCAGCAGCAGCTCGCCCTTCTTGTTGACATAGGCTGTGAACATACCGTTGTAGGCGGTAGCACCGTTGATGGCCTTGTCAAACTTGTCGGTCTTCTTGGCTGATGACGAGGCTTCGGTAGCTGCTTTCTTCTTCTTTTTCTTGAAAATGCTCATTTCTACATTGGCAGCAGCGTCGGCAGTAATCGCAAGAGCCATCGTGGCTAACAATAATGATTTGATCTTCATCATAATTTAGTTGATTATAGTGTAGTTTATATTAAAAATTCTTGTAACTGATATTGACTATCTCGGGGAAGCCCTTCCACACGTGCTTCTGGCTGACTTCAATCTTGTCGGCGGTATCGGTGACGGCAAACTTGTAGAACTTGCCGCCGCGCTGGTTGCTGGCGCCGTCGCTATAGGTGGCTACATAGAAGCAGTCGTTCTGCTTCTCGTCGGTCACGATATCGTTGAAGATGGCGGTAGCCGTGCCGTCGAGCGTGCAGAGCAGCACGGGGGCCTTGCCGTTGCGGAAGTTGTAGCCGTAGAGGTGGTTGCCCTCGGCGTAGATGAGGTAGCCCTGCTTGGTGGTGAGGCTGAAGAGGCGTGCCTGGTAGAAGCCGGGAGCCGTGAGGGGTATCTCGTAGCGCTTGCCCTTGGTGGCCACACCGCTCTGGCGGGTGATGGTGTAGGTGTAGATATAACGCTTGCCGCCGATGGGGTCGTAGAGGATGGTGGCGGTCTGTCCGCCGCTGTAGAGCGAGTTGACATTGGCCACAAAGGTGAGTCCGCCTGTGGTGAAGTCTTTCTTGGTGTCCCAGCTGAAGGGCTCGTCGGAGTCAGAGTCGGCGAGGTTGTTCATCGAGGTACCCATGGCGCGGAGGTTGCAGAACACGCGGTCGCGCGAGTTGTACACGACATACTGCTCGATGGCTGCCGCCGAGTTGTCCTCACCCGTGTGGTTGCAGGCGATGCCTGGCGCGGGGGTGAAGTAGTCGTAGCCGTTGCTCTGGAGATAGTAGCTCACCGGCGTACCAAACTCTCCCTCGTTGAGGCTGTTCAGCGCGTAGGCATACTTGTCGGCAAGGAAGAGCGCAGGCTTGTTGCTAATCTTTTGGATGTCGTGCATCACGATGGAATGGCGGTAGCCCTTGATGTCGGGGTCAAAGATGGTCAGCTCCTGTGGGTTGTCCAGGTCTTCGCGACCATAGCGGTAGGTGCCGTTTTCGGTGCAGACATACACCTGGTTCTCATACGACTCGGGGCTGTTGTCTGTCCACACCATGATGGGCTGCTTGAGCGCCAGGCCCTTGTCGGCAAGGATGTCGGTGAGGTGCAGGGTGTCGCGGCTGATGGAGAGCATGTCTACCACCATGTTGCCAGACTGGTCCTTGCCGGTGAGTATCCAGCCGCGGGTATAGAGGTTGTTCACCTTGAGCGTAGCCTGACGGCTGTAGACGATGCCCGTGGCAAGGTCGGTAACCTTGAAGAACAGGTGGTAATCGTCGGCCTTGAGCTTGACCTTGTAGTCCAGATTGCGGTCGGTTCCCAGCTGGGTACGCTGCCCCACATGCTTGTTGGTACTCACAGCTACCCACTCGTAACTGTAGCCGCCAGCCGACTCCTGACCCTCACGGTAGCTCAGTTCGGGGCTGATTTTAAGGTCATCCACGTCGGAACGCAGCAGATAGACGGTGTCGCCGTCGAAGCCTTTCTGTCCGATGGTGACATCGTTGATCTGGCTGTAGCTGTAGTTGCCCTTGTCGTCGAAACAGGCGCTAAGCATCACGCCAGCCAGGGCGAGCAAAAATATGTTTGTTCTCATCTCAGTCTTAGTATTTGATGCCTTCGCCGGCAGTCATCTTCACGCGCTTGCCGTTGGCGTCTCTATAATCTTCATAAATCGTATTTCCCTTGCTCTCCTGGTCCTTGAGGTACTGGTCAAACTTGATGGCGAGTGCCTTGGCCTTGGTAAACGACATGCTTTCCTCGGTGGCGAAGTCGAGCAGCGTCAGACCGAAGAGACTGCATATCAGCTTGCATTTCTTCTCGGAATAGGTGCCGAAGAAGTAGGTGCGGAAACCTGGCAGCTGTACCCACTTGTTGCTGATGGTGATGGTGTGGTGCAGCATGTCGACTCCGGTCTTGTCAGAGCTGTTGGGGCGCAGCCATTGGGCCATCGGGGTCGCGAAGTCTTCGTTGGCCACGAGCTCGAGCTTCAACTGGCGCTCCTTGCCCTCAAGGTCGTCTCTCAGGTAGAAGTGTATGGGGATGAGCACATAGACCTCGCCGGCCTTGACGGTATAGCTGTTGTCCAGCGCGTCGTAGTCCCAGCCTTCCTTGGCCTGTTCGGCATCCTCGGGAGCCACCACCTGCACCGTCACCTTGCGGTCGTGGCCCACGGCGGGACCTATGACCTTGGCTCTCACCATGAGGGTGGTGTCGCTGATGGTGCTGTATACGGCAAAGGGTATCTGGGTCTCTGCGGTGTAGTCCTGCTTGCTGTCGTCGAGTCCTCCCTTGGTGGCCGACATGGCAAAATAGATGCCGCTCTCGCCCGAATAGGTCTCTATCTCCTCAGTACATGCGGCGAGCATCCATCCCGCCAGGCATGTGAGTAATATATGGATATGTTTCATCTTGTCTCTTATTTGCGTAGTTGCTGTTCACTGTCGGGGAGGTCGAAGACATAGGTGCTGTTGGTTATCTGCATGTCTTGGAGGTTGGGGTTGTAGAGTCGGGGGATAGAGGTGATGCCCTTGCGCTTGTAGTACCAGAAGAGCTGACCCTCGCCGATAAACTCGCGCACATACTCGTCCTCGATATATCCGTTGAGGCCGATGTTAGACTTGAGCTGGGGTATGTTGCGGGCCTTGCGGATGGGGTTCAGCGCCTTGTAGTCCTTCGTACATTCGGCCTTGATGAGATACATCTCAGACATACGAATCATGGGCAGCAGCTTGGCAAACTCAAAGCCGTTGTCGGTCACGTCGCCGTACTTCACGAAGAATTGGCCCACATTGCCCTCGGTGTCGCGCTGGGTCTGCCACTGACACTTGCGCAGGTCGCCGTCGTCCTCGTAGAGCTGGCTTATGCCGTAGTCACTCATCTTGAGCACGTTTTTGGCTTCGAGCTTGTAGGAGAATATCTTGTCAAAGATATCGGTGGTGCGCTTAGAGTGGTAGTTGCCGAAGAGTATCTCCGACGAGAAGATGCGGTCCTCGGCACTGGTGTTGGCAGAGCCCGATGTGGCCTGGCCGTTCACCTGCTCACGGGTGGCAAAGGGGAAGAAGCGCGAGGCTCTGTCTATCACGTCGTTGGCATATTTCACCGCATTGCCGGTGTCGCCGGCATAGAGGTAGACTCTCGCGGTGAGAGCCAGGACGGCGAAGTAGTTCATGCGCTCGTTGCGGAATCTGTAGAAGTTGTTGCCCGAGGCATCCTCGGTGGCGAGCTTGCCCTCGGTGATGACGGGGTCATAGTCTGCCAGCAGCTCTTCGGCTGCCTTGAGGTCGGTGGTGATGTTGAAAATCACGTCCGAGGCTGGCAGCAGAGGCTTGACCTTACGCTCGGTGTCGTTGACATAAGGGATGCACTCCTTGCCGGGCTCATACTTGTAGATGGGACCGAAGATGCGCAGCAGGTCGAAGTGGATCATGGCACGCAGAGCCAGCGCCTCGCCCTTGATGATGTGGTAGCCCTTGTCAGAGAGCACGTTGCGGTTTTTCTCACAGTGCTCCAGCAGCGTATTGATGTTGCCAATCAGCGCGTAGCCCTTGGCCCAGGTGTTGCTTACGGCGTCCTTCATCTTCTGGTGGTCATAGTTGGCCAGGAGCACATAGGCGTGGGTGTTGAGGGGCTTCGAGGTGTCGTAGTATTGGGCCAGCACGTCAAAGGTGGTAGTGGTGAGCGTCTGCCCGTAAAGGCTGCTGTTCAGCAGGTCGATGTAGATACCGTTGAGGGCGGTGCGGAAACCGTTCTCGTTTGAATAGAGTGCATCTTCCATGATGCGGTCTTCTGAGTCGACCTTCAGCCACTCCTCGCAGGATGTGCAGCAGAGCAGTGGGATAATCAGCAGGAGTGCCAGTTTATATTTGTTCATATTTTTAGCTTTTTTCTTATCGTTAGAATCTGATATCAAATGACAGCGATACGCTTCTGGAGAACGGATATTCGGTTCCGCGTTCCTCCTTGAACGAGGCGAGACGGAAGATGTCGTTCATGTAGACTCTTACCGAAGCTCCCTTGGCTCCGAGGGCACGTATCCACTTGGCGGCGGTCTCATAGCCCACGCTGAACGACTCGCCAGTGAGCACGTTTTCGTCCATCACGAAGCGCGAAGACATCGGGGTCGACTCAAAGTTGTTGATGGCCTTGAAGCGGGCAATGTCGCCAGGCTGCTTCCAGCGGTCGTACAGCGCGCGACGGTCCACGTTGTAGTACATCAGGTCTTCCGACAGGTTTTCCACCTTGTTATATAATGTAGAGGCAAAGACCTGGGCGCCGAGACGGTAGCGCAGGTTGGCGCTGGCAGAGAACTGCTTGTAGTAGAAACTTACGCCCACCACGCCTTGCAGCTTGTCGGCGGTAGTACCCACTACCACCTCGTCGTTCTTGTCATACTGGAAGGTGTAGGTGCCGTCCTTCTTGATGAATATCTCCTGACCGGTAGCGGGGTCGATGCCGGCAGAGCGCACGGCCCAGATGTCGTCGGGGCTGCCGCCGTCGTAGTAGCGGCGGTAGGAGTTGTTGTTGCTCGCAGCCTCGTTCATGGCCTGCAGCTTGTTGCCGATGTTCTTGTACTGGGTCTCGCTGTGGTTGAAGCTCAGGTTGAAGTTGAGGCGCATGTCGTCGCGCTTGATGGCATTGACCATCACCGTACCCGAGAAACCCTGCGAAATCTGGCCGCCGAAGTTGGTGTAGAGCGAGGTGAAGCCCAGCGAGGGGGGCATGGTCACCGATACCAGCAGAGGGTCGGTCACCTTGTGGTAGTAGTCTGCCGAGATGCGCAGACGGCTCTTGAAGAGCTCCAGGTCTATACCCCAGTTCTTGTCGATGGTCTTCTGCCATGCCAGATTGGTGTTGGCAAACTTCGACAGGATGGCGCTGGTGCCGAAGTGGTTGGTGTAGCCCGAGTTGTAGATGTATGTACCCGATGAGAGGTAAGCGTCAAAGTTCTGGTTGCCGGGGTTACCGATAGAGAAACGCAGTTTGACCAGGTCGGCCCATGGCAGATGGAACCACGATTCCTTGTTGATGTTCCAGCCCACACCCACAGCCCAGGTATTGGTGAATACCTTCTGGGCGCCGAAGACTGAGGAACCGTCCCAACGCAGGTTGGCGTCAAAGAGATAACGGTTCTTGTAGGAGTAGTTGCCGTTGAAGTAGAAACTGGTCGAACGGCTTATCGTTTTGTTGTATGTCGGCTTGTCGCCTTCGGTAAATCCAGCCGAGAACTGTGGGTTCTGATGCAGGTCGCTGGTAAATCCATAGACCATATAGGCGTTGCGGTTCACGGTCTTTTCGCTGAAGTACCAGCCGCCCACCAGGTTCACGGTGTGGGCGTCGTTGAACACCTTGCCGAAGGTGATGGTGGTCTCGCCGTTGTAGGCGAAGTTGTCGTCGTTCTCACTGCCGTAGCTGCCCTTGAGCGTGGCGCTCAGGAAGTCGGGGTGCTTGGGCGACTTGAAGGTCTCGTTCTTGGAGACCGACTTGCTCAGACCCAGACGGCCACGCAGCTGGAAGGCGTTCCAGAACCGCCAGATGAGGCTGAAGTTGTTGCGCAGCGTCATCTCATTGGTGTGGTTCTTGTTGACGATATTGTAGAGATACAGGGGGTTGTAGATGGTGTTGCCAGCCACGTCGGTCGACTCGAGCAGCGTGGGGATAGAGCCGTCGTCGTTGTACTTCAGATAGTAGGGGTTGGCTTGTGCGAAGGTCGAAAACTCCACCGGCTCGTGGTCCGAGTTGGTGATGTCGATGTTGAAGTCATTGCTGAAGATGAGCGACTTGGTGCGGTAGGTCAGCTTGATGTTGCCGCTCATGGTCGAGCGGTCAGAGCCCTTCATCACACCGTCGTCATTGCTGTACGACAGACCGACGCCGTAGACCATTGAGTCGTCGCCGCCGTCGATATACATGTTGTGCGAGTGGTTGAGCACGGCGCGCAGAGGCTCAGACAGCCAGTAGGTGTTCACACCGCGTTTTACCTCTCTCAGACGACTGTAGTAGAGGGCGTCGAGAGCATCCTGGCTGGTATAGGCGTCCTTGGCGGTATAGCGGCCAGCCAGGCGTTCATACTCCAGCTTCTCCGAGGCGTTCATCAGGTTGTAGTCGGTCAGGTCGGGCATCTGCACGGCAAAGTTGCCTGAGTACGATACGCGCAACTTGCCCGACTCGGGTCTTACGGTCTCGACCACGATTACACCGTTGGCAGCCTTCGAACCGTAGATGGCCGACGAGGCGGCATCCTTCAGCACGGTCACGTTGGCGATGCGGTCCATCGGCAGTTTCATGATGTCCTGGATGGTCACTTCGACGCCGTCCATGATAAACAGGGGCTGGTTGCCGGTGTTGTCATAGTCAGACTCGAGCGAACCCACGATACTGGTCTTGCCGCGTATCTCCATATCGGGCATACGGTTAGGGTCGGAACCCCAACTGCTGTTTTCGACCACGTTGAGCGAAGGCTCAAGGGTCTTAAGACTCTGTATCAGGTTTTTGGTGCCTATCTTCTTGAGTTCGTCCTTGGTGTAGGTGCTGGCCGAACCCGTAAAGCTCGATTTCTTTCTCACGTAGATACCCGTAACCACTACGTCCTTGATTTCGTTGGCTTTCTCCACCATTGTTACGGTTATCGACTTTTGCCCGGTGTAGGCAATCTCCTGGCTTTCCATGCCCAGGAATGAGATGACGATGGTCTGTTTGCCGCTTGGGATATTCTTCAGTACGAAGTTGCCATACATGTCGGAAACACAGACGATGTTGGTGTGCCCTTTCACCTGGACTGTTGCACCAGGGATGGTTTCTCCAGAAACTTCTTTGACCACGCCGGTCAGGGTTCGTTCATAGGGCTTGGAGGACTCGTTGTTCACTTGTGCTAAACATACACAAGGTAGTAGAAGAGCGAGCAGAAAAAAATATCTCATTTACAGTAGTTATAATTATGCATGCAAAAGTAGTAAAAAAAA
>OKSO01000907.1_pt1 | contig 11142 bp, 10 predicted proteins | sample 1606241 | NCBI WGS metagenome assembly OKSO01 (sample SAMEA3879540, study PRJEB24766) | human gut metagenome | biome: human-associated habitat; feature: feces | place: USA | collected 1985/1987
CCGTACAGAATTTTTGCCTATGCAGTGTGGATTCTTGTTCTTTGCGCCGTTTTGTTTTTCTATATCTCCAAGGAACGAGGAAAAAAGAAACGGCTGTTCTCTGCTGTAGTTTGTTTAGCGGCGGGAATGTGCCTGCTCCCGTTTGTGTTCAGAAGTAATTCGGATGTTATATATGATGACATGAACAGCGAGGGTGTCGGTCGCGAGACCGTTTATTATGATAGAAACAATATAACCCCTCCGGATGCCTGCCCCGAGTTCAAAATAACTTCATACGATATGGAGCTGAAGCTCAGCAATGTGCTTCATGCCGAGGTCAATGTCTCGGTGTCCCCAAGCAATTTGGATATCTACGGCTTTACGCTTTACCACGGATACAAAGTCAAAGAAGTCAAAGATGAGAGCGGCAGGGAGCTGAAATTCAAGCAGACCGGCGATTGGATAGAGGTTGAGTCGGCGGGAGAGACTTCGTCGCTCACATTCAGCTACGACGGATATTCAAATACACACTACAGCAACGGACAGGGCGCGGCTCTGCCGGGAACATTTGCTTATTATCCCCGCGCAGGTTATGTAGTGTGTGCTGATGCTGACGGATATGAGCATTTGACGCTTGACGAGCCGACGCAGTTCGATGTAAAAATTAAAAACCGCAAGAAGTTTTTCACAAACCTTAACCGTACCGGGAAAAATACATTCTCCGGCAAAACCACCGGACTGACAATTGTCGGCGGGTTCTACAAAGAGGATAAAATAGGCGACACGAACCTTGTGTTTTCGAATCTGATGCAGACATATGACAGATCGTTTAATACTATTATGGTCGCCGAGTTGCGTGAAGGCAAATACCTGCGCGATTACGGGGATACGCTTGTTTTTACCGGCATGTCCCTGACGGGGATAGAAATGGACTACTTTCTGTCACAGATTCCCGAAAGCAGAGGGGATTTCGGCTTGCAGGCTTATATTTTTGAATATATGCGCGGTACATTTGAGGAATATGCTGAGGGGGATAAAAGCATTGGTAGGAACACCCGCTATGTCCGCGTGGAGGCGGCAGCCGATAAGTACGGCGACGAATATTGCAAAAAAGCGATAGACAAATATCTGTATGACGAGAGCGACACGCGCACGCCCGACGAATTCATTGACGATCTGAACAGAGGTACTGAAAATGTTGAAAATTGACGGACTTACTTATAAATTCGGAAAGAAAGCGGCGGTCGACTGCCTGTCATTTGAGTTTACGAATGGCGTATACGGTCTGCTCGGACCGAACGGCTCGGGCAAAACAACGCTCATGCGCTGCATAACAGGGCTCTATAATGTCAAGGGCGAGCACATTTTCTATAACGGCAAGCCGGTTGAAAAGGACAAAAGTTTCTCGCGTCATGTCGGCTATCTGCCGCAGAAATTCGGGATGTATCAGCACCTGACTCTGAACGAAATGCTGCTGCTCATAGCCAACATGAAGGGGCTCGATGACAAGTCGGCGCGCGAGAGCGTTGAAAAGGCGCTCAGGTTAGTCAACCTCACCGACTGCGCCGAAAAGAAGGTCAAGGCGCTCTCCGGCGGAATGGTTCGCCGCGCGGGAATAGCCCAGACTCTGCTCGGAGACCCGGATATTCTCATTTTTGATGAGCCGACCGCGGGACTCGATCCCGAGGAACGCCTGCGCTTTCAGAGCATTATCTCCGAGATAAAGAAGGACAAAATAATTCTTATCTCGACGCATATTGTCGAAGATGTCCATGCGGTGTGCGAGACTGTTGCGGTAATGCGAGACGGCAAGATAATAAAAAGCGGCACGCGCGAGGAGATGGCAGCGTGCGCCGAGGGCAAAACATATATCATAGACATGGACGATCTGCCGAAGTTCAAAGAGCCTTATTATAAGCAGAAGCAGTTCGACAGCGACGGAAAGTACTACCTGCGCCTTGTCAGCAGTGCGCCGCAGGATTTTGCGCCCGTCAAGCCGAATGTCGAGGACGGATACATATGCGCGCTCAAAGGAATATGAAGCTGTTGCTTCAGAGACAAAAATATCTGATCAAAAATATGGGTGCCCTCATGCCCGTTCCGATAGCGGCGATTTATGTGCTGGCTCTGCCGCTGTGTATTGTGCAGAGCAGAAACGGCAACGCGGAAGAGCTGCGCTCGTTCGTATCGCAGTTTTCGCAGGGCGTTTTTTCGGTGCTCTCCGTCTGGTGGGTTATATTCGGCGTGCGCGAATATTTTGAGGCGGACGGCTGCGAAGTCCTGTTTCTCCACAACAGGCGCGGATTCCTGCCCGATGCAATTCTATTTTATCTGCTGTTTGCTGTTTCGGCGGCGCCGTTCTATATAATCATGAACGCGGTTGCGGGGATATCGCTGTTTGCGCTTCTCCGCCTGCTGCTCAGCGGCATATTCTGTTTCGGATTGGTCTATTTTCTGATGTTCCTGACCCATTCGACAGCCATCACGCTCATGACGCTGTTTATCTACTCGCTCGGTGGAATGCTCATTTATCGCAGCCATCCGATCTTCCCTTTCTGCTATGACCTTAACTCTGCCACGGCGGAAAACTGCCTGGAATTCTATCTTCCGCTTGCGCTGATCGGCATTCTGCTGATTGCCGCAGGACAAATTGTAATTTCAAAAAACACAAGATATCATCAGTAAAATCCTCCGTAATTTCATAAAGACCCCCGACGCAAATGCTGCGCCGAGGGTCATTTTATTTGAACAGATTTTTCGTATAACTCGCCGATCTTCCGCCGATGCGTTTGTCTCCGGCGGCATTTTGGCTTGACAGTCGCTTATATAAAGTTTCGAGTATTCCGCCTATAATCAGATTTGCCGACATCAGCCCGAGCGTCTGCCGCGCCCCGAAATGAATCGGCAGAAAGGTGCAGATTATTATAGCGGCGGTGAGAATCAGGTGAATCGCCAGAAACACGAAGCTCACTGTGCGATATGTCATGATGCTCGAACTGAATTTGCGCGGACGCTCTTTGTACATGCGCACCATTTTGCGCGCGGAATATTTTCTGCGCTCGGTCCGCCGCAGGTAGTCAAGATACTCTTTCTCCGTCAGTCCGTCGATGAAAATCGACTCAATGATGTCTCTGAAAACCGACATAGTGAGCAGCAGCCCTACTAACGATCCTCCGACCGTAAATCCGAGCAGCATCCATGCGCCGCGAATAGTTTCGATTATATACTTCAGCCCGACCGCCTCCTTTGCACTGAAAGAATTATATCATACCCACAATGCGGCAGTCAAGAAAACTCCGTCTGCGACATCGCAGGCGGCGGTGTTTTGTTTTGCGGCTCAAAATAAACCTCAAAATATGATAGAATTTTCGGCTTTGCTGTGCTATAATATAGAAGATTATACTGGCATATACTGTCACTACTGCTTTAGGAGTGTTTTTGTTGCAGACAAATGTTGATTCGCTGAAAATAAACTACATGGACAAAGGCTCGGGCGAGCTTGTGGTTCTGCTGCACGGCTGGGGATCGAACATAGAGCTTTTTGAGAATATGTCCGAACTGCTCGCGCGCAAATATCATGTTGTCGCGCCCGACATGCCCGGCTTCGGGCTGTCCGACGAGCCGAAGGAGCCCTGGCGCGTCGATGATTATGTCGATTTCGTGCTGAAATTTCTTGAGCCGTTCGCGCCGAAGAAGGTGACTTTCCTCGGCCACTCGTTCGGCGGCAGGGTCATCATAAAAATGGCGAGCCGCGATTTGCCGTTTGAGATCGAAAAGGTCATTCTGGTCGATTCGGCGGGAGTCAGGCCGAAAAAGACGGCGGCGCAGAAGATAAGACAGCGCAACTATAAAATAGGCAGAAAGATTCTTGAAACCGCGCCCGTAAAGGCGCTGTTCCCCGACGCACTCGAGGAGTTCCGCCGCAGCCACGGCTCTGCCGATTATAACAGCGCAACGCCTGTTATGCGCCAAACGCTTGTCAACACGGTCAACGAGGATCTCGTGGAATATATGCCGAATATGAAGATGCCCGTTTTGCTGGTATGGGGCGAGAACGACGACGCAACGCCGCTTAGCGACGCGAAATTGATGGAGCAGCTCATGCCCGACGCAGGACTCGTCACCCTCAAGAACTGCGGACACTATTCGTTCCTTGAACAGCAGTTCACCTTCAACAAGGTGCTCGCATCGTTCATGGAGATAGACTGACCGACACGACAGCTTTTGTGAAAGGATTGATCTTTTAAATGACGATATTTTCCGAAGTGCTTATTTTTGCGGCGTTTTGGCTGTTCGCAGTGCTCTCGACGCTGTTTTATATGCATATGTTCCAGCTGAATTCATACCGCGCCGACGATCAGTGGCACTGGATGCTCAAGAACCGCGGCAAGGTAGTGCCGCTCGCTCTGCCGCTTATCGGAGCGATTATCGGCGTTATCTGCGGGAAGAATGCCGGCATGATAGTCTGCGCCGTGTTCATTTTGCTCGCGTGCCTGTTCTATAAGCCGAAGAAAGCTAAGAAGCCGCTGAAATATACCCCCAGAGTCAAGCGTATGCTCGTCACCGTCGCGGTGCTCTATGCTGCAATGACCGTCCTGCTCGCGGTGTTCGCATCCGGGCGCATAACGGCGCTTGTCGTCGGTCTTGTTGCCGCAGTTTCGCCGTTTGTCATAATCTTCGCCAATATTATAAATAAGCCTATCGAGCTTTCGATAAACAGATATTACACGAACGACGCGAAAAAAATGCTCGCCGCCTGCCCGAATCTTACAGTTATCGGCGTCACCGGAAGCTACGGCAAAACGAGCGTCAAGTTCTATCTCAACACTCTTCTCAAGGCAAAATACAATGTCCTCATGACCCCAGAGAGCTACAACACTCCCATGGGCGTCGTCAAGACCGTGCGCGGTTCGCTCAGAGCGACGCACGAAATCTTCATCTGCGAGATGGGCGCGAAATATGTCGGCGATATCAAAGAGCTGTGCGATATAGTCCACCCGAAGCACGGCATAATAACCTCGATAGGTCCTCAGCATCTCGAGAGCTTCAAGTCTCTTCAGAATGTTATCAACACGAAGTTCGAGCTCGCCGACGCACTGCCGAAGGACGGCATGCTGTTTTTGAACGGCGACAATGAATATATAGCCGAAAGGGCGCCCGACGGCGCGATAACCTACGGACTCAATTCCGACAGCAAGTATAAAGCAAAGCTTATCAGCGTCGGAGATAAAGGCACTACTTTTGAGGTCACAACGCCCGACGGCGAAAAAGAGGAGTTCACGACAAAGCTCATCGGCACCCACAACTGCCTGAACATCCTCGGCGCGATAGCCGTTTCGCATGAACTGGGCATCTCGCTCGCCGAGCTGCGCCCGCAGGTGCGCCGCCTCGAATCCGTGCCGCACCGCCTCGAGCTCTCAAAGCGCGTCGGCATGACGCTTATAGACGACTCGTATAACTCAAACCCGAGCGGCACGAAAGCGGCGCTTGAGACTCTGAGCTTCTTCGAGGGCGAGAAGATTCTTGTCACGCCCGGCATGGTCGAACTCGGCGACAAGCAGGAGGAATACAACTGCGAATTCGGCAGAAACGCCGCCGCAGTCTGCGATTATGTTGCCCTCGTCGGCGAAAGGCAGACGAAGAGCATATACAAAGGTCTTATCGAGGCAGGCTTTGACGAGTCGCACATATTTGTGTCTCCCGCGCTCGGCGATGCGCTCGCAAAGGTCGGCGCGATAAGAACGGATAAAAAGAAGATTGTCCTGCTTGAAAACGACCTTCCCGACAATTATTAATGGGGGTATTCCTATGAAGATAAAGCTTGCAGTCATGTTCGGCGGCAGAAGCGTTGAGCATGAGATTTCCGTCATTTCCGCCATTCAGGCGATCCACGCGGTGGATAAAGACAAATACGATGTTATCCCGATCTATATCACAAAGAACAACGAGATGTATGTCGGCGAACATATCGGCGAGATTGAAGCTTATAAAAATATCAATGCGCTTATCGCGGAGAGCACGCGCGTGAATCTCGTCAATGACGGCGACCGCACGCTGATAGTCAGATATCCGCACAAGGCTTTTGCAAAGGATGTTATTGATTATATCGACGTCGCGTTCCCGATAGTCCACGGCACGAATGTCGAGGACGGCACTTTGCAGGGCTATCTACAGATGCTCAATCTTCCGTATGTCGGCTGCGACGTTATCTCGTCGGCGGTCGGAATGGATAAATATGTTATGAAGACCGTCTTTAAAGATAACGGCATCCCCGTGCTCGACTGCGTTTGCGTCGACGCGGAGGACTATGACGCAGATCCGGAAAAGATAATTGCGGATATCGAAAAGAAATTCAGCTATCCCGTTATCGTCAAGCCGATAAACCTCGGTTCGAGCATCGGTATCAGCAAGGCGCATGACACCGACGGACTTGAAAATTCGCTCTCGAACGCGTTCGACTATGCGGACAGAGTCCTTGTCGAGCCCGCGATAGAGAACCTGCGCGAGATAAACTGCTCCGTCCTCGGCGACAGACATTCGGCGCGCGCCTCGGTCTGCGAGGAGCCGCTCAACGCTACGGATATACTGAGCTATGAAGATAAATATATCGGCAATGCTTCTAAATCCGGCTCAAAGGGCATGGCGTCGACTCAGCGCAGAATCCCTGCCGATATCCCGAAAGAGACCGAAAACGAGATACGCGAGATGGCGGTCAAGGCGTTCAGGGTACTCGGCTGCAGCGGCGTGTCGCGTATAGATTTTATGATTGACGCCACGACCGGTAAGGTCTGGCTCAACGAGATAAATACGATTCCCGGCTCGCTCTCGTTCTACCTCTGGGAGCCTCTTGGAGTCAAATATACCGAGCTTATCGACGAGATGATATCGCTCGCCATGAAGCGTGAACGCGAGCGCGAATCGATAACCTATTCGTTCGACACCAATGTGCTCTCGGGCATAAAGCTCGGCGGCAAAAAGACAGGCAAGATGTAATTAAGCTCAAGAAAGGATGTCTCATTATGGCAGTATTCAGACCCTTCAAAGCAGTAAGACCCATCCCCGAATACGCGTCGCGTGTTGCGGCTCTTCCCTATGATGTTATGAACAGCGACGAAGCCCGCGAGATGGTAAAGGGCAATCCCTATTCGTTTCTCCATGTCGACAAGGCGGAGGTCGATTTGCCCGTCGGCACGGAGCTCTATTCCGAAGCTGTCTACAACAAGGCGGCGGAAAATCTCCAAAAGCTCGAAACCGACGGCATCTGCAAGCAGGACAAGACGGATTGCATGTACATATACCGTCAGATAATGGACGGCAGAAGCCAGACGGGTCTCGTCGGCTGCGTGTCGATAGACGACTATATGAACAATGTCATAAAGAAACATGAGCTGACCCGCGCCGACAAGGAGCAGGACAGAATAAATCATGTCGATTATTGCGACGCGAACACAGGGCCAATCTTCCTTACTTACAGAGACAACGCCACGGTCGGCGATATCGTCAAGGCGTGGCAGGCGGAGCATGAGCCGGTCTACGATTTTGTCTCCGACGGCGTCGCCCAGACGGTCTGGGTTATTGACTGCCCCGAGACGATAAAGAAACTTTCGTCTCTCTTCGCGGGCATCGATTCGCTCTATATCGCGGACGGCCATCACCGCGCTGCCTCGGCTGTCAAAGTCGGCAAAAAGCGCAGGGAGCAGAACCCCGGTTATACCGGAAATGAGGAGTTCAACTTCTTCCTCGCCGTGCTGTTCGCGCAGAGCGAGCTTGCGATAATGGACTACAACAGAGTCATAAAAGATTTAAACGGTCTGACTCAGGACGAGTTTATAGCAAAAATAAGCGAAAGCTTTACTGTTGAATCCGCGCCCGAGTCGCCTTATAAGCCGCAGGAGAAGCACACCTTCGGAATGTACCTCGGTGGAAAGTGGTACAAGCTCACTGCAAAGAACGGCACTTTCGATGCGTCCGACCCGGTCGCGGCGCTCGATGTTTCGATACTTCAGCAGAATCTCATCTCTCCCGTGCTCGGAATAGACGATCCGCGCACCGACAAGAGAATTGACTTCGTCGGCGGCATACGCGGTCTCAAGGAGCTTGAGCGCAGGGCGCAGAGTGATATGTGCCTCGCATTTTCAATGTTCCCGACGACCGTTGACGACCTTATGAATATAGCCGACGCGGGCAAGATAATGCCGCCGAAATCAACCTGGTTCGAGCCGAAACTGCTCAGCGGTCTGTTTGTGCATAAGCTTAAATAAGGGGTGAAAACATGGTAAGATACAAGACCGAACCCGGCGAAAAGGAGCAGAAAATCCTCGCAGAAATTTCGCTCAACACGCCGAACAATCTGAAAAGGCGCAAGGTGACTTCTGCAGTTTCGGCGGTTCTCTGTGTCATATATGCGGCGTTCGCCGTGTGGATGTTCGCGCGCGGTGTTGTCGGCAACGGATTCCTGCTGCTCGGCTTTGCAGTGCTTTTTCTGCTGATAATTTTGTTTTCCAAAAAGTTTCAGCTCAGTGTAATGCAAAAGCTCATGAAAAAGAGAAACAATGCTGTTTTGGGCGGAACTTTTGAATATGTCATTGACGATGACGGCGTGGCGATAACTTCGCCGCTCGGCACGGGCAAAAACAACTGGTCGGCTTTCGACCGATGGGGCGAACAGGACGGATATATCTATCTCGTGCGCCTCGACAACAATGTCGTGCTCATGGATAAATCCCGCCTGACTCCCGATGAACTTAAAGAGCTTGAAAGATTGCTCGAAAATGTGAAAAAATGAGTCTGATTGAAAAACTTCCCGACCTCAAGGCTGTCAAGGGCGGCTTTGGCGAACGGCTCGCCGCCTATTACAGCAAGACGGTGTTCTCAGATGCATATGTTCTGCATGATGTGCTTATCGACGGAAAAGACGAGCATAAATCCCAGATAGACCTGATAATAATTGCCGCAAGCGGAATTTATGTCGTAGAAGTAAAGACTTTCAGCGACGCTAAAATATACGGCGATGGGCGAAAGAGGGATTGGCAGTATTACCTCGGCGGGCACAGGTATGATTTCTACAATCCGATTATGCAGAACAAAAAGCATGTAGAATATCTCAAAAAGATGCTCTCTGATTTTGCTAAAGTCGAGTTCTACTCTGTTGTGCTGATGCTGTGTGATGACTGCAAGGTGTCTAATGTGAACAGATCCGACAGAGTTGATACGGTCGTCTGCACAAGCTTACCCGCCATGAACAGGGCGATGAAGATGTTTTTGGAAGCGAACGAAACTAAACTTAGCCCGGCGGATACGAGAAAAATATATGATTATATCAAGGAAAATCAGGAACAGGGATGTGAAGGCGTATCGGCAGAAGGTGCAGACCGAAAGGGAGAATCGCGTCTGCCCGTACTGCAAGAAACCGCTCGTGCTGAGGCATGGGCAATACGGCAATTTTTATGGGTGCTCGGGTTATCCCAAGTGCAGATATACTGAAAAATAAAGTAAAAGCGGAGACTGCTTCAGCCTCCGCTTTTTGTTATTCTTTTGCCGCTTTTCTTTCTTCTTCCTCATATGTTGTGACGATCGCCTGGGATATCGCCACCATGGTGCGCCTGACTCTGCGCGCCATCTCCTCCGGCGGCTCCGGGTCGGAGCTGTTGAGCCAGCGGATGAGAGTCGAGACCATGCCGTCGGCGAGGAATGTCACGAGAAATTCCGTGTCCTCTTCGCTGTCAAAAAGATTGCCGACAAGCTCCTCGAGCACCGGGTGAATCTGCATGCGGAAATAGTCCCTGAACGAGTTCTGCCCGGTTATCTGAAGTGCACTGCGATAAAACTCGCGGTCGGAATAAAAATATTCGCATATATCCTCAAAGTTCGCAATATGATCCGGGCGGTTGCGAATCTCGCTGAACTCCGTGTCGAATATCCAGTTGACAAGATCATATTTGTCGCAGAAATGATAATAAAAGCTCTTGCGGTTCATCCCGCATTTTTCACATATGTCTCCGACGCTTATCTTCGTCAGGGGCTGGGCCTTCATCAGTTCCTTGAGTGACGAAGCGAGCGCCCTTTTCGTTATGAGCGAATCCGGCATATTCCCTCTTTCCTCCCTTTATTTTCCCTTTATGTTATATTATATCACAAAATTCGCTGTGTTTCAACCCCTGCGATTTTGGCGCCGCCGATTACTTCATTGCCGATATAAAACGCCGCAAACTGCCCGGGAGTGACCGATCTCTGTTCTTCAAAAAATGTGACGCGCGCCGTATTTTTTGAGTCGAATTCAACATGCGCGGGCGCCGCGGGGGCTCTGAATCTTATCTTGACATCGCAGTCGAAGCTGCCGCTCATTTGCGCGCTTATCGCGTTTATGCCCTCAACCGTAAATTCCTTTGCATACTGCGCGCCGTTCTCGCCGAGGATAACAGCGTTTTGCTCCGGCACGATGCGTGTGACGAACATCGGGCGGCCGAACGCACCGAGCCCCTTGCGCTGACCGACGGTGTAGTTCATTATACCCTTGTGCCTGCCGACGACATTGCCCTGAGTGTCGAGAAAATCGCCCTCGCCCATGTCTTTGAATCCGTGCGAGCGAATGAATGATGAATAGTCGTTGTCGGGGATGAAACAGATCTCCTGGCTGTCCTTTTTCTGCGCGACCGGCAGAGAAAATTTCTCCGCAAGGTCGCGTATAGCGCTCTTCTCCATCCCGTCTATCGGGAACATCGCATGGGCGAGCTGAAATTCAGAGAGCATGCAGAGAAAATAGCTCTGATCTTTCGCGCTGTCCGAGCGCAGGAGCTTTGTGTGTTCGCCGCTTTTGTCGAGCGAGGCATAGTGTCCCGTCGCGACATAATCGCCGCCGTTTTCGAGGGCGAACTTGAGCATCGCGCCGAACTTTATCTCTCTGTTGCAGACGACGCAGGGGTTCGGGGTCGCTCCGCGCAGATATTCGGCGGCAAAATAGTCCATGACCTTTTCTTTGAACTCGCCGCGCAGGTCGAGTACGCAGTGCTCTATTTTAAGAGCCTTCGCCACATTTTTCGCGTCCTCAATGTCGCCGTCCGCGCCGTCGCCGGGCTTTAATCGTAGGGTCACGCCCACGGTGTCATATCCGCGCTCTTTGAGCAGAGCCGCGGCAACGGAGCTGTCGACCCCGCCGCTCATGCC
>OKSO01000910.1_pt1 | contig 11115 bp, 10 predicted proteins | sample 1606241 | NCBI WGS metagenome assembly OKSO01 (sample SAMEA3879540, study PRJEB24766) | human gut metagenome | biome: human-associated habitat; feature: feces | place: USA | collected 1985/1987
CAGGCGGTTTCGTCGCCCCACAGCACATAGCTTCCAATGAAGTTCAGCGCCGTAACGATACCGTTACTGTTCAGGTAGTTTGCCTGCGCGAGATCGAGAAGCACAGTCGTTCCGTCCGCAAGCATAGCGCGGTCGATCTGCAAGGACTTGTTCGACGGGCTTTCCGCCGGGCAACCGCCGTTGTCCGAATCGGTCTTTCCCATCAGGCCCGCGGCGTGGACGGACGCATGAAACGCACGGTCGCCCAGCCCGAACATAGGCCAGCAGAGAATTTCCGCCTTGCTGTTCATGTTCTGCGTTTTCTTCCATGCGGGAACGTCCGCATAGTGGCGAACGGTGTTGGTGTCCGCGTCGATCAGGGCTTTTGCACCCGTGAACACGGTGTTGATTGCATCCGCCTTTGCGGTCATAACCGCCGCGACGTTGGATTTGTCGGACCAGCCGGGGGCAACGATAAGGTCGGGGACGATGCCGTATTTCGGAAAAACCTTGTCGATCAGTTCAAGACCGGAATACTTCTTCGTGCTGGTATCGAAACCGCCGATAATGTCGTTTTCGTTGATTTTGGAGGGGTCCACCGCGTCGAACGTGATTGTCAGTTCTCCCGTTTCAGCGGGAATACTGCCGCCGTCCAGAACTTCAAGAATCAGGTTTTCACCCTCATAGAAAAGTTCATAGTCGGTCCCGGCGGTGTAGCTTGTCACCTTGACCGTGTTTTTCAGGGCTTCGAGGGGAAGCAGAACTTTTCCGTCTGCGACGGGGTAGTTCTGTTCTGCGACGCTCTTCTTGTGCTTCGCAGGGTCAAGCACGTTCACGAACACCACAGGGGCCACGCCGTACAGCTTGAACTGCGAATAGATAGCTTCGCAAATGGGGTACTTCTCCCAATCGTCGCTATACCCCAAAGCGGCGACGGCTTCCGCGTAAGACTGACACATGATAGGGTCGTTCGGTGCGCCGCCCACGGTATGACCGGGGGCCGCGCCGACGACGAACGCAATACCAGAATCGGCGGTTACAGGGGTAGAAATCGACGTGTCGTTCTGACGCGTCGAAACGCCGTGAAAATAGTTTGCCATCGTTTATACCTCCTTGTTTCCTCGCATTGTCGAAACAATGTCGTTGTAATACTTGTGCGCGATATTGCCGGGGGTCTTGACCTTTGCGGCAAACGCGGAAAGCCGCTCCACGGGAACGATCAGACGTTCCGCCTGCGGGTAGTCTTCCAGCACGTCCGCAAGGTAGGCTTTCACGTCCTCGAACGTACCGTTGAATACGGCGTGTTCTTTCAAGCGTCCGTGCGGGAGGGAGGGACCGGCATACACGAACAGGCCGTAGCCCTCCGGGGCGGCTTCCTGCGCGTCCTCTGCGGGCGGCTCTGTGTCGCTGTCCCCGGTAGTGCTTTCCTCGCCGTCCTGCGGCTCCTGTGTCGCTTCGTCGCCCGCCGCCGGGTCGTTACCCTCTGGGGGCGTTTCTGCGCCGTCTTGCGGCTCCTGTGCGCCCTCTGCGGCGCGTGCCTGTTCCAGCAGTTTTAGAATGTCGTTTTTCTTCATGCTGTCGTCGGCTTCGATGCCGTGTTCCGCGGCAATTTCCAGCAGTTCGTTTTTGCTCATGCTGGACTTGAATTCTACTGCCATATCTGTTGAACCTCACTTTCGATAATCGGCATGGTCCATTTCGTCATCATTTCGCCCAAATAGTAAGGGGCTGTGCTGTCCGGGTACACAATCATTTCAAGTGGAGATTTCAAGACGAACTGCCCGCCGACAACGCCATCTTTCAGCAGGGCGACACGAATTCGCGTCAGCAGGTTCAAGACGCACATTGCGCCCTCGCTTTCGTCCTCCGAATAGGTGGCGGCGACGATACGCACGGTGCATTCGCTTTCCGGGTCCTGTCCCTGTTCCTGCGTGTCGGTGCTTTTGATGTACTGCAACAGCAGGTAGGGGACCCGCTCCGTTTGCGCGGTTTTGTTCGGCAGGCGCATTTTGTAGACCTCCGCCGCGCGTTCCTTGTTCTCTCCACTCTTGCGGTCCACCCGGACGGGTAAAAGAATGTCTTTTGTTTCTTGCTTCACAAACGCTTCCAGCGCGTCAAGCAGTTGTAAAGGTGTCATGCGTTCAACCTCCGTACCCGTTCAGAATGCGGGTGATTTCGTGTTCAACGCGCTTGTTGATGACCTCTTGTGCCTTTTCCTCCACGTCGGCAAGAACGATACTGTTTCCCGCCATCTGTGCCGTAGACGGTCCCATGAACTCGCTGATAGGCAGGCGCTTTGAACCGTCGCGCTCGAACATACCTGTATGTCCGCTTTGCATTCGTGCAATGAACGCGTCTTGAAACGGCGTGCGCCCGTTTCCGGCAAGCACCGCCGCCGACACGGTAGCCCGTTGGATAGGAATTGTCGGCGATACGTTGAAGCGGTATAGCGGTATCTTGTGGCCCGCAAACAGGACAGTTCCAACAATTCCGCCGTCGCTGGACTGTGTGCGGACCTTGATTGTCGTTTCCGCCCGGACGTTCTGCCGCGTGATTGCATAAACGGTCGTGATGCCCTTTAGGGTTTCAGAACGAACGGTATTGTTCGCCCGGCGGATAGTGCTTGACAGCGCCTTTTCTATTCCGCCGGGAACACCTGACAAAATCAGGTTGACCCGCTCGATCTGTTCGGCTGTAATAGTAATCATTCGGTCAGCATCTCCAAATAAAGAACGATTTCCCCGGCTTCCGGGTGAACCTTTGTGATTTGGTAAATGTGGTCGCCGATTTCCATATTCAGGCCCTTTTGTGGAATGGTCTTCAACAGGGATAGAGGGACATATACAACAAGGTCAACAAGAACCAAGCCGTCTACATGGTCCGTAGACGGCTTTTTCCTGTCCTGTGCGCCGCCGTCATCAATGATGACAGGGCCTTTGTAGCGCACCCCGTCAATCCAGAATTCCATAACGTCGGCGTGTTCGTGGGCGTTATGGAATACCGCTGTAAGGTCCCGTTCAACCTGCGCTTTGAAGTTCATTACAGGACCTTTGCAACGTACCAGCTATTGACCTCATGGGGAACGGTCAGCGGCTTACTGTTGACTTGCAGGAAGCGGCGGTCCGGGCGGCGCTCAACCCACGTCTGCGGCACGCGGTCGCCCTCCACGGTAACAAACGTCTTACCCTCTTCGGGAATCATGGTGATTGCGCCGTAGTAGATGGAATACTCCGCTTCGGTAGACAGCAGGGCAAGCGTGCCGTCGGGAACAAGCGGCTTCTGCGCCGGTGCGTTGGGGTTGGTCCAGTTGTCCAGATACCACTCGTTATACTGGTAGATGTCAAGGCCCAGCTTGTGAATAGTGCCGATGTAGGTAAGGCCGTTCGGCAGTTCGCGGGGCTTGATGACTGCCAAATCATAGGCGCGAACGTCCAAAACGGACTTGACCTTTGCATTGTTTACAAAGGCGTTCGCAACGTCCTTTGCCATGATGCAGATATTGCAGTTCACAAAGCCCTCTTTCTGGACGGCTTCGCGCCAGCGCTCCAAATCGCCCAGCGGGTCGGAAGTATCAGCGTCCCACTTCTTTTCGGCACTGACGATGGTTTCCTTGTTGGTGAAGTCAAAGTCGATAACTTCGTTCAGGCCCTCGCCGATAATGGGAATCTGCCCGGTGAAAATGGCGGTAGCCGCCATCCACTCTTCGCGGCGCACGATCATTTCGTTCAGTTCGCGCAGGTCGTCCGCCAGCTTCTCAACGGCACGCTCCGCGGGGGTCCTGCCGCTGTACGGGTTTTCACCCGCAGAACGGTTCAGCAGGTCGTCAACGGTGGTGATTTTGTCAGGGGCCAGCAGAACAGGGGTGTAAGTCTTCGTCTGATAGCCGCTGTTCGGAACTACCTTGCCGCCGACTTTCGGGTGAACGAACGGCGCGAGGGCGCGGCTTCCTTTCTTGAAGTCAACGTCAACGCTCTTCGTGGGGAAAGTGCGGCGGTTCTTGAACAGGGTATCGCGGAAAAAGGTATGCACGGGGGGCATTCTGGTAATCAGCTTACCCAGCGTGCGCGGGGTGTAAATAGTTGTTTCGATAGCCATTTTCTCTTCGCTCCTTTACTTCAAAAAGATTCCGATATTGCGGAACGCCTTTGCCAGCGTATCGGCGGTCACGCCCTCCGGCAAGGTGATAGCGTCCGCGAAAAATTCGCCCGTCAGGTAGACGACGACTTCTTCCGCGGCTTGTGCGGCGGTCGCGGCGATGCCGTAAATGCCCGCCGTGGTGTTCTCATACTCGGACTTCGCCGGGGTGCTTGTGCCGCTCACGGCTTCGCTTGCGGCGACTTTTACAACGGGTTCAATGCCGTTGTCCGTCAGCTTGACGGGTTCATACTGCTTGACGCTCTTCCCAGCGGCAACAGCCTTGACCGCCGTAACAACGGGGTATTCTCCGGCGAAAAACTTCACGGGTACGCTCTGGTCTTTCTGGATTTCGTACATGGTGTTTCCTCCTTTACTTCGTCGCGGGGAACAGCTTGTCAATGGCCTTGTCAACGTCATTGTCGCCGCCGTCATCGCCCGCGCCCTCATGTGCGCCCGCTCCAACGTCGCCCGCACCGCTCTTCTGCGCGTCGTCGTCGCGGTTCTTGATGTAAGTTCCGCCCTGCTTCTTCTGCGCGGCAACGATAGCTTTTGCCACGTCACCCGCCGCAATGGGGTTGTTGAACTTCGCGTCGTTTACGATGCTCTCATAGCCCGCAAGCGCCACGTCTTCAATGTCCTGAATGCGCTTGCGCTCCGCGGTTGTCGCCGCGTCCTCGATCTGACGCGTCAGGTCGGGGAAAGCCGCTTTCAGGCCGTCAACCGTAGTGATTTTTTCGATTCCGTCCATTGTGTTTCGCTCCTTTTCGGTATTTTTATGGTTGATTTTATTTGAAAAACCGCCGGGCGTGCGGGCCGTCATGCGGTTTAACAACGATACAGGCATATTCGGAAAGCGCGTCAGGTCGAGGGAAACGCTGTTCACAACGACTTTCGCCGCATTTTCCACGGTCGTTTCCGCGTCCTCAAACATGAGCTTGTCACAGAAACCCGCGTCAACGGCCTGTTTGCCGTCGTACCACGTTTCAGCCGCCATGATTGCGGCAACGTCCGCCGCGTCCTTTCCCGTTTTCAGGGTATAGGCGTTCACGATAGACTGCTTGATGACCTTTAGTTCATCGGTCATTTTCGCAAGTTCCGTTTCGTTGAAGTAGCCCAACAGCCCCAACGCCGGGTCATGCACCATGAAAACGCCGTTTCCGGGAATTTCGATGCTGTCGCCCGCCATTGCAATAATCGTCGCCGCAGACGCGGCCCAACCGTCGATTTTCACGGTGATTTTCGCCGCGTTGTCTTTCAGGCGGGTGTAAATGGCATTTGCGGCGAACACGTCACCGCCGCCGCTGTTGATGCGTACCACGATTTCAGGCACAGCGCCCAGCGCGTCCAGTTCCTCCGTGAACTTCCGCGGGGTCACTTCATCGCCCCACCATGTTTCGGAAGCGATGTCGCCGTAAAGAATGAGTTCCGGGGGATTGTCCCCGCTTGCTGGTTGGAAGTTCCAAAAGTGTTTATTCTTCGGTTTTGCCTGCGGCGTTGCCGTTTTCTCCATTTTCTTTTACCTCCCTTAACATTTTTTCTTCGCGTTTCAACTGCGCGGCGTTTCGGTAGAAGTCTGAACCGTTCATTTCCATAGCTTCGCGGTCGCGTGTGGAAAAACCGTTCTGCACGCGCTTTTCCGCCGCGGTGACTTCCTGTACCGGGTTCAAAAGGCCCTGCGCCGGGCCGTTCCACTCTGCGCCCGTGTACGCCTTGCGTATCAGCGGGTCAGAGAAAAAGCCGGGCGCGGGAATGCGGCCCTTTGCCACAGCTTCGGCGAACCATTCTTCATAGACTGGTTGGCAAAAATCATTTGCAAGCCACGTCCGATACATACGGAACATTTTCCATGCTTCCAGAAGCGCCCCGCGGGACGCGCTGTAAGACGCGTTGAAGTTCTTTACCAACAGTTCATAGGGGATTTCAAGGGCCGCGCCGATCTGACGGCAGATAGCCACAACGAACCCGTCAAAAGCCGTGTTCGGTCTGCCGGGGTTCATGTCGTGTGCTTTTTCGCCCTCGTTCAAATCCACGATTGCGCCGGGGGCAAGTTCAATCGTGCTGTCGTCGCCTGCGTCTACTTGTGCGTCCTCTGGAATGATTTCACCGAACCCGCCGTCGCTGGACGCGGATTCTTTTTCGATAAATACCGTGAACATACCAGAAACCACGGCGGCGACAAGTTCTGCGTCTGTATATCGCCCAAGCTGTTTCAGCGCTTCAATGACCGGGGCAAGAAACGGCACGCCGCGGCGCTGTCCGATGCGCTCCCGGTTCATAATGTGAAGCACATTTCGCCGCCCGGTCTTTGCGCCCCACGCTTCAACGCGCGTCCACCCGGTTTCCGTCATGTCATACGAAAGAGGGTGGTGCTTGCTGATATGGTAGGCCACGACTTCGCCCGCGTCGTTGGTTTCAACGCCGCCGATGATATGCGGGTCAACAATCCCGTTCGGATTACTCAACCTGTCCGCTTCGATCAGACAAATTCGCAGGTCGTAAGGCATATTTGCCCGCTTTGTCACGGGCAATGTTGCGATAACGTCACCGCTCATAAGCCAGTTCAGAAACGCGAGTTGTTGCAGTTCGTAGAAGTTGTCAAGCCGTTCAAGGTCGCAGGCGGTCGAATCGGCCCACAGTGAAAATTCCCGCTCGATTTTGCGTTCAAGGTCGCGGGCGGCTTCTTCGTCCATTTCCAACGCTTCATAGTCGATTTGACTTTTCAGCCGCAGGCCGGACCCGATGACGTTTGTTCGGCAGGTTTTCAGCGCACCCGTCGCCAACGGAACGCCCATGTAGAGGTCGCGGCAACGTTGCCGCAGGGTCGATAAATTGTCCTGAATATCTTCCTTTGCGGACCCGCCGCCATACAGCCAGCCCGCAAGCGATTTCTTCGTGTGTGATGCGCCGTAGTTTCCATACCCGCTATCCAGAATATCCAGCTTCCGGCGGGCGGCGGCGCGTTTTACCGCCGTTTGCGGGGACACGGCGGCAATCACCCGGTCTAATGCGTTCAAACCGCTTCACCGTCCTTTCTCACAGGTCCCGCGGCACTACCCGGAACACGCGGTTTCTTCCGCCGCGGGCTTCGATGTTTTCCAGCCGGGAAACCTCATTCGTCCAATACTTGATGCGTTCGCCGATTTCTGAAAGGTCGGCTTTCGTCAGGCTCCGCGAACCAATGGTATAGCTTTGATGCGTTGTTACCTCCAATTCGGCGGCAAGCCACGCTTCAAGGTGTTTTCGCGCGATTTCAAGCCGCGCTTTCTGTGATGTAGCCATTTATAGAATTCCTCCGTTCGTCCGTGAACGCCTGCCGCGCCGCCGCGGGGCGGGTGCGGTGGTGTCATGCTCCGGTGGCTTCAAAATCGGGTTTGCGATTTCCAGCGCGACGGTCGCATAGTTCCGAATGTCCAACGGCTCGTTTCGCTTGTAGCCGCCGTCTTTCAGGGTCCAGACGTATTGTGCTTTGCCCCGCTTGTAGCTGATAACCATTTTTTCGGCGGTTAGGCCCTTGAAGTATTCCTGCGTATATCCCCGGTCTTTCTCCCGCGGGAAGTGGCAGTAATTCGGCCCCTCTTCCTGCACCGCCAAACGCTGATATAAAAGCGCCTTGCCTGTATCAACGCCCACAGTGAAAAGCGGGGTTTTGATGTTGTTTGCCGTGGACGGGCGGTTGAAGTACGGGACTTCCGCGCCGCCCTTGCCTTTGATAGCAAACACGCGGCGGGCTGTCCGCTCCTTGCAGAAGCGGTAAACCTGCGTCGTGAAGTGTCCGCCGGAATCGACGCAAGCGCAAATGATTTTCAGGTGTCTTCCGTCCGCCGTGGTGAACGTCTGCGAAAGAAAGCGGTCCAGTTCGTCCCATACGGGCTTTAGCTTCAAATCACCGTAAATAACTTGATATTTGATGCCCCAGCTTTCCTTGTCCACGCCCCAGCCGACGACTTCCGCTTCAAAGCGGTCGTCCTGAACGTCAACGCCTGCCGTCAGCACAAGAACTTCTTCCGGCACTTCGCAATTATATTTTTCGCGGCGTTTGTAGAGGTCGTCCGTTTCGATCTGTTCGCCGTCCTCTTCCCACGTTTCGCCCATTTCGGTATTTGTCCAGACTTTCAGAAGTTCGATGTTGCCTTTTTTCTTCTCTTCGTTCGCAGTCAGGAATTTTTCAACGATTTCCCGCCAATCCACGAACAGGGAAGCAAGGGCGTTCAGGTGGAAGCCCCGGACCTTTCGTTCCGGGTGGGCCGCAACGAATTTTCCGTTGATGTACTGTTCTTTCCACTCCGTTTCGCTGGAAACCACGCCGCAGGCCGGGCAGGTACAGCCGATTTCGTCCAGCTTGTCCCGGTCAAATACGATGTTCGCCCACAGTAGTGGCGTGAATGCTCCACAGGCCGGACAAGGTACGTTCCATTCTTCTTGCGTGCTGTGTTCAAATTCAACAGCGATGCGGGACGTTTCCTTGTTGGTAGGGGTCGAAACGCAGACTTCTTTTTTATTCCAAAACGTCGCAAGACGCTTTCCGGCAAGTAACAGGGGGTCGCCCTCGTTGCCCGCCGTCGCCGGGTATCTGTCGATTTCGTCCGCAAGCAAAATACGGATAGGGCGGGACGCAAGGGACGACGGCGAATTTGCGCCTACCATCGTTACATGACCGCCCGGAAAGATTTTTTGCAAAATGGTGTTGCCGCTGTTCCGGCTTTTGTCGTTCACCTTGTCGCGCAGAACCGGGGTATCGCGCAACATAGGTGAAAGACGGTCTTTGCTGAATGTTTCCGCCATCTGAATAGTTGGTTGCATAACCATAATCGGTGACGGGTCGTAGTGCATATAGTAGCCGATAGGATTTAATATAAGCGCGTCGGTTTTACCGATCTGCGCCGCGGACATGATAACGACTTTCTGAACCCTCATGTCGCATACTGCGTCCATGATTTCGCGTTGATACGGGGCCTTTGACGTTCGCCATCGCCCCGGCTCTGCCGATGATTCGGAGGACAAGCGGCGGTATTTGTCCGCCCATTGTGAAACGGTCATGTTGGGGGGCGGGGCCAGAACGGAGAAAATGCGGGTGAACAGGTCAACCGTCGCTTTTTTCATCTTCTTTCACCCTTTCCCCGAATGTTGCTTTGAAGTCCGAAAGTTCCATCAACGCTTCGTCAATGTGGTCTTTCAGCAGGGCGAAAATTTCCGCCTTGTCCGTCTTTTTACAAAGGACCGGGGCCAGCTTCGAGGGAATCGCCATAAGCCGGGATTTGAAGTTTACCAGCATATCAGTCATAACGGCTTCGATGTCCTCCGCCGCGTGAAGCTGATTTTCTTTCAACTGCAATTCGTACTCTTCGTTTTTGCGCTTCGCCCGAACCAGCTTCGCCCGCTCCGTGTTGTAATCTATGGTTTCGTCGCCCTCCGGGTTTCGCTTTCGGAGGTAGTTAATATAGCGGTGGTTCGTGTCGATCAGGTCATACAGGCCGGGGCGAACCTCCGCTATCACTTTTTCATCGCGCAACTGCCGGACACGCCGTTCTGACACGTCCAGAAACCGGGCAATCGCCCGCACGTCGTAAAGTTTCACGGTTTTTCACCCCTCCCAAGCCCTTATTTCTCGAAAAAACACCCCCATACTGAAAAAATCGGCACGGCCCGGAAGCGTTCAAAAAAATTTCGTGGCTAAAAAAACGCCGGGCGTCGCGGACCCGCAGGCCGTAGGCTCCGCCGAAAGAACCTATTTCAAATTTCCGGGTCGCCGCACGGGTCGTCCACTTCGTCGATGATTTCGCCCGTTTCAGGGTCAACGTCGAACGCTCCTGATAGTTTTTGCTTCGCAAGATTATATTTGCGCTCTTCAAGGCGCAGGCGGCGGCTTTCCATCTCATAACCCTTGATAGAATCAAGTAACTTGATGATGCGCCCGTGTATCTTGTTCAGTTCGGCTTCCAGTTTCATAGCGCGATCAAACGCGCTTGCCTTGATGACTGTTTGCATATTGACTTTGTAGCTGGATTTCTCCAACTCCATTTGACGGTCTGCCGTGGTATCTTCCAGCGCGGCTATTTCGCGTTGTAATGCGTCCAGTTGCTTTTGCTTTGCCTTTGACGGCGGCTTACCATCCGGGCCGCTGTCAATCTCCCACGTCAGGTCATCACGCTTACGGCGCAGGGTTTCCAGTTTCTCTTGCTGTTGCTCCAAACGCTCCGTACTCTTTGGCGCACGCATTTCAACAACGCGGTCAATATACAGCGCGTCCGGGTCGCCGTTCTCTATCTTTGCAATCTTGTTTTGCAGGTCGGCTTCCTTTGCAATCAGAAGTTGCAATTCAGAAAGCATATTCGTTCCCGTGTCAAGCGTGATACTTTCGATGTATTCGCGCTGTTCGTCCGGGAGGTCCGCAAGGCGAACCGTTGAATATGCGCCGTGTGTTTCCGCGTTTCGGTTCCCGTGTGGAGCGCCTGCGCCTGCGGCGTTCTTATTGCCGGGTTGTCCGCCGCGCTTCCGCGGTGGTTTCTGCGCTTCAAGTTCCGCCGCCCAGCTATCAAGGCTTTTCCATTTGCGGACCTGTTCAGGCTTTACGCCGACTTGCTCCGCAACCTGTCGGGCCGTCAGCGTGCCACCGGAATCAAGCCATATCTGCCGGGCTTTGTCACGTTCCGGGTTTCGCTCTCTTGCCATGCGTCCGCCGCGCCCCCTTTCGTTTGTTTTTCATTTTTCGTTCTGGGCGTTGCCGCGGAAGTGCGTAAAAAACGGGCCATGTTCAAAACATGGTCCGTTTTCAGGCTTCCGGCGGCGTGGAGGAATGCGCCGCCCGTATCGTTGTGTTCACTTTTCACAATGCCAATTATAGCAGGAAAAACGGGCAATAGGTGGCAATCTTATTTTTCCGGGAAAACGTAGCGGGAAATCCTCTTGTTCTGCTCAAAGCGCTTTGCCAATCTATCCAACGCAATGTTTCGGATATTCCGGCATTGCCGCGGGCTGTAATTTACGCGTTGCGAAAGACGT
>OKSO01000921.1_pt1 | contig 11028 bp, 7 predicted proteins | sample 1606241 | NCBI WGS metagenome assembly OKSO01 (sample SAMEA3879540, study PRJEB24766) | human gut metagenome | biome: human-associated habitat; feature: feces | place: USA | collected 1985/1987
CGGCGCTGATAATCATAGTATTCTTTATTCCTTATACAGGCTCGGGATTTTCTGCCTGCGGCAAGCTGTTCAACAGCCTTTTCGGTGCTGATTATCATATCGCTATGATAATAAGTGCGGTAGTAATCATCGCATATACCACTATCGGCGGATTCTTAGCGGCAAGTACAACAGACTTTATACAGAGCATTATAATGTCGGTAGCGCTTATTATAGTAGTGGTATTCGGCATTTCATCGGTCGGCGGTGTTATCGAGGTAATGAACCACGCAACATCAATGCCCGGATATTTCTCACTGACACACACGTTTGATGTTCTTAAACAGCAGACGGGCGATTATGGTCCGCTGACTATCTTCTCCACACTTGCGTGGGGTCTTGGCTATTTCGGTATGCCTCACGTTCTGCTGAGATTTATGGCTATAAACGACAGCAAGAAGCTCAAGGTTTCAAGACGTGTTGCTACGGTATGGGTGGTTATTTCGCTTGCTGTTGCGATATTCATCGGCGTTGTCGGCCTTGCTATGACAAAGAACAATGTAATAGATCCTCTGGCAGATCCCGAAACTGTAATAGTTGTAATAGCTAATCTTCTTGCAAAGGCAGGTCCTCTTGCGGCTATGGTAGGCGGTCTTATCATTGCGGGTATTCTTGCGTCCACTATGTCGACAGCGGATTCACAGCTTCTTGCGGCATCATCTGCGGTATCCGAAAATCTGTTCAACCAGGTATTCAAGATAAAGACAAGCGAAAAGACGGCAATGCTTATCGCAAGAATCACGGTCGTTGTAATAGCAATCGTCGGAATCATTATTGCGTGGGATCCCAACAGCTCGGTATTCCAGATAGTATCGTTTGCGTGGGCAGGCTTCGGTGCGGCATTCGGTCCTGTTGTGCTGACGGCTCTGTTCTGGAAGAGAACGACAAAGTGGGGCGCATTTGCAGGTATATTCGCAGGCGGTGCAATGGTATTCATATGGAAGTTCCTTGTAAGACCGCTCGGCGGATTGTTCAATATCTATGAGCTTCTTCCTGCTTTCATAGTTGCGCTTGCTGCTATAGTAGTTGTATCGCTTCTTGATAAGAAGCCCTCGCAGGAAATTATTGATGAGTTTGAGTCGGTGAATGCGGCTGAATAACAGGAATTAAATAAGTATGACAGCCACGATCGAGTATCGTGGCTGTCATTTTTTATTGCTGTATCAATCTCCTTTTTCAAAGCGTGAGCGGAGCTTTTCGAGGGCTTTCTTTTCTATTCTTGAAATATAGCTCCTGCTTATGCCGAGCTCGTCTGCGACTTCACGCTGGGTCATTATCCTGTCGGTGCGGTAGGATGTTTTAGACAGACCGTAACGCTTTGTGAGTATTTCTTTTTCACGCTCGTCAAGCTCCTCGTCTATATATCGGTACATTTTATCAAGCTCAATGTTAAGGGCGGCCTCCTCGGCAACGTCCGTTCCGTCCTTGAAAATATCGGCAAGGGTGACGGCGTTTCCGTCCTTGTCGCAGTCCATCGGGTCGTTCATATAGACTTCGGTCTGCTGATGCTTTGTTTTACGGAAGTACATTCTTATCTGATTATTTATGCATTTTCCAGCATAGGTGGAAAAGCTGATGTTCTTTCTGTAATCAAAGGTTTCTGCGGCACGGATAAGCCCGATTATGCCTATCGAGATAAGATCGTCCGCTTCCTTGCTGTCGGGGTAGTGCTTTTTTACGATATATGCCACAAGGCGAAGGTTGTGGTTTATCAGCTTGTCACGGGCGGCAAGGTCGCCCTGAGCCGCTTTTTCAAGGCATTCACGTTCTTCCTTTGCGGAAAGCTGTCGGGGAAATGAACCGTTGCTTTTAAAATGCAGAGCAAAGAAGATAAGGCTCTGCAGTGCGGTTTGCAGTACCGATATAAACATAATATCACACTCCGGAAAGATAATGATACAGTTTATTCCGGACATTCTGCCGGTTATGCAGGTACATTGTGCTTGACAGCGGAAATTTATCGGTGTATAATTAAAACATATTGTTCAAGGAGCGTAAGAGTATGAAGCAGAAAAATCGTGAAAGGCTCGGAATAGGTATGAAGATAGGTGCGGGGGTGCTTGCGCTTATTATGATCATAGGTGTTGTGATTACTGTTCGTTTTCAGTCTGCACCATTCTTGAGCTTTTTCGTTTCAAGGGCCGTGTGGCAGATGCTCTCCGTCATTGTCCGGTAGATGTTTTTCATCTGTGGCATGTCGTCAAGCATTTCCAAATGTTTGTTGATGATGTTTTGGTCGAATCTCACGGCTGGCCCTGTCTGTGCCGCTACGGGAGAGAGGTGGTGCGCCTTTTTCACAGTTTCATCTATGAGCGGCAGGAGGGTTTCAAAGGGAATGCCGGCTTTTTCCTTCAGAAGCTTTTCTGCCAGGGCAAAACAGTGGTTGGCGAAATTGCAGGCAAACACCGCCGCTGCATGCAGGCAAAGTCGGGCTTCCGTGTTGAGTTCGCTCACGTGGCTCGTTAGGGAGCGGGCCAGATTGTCAATCATTTTCAAACTCTGGCGGTTGCTTCCTTCGATGTAGCAGCGCACTTCGCTGAAGTTGAGTGCTGCGTTTTTTGAGAATGTTTGCATCGGATAGATAACGCCGTGCCATTGGTTTAGGAAAACGTTGGCTGGCGTGCTACCTGATGTGTGGATGTGCAGGGCGTTTGGAAAGCGCAGACTGTTGATGGCTGCAATTTCTGGCAACACGTCGTCTTTGACACAATAGACGAAAATGTTTGCTTCCGGGAGGTCGGCAATGTCGTCAATGGCGTCGGCTTCCACTTCCGCGGCCAGCGTTTGTGCCGAGGCAATGGTGTGGCTGTAGACGGCTTTGATTTTCATGCCTGCGTTTCTGAGCGCTTTTGCCATGTGTGTGGCCACGTTGCCTGCCCCGATGAAGGCGATTTGTTGGTCTGCTGGTGTCATGATTTGTCGGTCGGTGTTGCTTTAGAGGTGTCTTGATTTTTCTGGCGTGGTGAGCAGTGTGTTTTTTGAAATCGCTTGATGCGGAAAAACACTGCCACATTGCCCGCAGTGGTAGGTGGGTTTTATGTCCCTTTTTTTGCTTCTTTCCCGTTGCGGAGAGAACGCCAGGTTGGCATCTGTGTGTTGCACGTGGCTTCTGATGGAATGTCGTTCGCCGCTTTGCAATGGTCAGAATTTCTCAAAACGTCAGTCTGCCACCCCCGCTTGATAGCGCAAAGTTACAAAAAAACTGGTCTATGGGCGGATTTTTTTGTTTTTTTACGTTCGTGAAACGGCTTTTACACCTTTCACTCCGTTGAGCTTCTTGATCAGTGCATTGAGTGCTTGCGTGTCGCCCACCATAATGGTCAGTGCGCCAGAGAAAAGTCCGTCGTTTGAGTCGATGCTGATGCTTCGGAGCATGATTTTCTCTTCCTTGGAGATGATGGACGTGATGTTATTGACGATGCCCAAATCATCGTTGCCGACAACGTGGAGCGTGATGGGGTATTTGCTGTCGCCCTTTCCGGCCCATTTTGCAGGTACGATGCGGTAGCCGAAGCGTTGGCGGAGCGCTGGTGCGTTCGGACAATTGGTGCGATGGATTTTGATGCCGCCGTTGACCGTGACAAAGCCGAAGACATCGTCGCCATAGACTGGGTTGCAGCAACGTGCCATTTGGAAGTCGATGCCTTTGAGGTTACGGTCGATGATGAGAACGTCGTCAGACGACGCCGTTGTCTGGTCCTTCTCTTTCTCCATCGTAAATTCGCCTGCGCTTCGCGTGGCGGCGCGTTCGGCCAGTCCTTGTTCGCGTTTTGCAAGCTCTTGGTAGCGCTCAATGAGGGCGTTGGGGTCAAGGCGTTCTTCGGCGATGGCTTTGTAGAATTCCGTCGACTCTTTGTAGCCCGTCTTTTTGATTAGTTGGTTGATGATGGCTTCGTCCCAATCAATCTTGCGGTTTTTCAGTTTGCGCTCCAGAAGTTCGCGGGCAAGGACACCTTCGCGGGCTTGCAGGTCGCGCACGGCGGTGCGAATTTTTGAGCGGGCATGTGATGAGACGGCGATGTTCAGCCATTCCAGGCGCGGCATCTGCGAGGTGGCGGTCAGAATTTCCACGTGGTCGCCGCTTTCCAGTTTTTGCCGGATGGAAACGCCGCGGCCGTTGATGCGTCCGCCAACGCAGTGGTTTCCAATATTGGAGTGGATGTGGTAGGCAAAGTCGAGCACCGTTGATTCTGGTGGGAGACGGTAGAGGTCGCCCTTTGGCGTGAAGACATAAACCTCCCGTTTGTTCACCTTCTCTGAAAGGTTTTCACAGAGCAATTGCTCGTTGCCCGTTTCGAGGGCGCTACGGATGTCGGCCAGCCAGGCATCGACACCGCCTTCGCTACTCTTTACGCCCTTGTAGCGCCAGTGGGCCGCCAGTCCGTGTTCGGCCACTTCGTCCATGCGCTCGGTTCGGATTTGCACTTCCACCCATTTGTCTTCAGGACCTCTTACGGTGATGTGCAGGCTCTCGTAGCCGTTGCTTTTTGGAACAGTCACCCAGTCGCGCAGGCGTTTCAGGTTTGGCTCATAGTGGCCCGTGATGAGCGAGAATACGTTCCAGCAGTCCTTCAGTTCCTGCGAGCGCGGAGAGTCGAGGATGATGCGGATGGCAAAGAGGTCGTAAACGCCATTGAATCCGCATTGCTGCTTCTTCATCTTTTGCCAGATGGAATGGATGCTCTTCGTGCGTCCCTTGATATGGTAGCGTAGTCCTTCTTTGTTGAGCATCTCCGCAATAGGTGCGATGAAGCGTTCGATATAGGCATCGCGTGAACGCTTCGTGGCGTTAAGGTTTTCCTTGATCATGTAGTAGGCATCGTGTTCCAGATATTTCAAGGAAAGGTCCTCCAATTCGCTTTTCAACGTGTAGAGACCCAGTTTGTGTGCCAGTGGCGCGTAAAGATAGGCCGCTTCGATCGACACGCGCCGCTGTTCCGCCACGTTGGGCGTGTCTTTGATGTTGCGCATGACAACGACACACCAGGCGATGAGTAGCAACACGTTTCGCATGTCGCCCGCTTGCGTCACAAAGAGGTTGCGGAAGTTGTCGGTCTTCATGGCTTCCGTTTTTGCGTTGAGCTGTTGCGTGCGCAGCAGACCGTGTAGCGAATCCTGCCAGTGGTGCGGCGTTTTTTTGATGAACTCTTCGGCGTCGGCCAGGTCGCCGAGAATGAAACTCAATATGAAAGCTGGCAGCACGTTTCCGCACAGTCCTATTTCATTTGCGGCCAGTTTTACGCTCTCCAAAGCTATGGTGATTTTGTTGAAGCCGAAAGCGTCACGCATGGAGGCTCCTTTTTCCAGTGCCTGTTCCATGAGTGTCCAAAGCTGTCTTGCATCTTTGCTTGACGGACGGATATCTTTGTTGCGGTATAGTTCCAACAGGCTTTGCCGCAATTGCAGGCGTTCGCCGGGTGTGAACGTGTTTTCTTCCATAATGATCAGTTATTTAAAGAACGGAAGGTCTTGTCGGGAGACCTCCCTTGATGATGAGTGGGGCGTGTCTTTGTGCGGATGAATGGCGGCAGGGCGCACTTGAAGGACGGTTGCGTCGTTTTGTCAGTGCACCATCGAGCGCTATTTCCCTTGTTGCCAGAGGTCGATGAGTTGGCGTGCGAGGCTTACTTTGCCTGGTATTTCAGGCAAAGTTTCGCGTGTGAACCATCCGCCCTTGTTGAGCTCAGAACGCTGGAGCTTCAGCGCTCCGCCGGCATATTCCGCCATGAATCCCACCATGAGTCCGCAGGGATAAGGCCACGGTTGACTCTTGACATATCTGAGGTTTTTGATGGAGATGTGGGTTTCTTCCATCACTTCGCGATGTACGCATTCCTCCAGTGTTTCCCCGGTTTCGACAAATCCGGCAACGAGTCCCAGATAGTCGCCCTTGAATTTGTTGCTCTGAACCAAAAGAATCTCCTGGCCTTCGTTGCGCGTGATGGCCACGATGATGGCTGTTGCCAATGCGGGCCATACTTCCTTTCCGCAGTTGGTGCAGCGCTTGGAAATGTCGGTGTGCATCGCCATTGGTGCGCCGCAAACACCGCAGAATTTGGTGCAACTATCCCAGTAGAGTAATTCGCGGGCCTTTCCGGCCATGAGATAGAGTGGGGAGGGAAGCGTGTCAAACGACTGTCTCAGCCCAATCATTTTCAGGTTCTCGTCGCATACGGGAGTGTCAATGCGAAAGGCGCGGCAGGGTGTTCCGTTGAGCTCGGGAAGCGTCATGACGTGATGCCACGGCTCTTGCTTGACGGGAGGCTCTTCGGCGCAGGGGATTTCATTGTTGTTGGTCAGCAGAATCGCGTCGCTGAGAAATACAAACCAATAGGTTTTCATTCCGTTTTTATTTTTAAAAAGGCAGGTTCCACCGACTATAACAGTTGTGTTGTTACAGAGATGAAACCTGCCATAATGTCAAACGGGTAATTCGTTTTTCCCGTTTATTCTTGTGTTCTCATGCTTGGAAAGTCTGAGATCGCCTGTTTTACAATCCAAGAGATTTCTTGACAGCCTCCACCTTTTCCGCAGCTTCTGCGCGGGCGCTTTCATAGCATTTCGGGCAACCCATCTTGCCCATCACTTCAATGTAGAACTTGATTTTTGGCTCCGTTCCGGAAGGACGTACACTGACTTTTATGCCGTCTTCCGTAAACCACTGCAATACGTTGCTTGGTTCTGGGAAGTCGAGCTTCGTCTTGTTGCCTTCGGCATCGGTGGCAGTCAGGTCGGCATAGTCTTTCGTGCATACAACCTTCGAGCCTGCAATTTCCTTAATGCCTTCGGTGCGGAACTTGGTCATCATGGCCTTGATTTCATCGGCACCGCTCTTGCCGGGCTTCACCACGTTGATGGTGTTGTTGAGCGAGAAGCCATATTCTACGTAGATGTCCATCAGAATGTCGAAGAGCGTCTTGCCCTGGTCTTTTGCCCAAGCGCAGATTTCTGCCAGGAGAGAGCAAGCAGAAACGGCATCCTTGTCGCGTACGAAGTCTTCGGCCATGAAGCCGTAGCTTTCTTCGCCGCCACCGATATATTGCTTTTTGCCTTCATTGATGCGGATTTCTCTTGCAATCCATTTGAAGCCGGTATAGCAGTCGTGCATTTCCACATGGTTCTTCTTGGCGATTTCGCGGATGAGTTCTGTCGTGACGATGGTCTTGACGATAAACTCGTTGCCCTTCATCTGTCCTTGCGCAATGCGGTTCTTGATGATGTAATAGAGGAAAATCATGCACGTTTGGTTGCCATCGACGAGCACCCATTCGCCTTTGCTATTTTTGCAGGCCATGCCCACGCGGTCGGCATCAGGGTCGCTTGCCATTACGATGTCGGCATCAATCTTCTTGGCCAATTCAAGAGCCAAAGTCAATGCTTCACCGTTTTCGGGGTTCGGGCTGACAACGGTTGGGAAGTCGCCGCTCTTCACCATCTGCTCGGGAACGGTGTGTACGTTTTCAAAGCCCCAGAGCTTGAGCGACTGTGGGATGAGCATCATGCCAGTGCCGTGCAACGGGGTGTAGACAATCTTGAGGTCCTTTTGGCGCTGGATGCAAGCAGGGTCGATGGAGAGCGTGTGTACCTTGTTGAGGTAAATCTCGTCGATTTCTTTACCGACGATAGTGATCAAGTCTTTGTTGCCTTCAAACTTGATGTCTTCCACCTTCACCTTGTTAACTTCTTCAATGATGCCTTTGTCGTGTGGAGCAAGCACCTGTGCACCATCATCCCAGTATGCCTTGTATCCGTTGTATTCCTTCGGATTGTGGCTGGCCGTCAGGATAATTCCGCTCTGGCAGCCCAGATGACGGATGGCGAAAGACATTTCGGGAGTTGGACGCATGTCTTCAAAGAGATAGACCTTGATGCCGTTTGCCGAGAAGATGTTGGCACTTGTCTCGGCGAAGAGGCGTGAATTGTTGCGGCAGTCGTGGCCAACAACAACAGAGATTTCATCGCGGTCTTTGAAATTCTTGTTTAGATAGTTTGACAAACCCTGTGTGGCAGCGCCAACGGTATAGATGTTCATACGGTTGGTGCCAGCACCCATAATGCCGCGCAAACCGCCTGTTCCAAATTCAAGAGTCTTGTAGAACGCGTCAATCAGCTGCGTCTTGTCTGGGTTCTCCATCATGGCCTTTACTTCCTGCTGCGTCTTTTCGTCGTAGAGGGGTGAGGTCATCCATTCGCGGGCAACGGCCTCGCATTTTTGAATCAGAGTTTCTTGATTTTCCATATTATTGGTGGTTGATTTTGTGAGGGCGCTCTGGGATTGGCGCATTTGACGGGTTTGCCTTGTCACTGCGTTGTGCAGCTTTCTTGGCAGTGTGCTCTTTTTGATGGCCGTGCTTTCTTGGGTATCGTTGTCATCCAAGCAGGTTACACCTTGTATAAGCGTGGCTTCAGAGTATTTGCGGCTTTGCCGGCAATTGTATGTCTTTTAAATGGTTGCGGCCAGAAGTCTCAGAATGTCCCTGTGATGTGTTTCAGTTTTGTTCCAGTGGAAGAATTTCTATCCAATATCCGTCTGGGTCAGAGATGAAATACAACCCCATCTCTTCATTTTCAAAGCAGACGCAATTCATTGCCTTGTGTGTGGCGCGTGTGGCTGCATAATCACCTGGAACGCGCAGGCAGATGTGAAATTCGCATTCGCCGAGGTCGTATGGCTGAGGATGTTCTTTGAGCCATGTCAGCTCCAGTTTGAAATCGCTGTTCTCGTTTTTCAGATAAACGATTTTAAACGCTCCGTCTGGCCCGTTGATTTCACCGCACGGCTCCAGGCCGAGAGCTTCGCGATAAAAGGCGATGCTTCGCTCAAGGTCGGTGACGTTGATGTTGAAATGGTCGAATTTCGCTGAGATTTTTGATTCCATGTGTTGTTGAATGATTTGTTGGGGCCGCTTTCTTGTGTGGCCCAAGTCGTAGGCAAAGGTAGTATAAAAAAGTGATATTGGCGTCTCCTACAAGAAGTTTTTTCTGAAAGCCGTAAAATCTTAATCAGTTGTTTGCAAACCTCTTTTGCCATTGTGATGTGTTGGGGTTTTGGCTCGTTCAGTGGCGATGCTCTATACAGCCTAAAACAGAAAATTCAGAAATTACTTTATAAAGAATAAGCAGAGCCACACCTCAATTTGTATTGGGCGTGGCTCTGCTATTCTTTGTGTTTGTGATGGTGGTTATTTTTTCTTATTATCCTTTGGTTGCGTCAGCTCAATCGTGTAGCTGCGGTTAAGTCCGCTTTGTGATTTGGCTCGAATCCACAGTACGCGATCGGTTGAGAGGTTGGCGCTCTTCACCGCTTCATCGAAATCTTCGGTGGTGCGCATTTCGCGGTCGTTCACCTGCATGATGATGGTGCCTTTTGTTATGCCAGCATCCTTCATCTTGCCGCTGCGGATGGCGGATACAACCAGGCCATAGCGGAGGTTGAGCTCCTTCTTTTCGGCGTCGGTTAACGGACGGAGGGCAGCTCCCATCATGTCACTGTCAACAGCTTCGACTTTAGAAGTGGTACCCTGCACGTTGCGGAGAGTGACGGTGGCTTTGCGCTCTTTCTTCTCGCGCATGTATGTCACTTCAACTTTATCGCCAGGGCTAAGCTTTGATATCTGTTCTTGAAGCTGGCCCATGTTTTCGACCTTGTGGCCGTTGATGGCGGTGATGACGTCGCCTTCTTTCAAAACTTCTTCAACTGCACTTCCAGTGGTTGTCTCGGCAACGTAGACACCAGTGAGTGTGCCCAGATCAACGTCTTTGCCATCGCGTTCTTTCTTCTGGTCGATGTAGGCAGAAACGTCGTTGCCCTTGATGCCGAGAACGGCGCGTTGCACAGTGCCGAACTTTTTGAGGTCGTCCACAACCTTGTTCATGATTGATGTCGGGATGGCGAAGCCGTAGCCAGAGAAAGACCCTGTTTGTGAGTACAGCATGGCATTGATGCCCACCAGTTCGCCACGGGCGTTGACCAGTGCTCCTCCTGAGTTGCCTGGATTGATGGCAGCGTCGGTCTGTATGAAACTTTCAATGCCGCCTGTTGCGCCAAGTCCTCGCGCTTTGGCACTGACTATGCCCGCTGTGACGGTTGACGTTAGACTGAACGGATTGCCGATGGCAAGGACCCATTCGCCCACTTTCAGGTTTTCTGAGTTGCCAACAGTAATGGGTTGCAGTTTGTCGGCCTCAATTTTGATGAGCGCCAAGTCGGTCTGGGGGTCAGTGCCGATGATGCGGCCCTTAAATTCGCGATTGTCGTTAAGTTTCACGAGCAGTTCGTCGGCATCCTTCACCACGTGGTTGTTAGTTACGATGTAGCCGTCGGCCGAGAGTATCACGCCAGAGCCGGCACCTTGCCGCTTCGGAGTTTGGATTTGGCGCTGCTGTTGGCGGCCGCCGCCGTTTCCGAAGAAGTCGCTGAAGAAATCTTCAAATGGGTCAACATATTGGATGGTCTGCGTTTTGCTGTTGGTGGTGACCTTTATGTACACAACGGAATTGACGGAATTTTCGGCTGCATACGTCAAGTCAATCGGTTGGGCAACTGATGCCTTTTGTGCTGTTGCTGGGATGCCGGCTCCGAGAAGGAGTCCGCCAGCAAGGATGAACAATGATAATTTCTTTTTCATGCTAATTATACATTTGTTTTTTAAGATTTTGCTTTCGGTTGGGGCAAGTCCTATATGCGTGTCCTGTATGATAGGTCCCACGCTTTGGGGCTTGTTTTTTAAACTGAGCGCAAAAATATAAAAAACCACCATTAGTGTGTATGCTGTGTGTGATAAAAAAGATGGGCGAATCACCAAATTTAACATGGGGAGGAAGCGGCTTAACAGTGTTTTGAATATGAAGAAGCGGTTTTTCCTTTTCTTAGATGAGCGGTGTTTCATGCCGAATTGAGCGTTGCTGATGAACAGTATTTTTAGGGTGGGCTTTTCGTGTAAAACGGTTAGTCCGTGCAGGGTATAATATGTATAGCAGAATATAAGG
>OKSO01000922.1_pt1 | contig 11025 bp, 9 predicted proteins | sample 1606241 | NCBI WGS metagenome assembly OKSO01 (sample SAMEA3879540, study PRJEB24766) | human gut metagenome | biome: human-associated habitat; feature: feces | place: USA | collected 1985/1987
GCAGGATCCCGTGGTTGGGAAGATCCTCGACCAGCGACTGGAGGAAAGGCTCCAGCGTGAAGCCCACGATGACCACCGGGATCATCGAAAGGATGATCTTCAGCACGTAGGCCTGTTCCGCGTTGAATCGTTTGGAGAAGAGTCCCACGACCAAGCGTTTGATTTCGCTCCAGAGCACGACGATCGTACTCAAGACCGTCGCGGCGTGCAGCGTGAGATCGAAGGTGAGTCCTCCCACTTCGGGCTCGACGCCCAGCAGTTCTTTGGCCAGCTGCAGGTGGCCGCTGCTCGATACGGGCAGGAATTCGGTCAGGCCCTGGACGATGCCCAGGATGATAGCTTGAATGGTTTCCATTTTACAGTTCTCGGGGATATTTCGGTATCGGGGGATGCGCGGGTTTCAACCCGGCTTCCGGCGGTCGGAGAAGTCCGGATTCAGAATCGTTTGAGAATGGCGTAAATTTCGAAGATGAAGCCGCCGATCACCAGGATCGGGGCGAGCGTGATGCGGCGCCAGGAAAACATGGCGTAGTTGAACTCGTCGGGCGAGTCGCTGCCGCCGCCGGCCATCAGGACGAAGCCCAGAATGATGACGATCAGTCCGGCGAGCAACAGGATGTAATTTTTGAGCGAGAGCGGCATCTTCGGATCGTTTTTATCGTTGATCTCCTTGAATTTTTTCATGGTACGGGGATTTTTAGTAGAGATAGATCTTGTTGGATTTCATGTTGACGAACTTGTTGACGGCGAAGAACGTGAAGCAGAGCGAGATCAGGATGCCGCCCAATACCATGCCGCCCACGATGATTCCGATTTTCATGGTTTCGGCCAGCGACATCAGTTCCGGAACCGCCTCGTTCAGTCCGTAAACGGCCGTCAGGAAGAGTGCCGAGGCGATGATTCCCGAAAGAATGCCCTGCGTGATGCTGCTGCCCAGGAACGGTCGCATGATGAACCATTTGGTTGCCCCTACGAGCTTCATCGTGTTAATCAGGTAGCGTTTCGAGAAGATCGCCAGCCGGATCGTGTTGTTCAGCAGGATGAGCGAGATGACGAGCAGGGCTCCGCCGAAGAGTAGCAGCACCAGCCGGATCTTCGCGATCGTGGCATGCAGCCGCTCGACGGTCTGTGCCGGATAGGAAACCCGGTCCACGCCGTCGAGTTCGGCAATTTGGGCGATGAAGGTTTCGAGCTTGTCCGGGTCCGCCGAATCGGCTGACAGGGTCAATTCGAACGAGTCGAGCAGCGGATTCTCTTCGAGGATCGCCTCGAACTCCTGTTCGAACATCTGCCGGAAATCGGTGTCGTTCAGTTTATCGTCTTTGGAGCTGTATTCCACATGGCTCACCAGCTCGTTGGCTTCGAACCGTTTGCGGAGCGATTCTTTTTGTTTTTCGTCCGCTCCGTTGCGGAGCTCGACGGTGACGGTGACGCTCTCCTGCAACGTGCGGGCCACCTGCATGGCGGCCGTCATGAGGTATCCCACCGATCCCAGCAGGAAGAGCACCAGGGCGATGCTGATGTTCGAAACGATGTAGGAATTGCGTACCTTACGCTTGAGTCTTTTGTCGTCTTTCATGGCGTAAAACGAGTATAACGGTTGCAATGATGCCTGCGAGAATCGCGAGCGACGAGGCGAGCGTCACGCCTTCGGCGACGTTCCAGCCGGGGGCGCGGAACCGCCATTCGACCGTGTGCGTACCGGCCGGGAGCTCCATTCCCCGCAGCAGGTAGTCGGCTCGGAAATAGGGAGTTTCGATGCCGTCGATATAGGCTGTCCAGCCGTCCTTGTAGTAGATCTCCGAGAAGATCGCCGTACCGGGCGCAGTAGCCGTGTATTCGTACCGGAGATAATTGGGCCGGTACTCCTCCAGACGGATTTCCCCTTCGCCGCCGATCAGGGGGCGGATCTCGAACTCTCGGGTGTTGATGACGGCCGCCGTTTTGGTGTCGATGCGCCCCAGGGCGTCGATCTCCTCTTCGGGAGTGGCGGCATCGACGACCTCCTGCACGAACCAGGCCGGGCCGTTGGCCGTGGTCCGCAATTCGGCGACGGTCTGTCCCGCCGGGTCGAAGCGGATGAGGTAACGCGTGTTGAGCATGTCGAGTACGCTCTCGTCCATCGACGTAAGATAACGCTCGATCAAGTCCTGGTAGCGGGCCAGTTTGGCGCCGTGGTAGCCGCCCACCGAGCGATGGAAGTAGGAGGTCGTAGCATCGTTGAAGGGGCTGACCGTGAGGTTCAGCACCCGGAATCCGGGTTCCGGGTCGCGCAGGATCGCGCGGTCGGCTTCCGTAGGCTGTATCTGTTGGCGTCGTGCGGCGACGAAGCGGCTTTGAGGCAGGTAGCGCAGGTTGACCGGCACCAGGTCGATCAGAACGATCACGCCGAGCAGCGCTATGAGCCAGCCCCGTCTGATCCGTCCCAGGGCGAAGAGCAGCACGCTGCCCGCCGCGAGGGCGATCATCAGCAGCGAACGCCAGGCGTCGGAGCGCATGATCGCGGCCCGGTCGGCGGCCATGGCGTCGGCCGTCACCTCTCCCAACTCTTCGGGAGCGCCCTGTGCGATGGCTTCCTGCATACCTGCGGCTTGGAACATCTGGTAGTATTGGCGGCTCATGAAATCGGCGGCTTCCGTCCGGCCGAAGTCGAAGATCGCGCTGCCGGCCACGGCGAAGAGCAGGCAGAAACCGCCCGTGATGCCTCCGGCCCAGGCGAGGGCCCGCAGGAGTTTTCGACGCGGCACTTCTCCCCGCCAGAGGGGCATCAGAGCCAACGCCGCGAGCAGGGGAACCGTCCATTCGACCACCACGAGGGCCATCGATACGGTGCGGAACTTGTTGTAGCCGGGCAGGTATTTGAAGGCGAATTCGGTGAATCCCATGAAATTATGTCCCCAGGCCAGCAAAAGCGTCAGCAGACTGACGGCTGCGATCCACCACTTGTTGCGTCCCGATGCCAGCAGGAGTCCCAGCAGAGCCAGGAACAGGGCGGCGGCTCCTAAGTAGGTCGGTCCGGCAGTGTAGGGCTGCTCGCCCCAGTAGGCCGGTAACTGTTCCGCAAAACTTTCCAGACCGTATGGTTTAAGGGCTTTGGCCATTTCGCCGTCGCGGGTGAACGCCCGACCCGAATCGCCGCCCATGAAGTCGGGGATCAGCAGGTTCCAGCTCTCGGCGCGTCCGTAGCTCCACGCCGTAGCGTAATCGAGTGCCAACCCTTCCTGGGAGGTTTCCTCGCCGGCGGCGAGTTCCGAACCTCCGCGGATGGTCTGCTTCGAGTGGTGCATCGTGTACCACAGAGGCGCGAAGTTCGAGCCGACGGCCAGAATGCCTGCGCCTAGCAGTACCGCCGTACGGCGGGCGAACGAAGGCAGGTGCTTTTTTCGGAAGGCGACAATTCCTTCGCTGATCCACAGCGCGGCCATGGCCAGCAGGAAATAGTAGGTGATCTGCGGATGGTTGGCGCCGATTTCGAGCGAGGCGAAAAGGGCCGTGAGCGCTCCGCCGAGCCACATGTTGCTCCGCAGCGTAAGCCATGCGCCGCCCATCATCAGGGGGGCATATACCAGTGCCCACATTTTGGTCACGTGACCCGCACCGATGATGAGGAAAAAGTAGGTCGAAAGGCCGTACATGAGCGACGGAATGATGCCGACCCAGGGATTCACCCCGACGATCAGGAGCATCAGCCACATGGAAACCATGGCGAAGAAGACGAAGGCTGCAGGGGTGTTTATAATTTTAACGATCTGTCCTGCCGTGTTTTTGACCAGTTGTGCCGGGTAGGCCACGTTGATCAGGTAGGCGGGCATGCCGCCGAACATCCGCCCCGCCCACTGGGGATCTTCGCCCGTTTGGGCACGGTTGTCCCAGATCTCCTTGGCCATGCCTTCGTATTGCTGCACGTCGTGCTGCGGCAGCACTTCGCCGCGAAACTGGGGGGCGAAATAGAGGGCGCTGACGATGAAGAAAAGCAGCAGGGCCGCGCCCGTCGGCAGCACTTTCGGGAGAATCTCTTTGAAGCGGGTCATCTGGAATGTTTTTGTCGATTGCCAAAGGTACGAAAAAACATTGAGTTTCCTCCCCGACTCAGCGAAAAATCACTACCTTTGCACGGATTGATCCCAGGCTCGGGACGGTTGTATTCCGGCGGGGAAAACGATCGGTCTGTATTCGGCAAAACTTTTTTCGACGTAAACATAAAGTTCGGTTATGGTAACACTCGATATGATCCGCAAGCCGGTCGAGGGCGATCTGGAGGCCTTCGAGCAGTTCATCCGGCAGAAATTCACGGCGGACGGCACGTTGCTCTCCGAGATGCTCGATTATGCGCTCTCGGCGCGGGGCAAGGGGATTCGTCCGATGACGGTGCTGCTGTCTGCGGCGCTCAACGCTCCGGCGGGGCAGCGCAGCGGCGGGCTGCGCACGTTGCTCGCAGCCACGTTGGTCGAGATGATCCACGTGGCCTCGCTCATCCACGATGACGTGATCGACGAATCGGACATGCGCCGGGGCCGGGCTTCGGTCAATGCCCGCTGGCAGTCGCGCAACGCGGTCGTGGTCGGGGACTACATTCTGGCCAAAAACATGGATCTCGGCCTCAAGAGCGGCCAGTTCGACCTGGTGACTCATGTTTGCGGCGCCATCGCCACGCTCTGCGAGGGAGAGATTCTGCAAAACGACAAGGCGAACCGGCAGGAGATGACGCGGGCGTCGTACCTGGATATCATTTACAAGAAAACCGCCTGCCTGATCGGGGTGAGCGCTTCGGCCGGAGCGCTGGCCGTCGGTGCGTCCCGTGAAAAACAGGCGCTCATGCGCAAGTTCGGCGAGTCGATAGGCATGGCGTTCCAGATTCAGGACGACATTCTGGACTATACCCGCACGGCCCGTACGGGCAAGCCCTCCAACAACGACTTGCGCGAACACAAGGTGACCCTGCCGCTGCTCACGGTGCTCGAGTCGGTCGGCGAGGAGCGCCGCAGGGAGTTGCAGGCACGGCTGGCCCGTTGCCACGAGGAGGATGAGTCGGTCGAATATTTGCAGCACATCGTCGAGAACGAGGGCGGTATGGAAAAGGCGGCCCGCGTCATGCAGGAATACCTCGCGCGGGCGATGTCCGTGCTCTCCGAATACGAACCTTCCGAATACCGCGACGCATTGGCCAACCTCTGCGTATATGTCGGTGAGCGGGACCGGTAGGGAAGCGGTTGCCCGTGCAGCTTGGTTCCGGGTTCCTCGTGCGAATTTTTGACCTGTTGTCTGGATTTTCTGCGGCTCGGCTCGGATTTCCGGGAGGGAGTGCGGATTGTCCGATCGGCGGAGGTCCGTTGTAAATTTCCGGACATGGGACCCGAACAGGTGTATGGCGGTGTGTCCGAATGACACACAACGGTAGTTATTATCGGGATACGGGTTAAGTCATTTGCCATAGTAAAAGACTGTCACCCTTACCCTCAATGCCTTGCCTTGCATCCATTCCGACACCCTTTAGGATCGTGCCTGAAATTTTCATTTCAACACACTCTTTTTTATGACAGGATACACTTGCAGGTCGAGGGTGGTTTTCTGCGGGCTGTTTTGTATCTTTTTTTACTGCTTTTTATGATGCGCTGGCGGGTTGCCGACCCGTCGGATGCGACGAAGAAGCCGCCTGATAAAGGCGGCTTTCTCTTTTCGGGGCGTTTTCAGTTATTGACGCGGTAGGCTTTCTGCACGCCTTTGATCCGCAGGATCGAGTGGATCAGCATATCGACCATGCCCGTACCGGGCACTTCGACGTGGATCACGCCCGAGAGCAGGCCGCCGCCCGGCGACAGGTTCATCGAGCGGATGCTCAACTTCAGGTCGCGGTTGATTACTTCGGCGATGTGGTTGATCATCCCCGTCGTGTCGCTGGCCACCACGCGGATCGACACCCGGAACGCGCCCTGCGCTTCGTCGCGCCAGCGGGCTTCGAGTACCCGGTAGGGGTAGTTTCTGCGGAGACGCTGTGCGTTGGGGCAGTCCGTACGGTGGATCGTGATGCCGGCACCTACGGTGATGAAGCCGAAGATTTCGTCGCCGTGGATCGGATTGCAGCATTTGGCCAGTTTGTAGTCGAGCTGTCCGATCTTTTCGTCGATGATGAGTGCGTCGCCGCTGCTCTGGGTCGAAACTTTTTCGGCTTTGCGTCGTTTTTCGGACTCGATGGCTGCTGCTGCGGCCCGGCGCTCTTCCTCCGCTTCGCCCGACAGATGGGCCTGAAGCAGCTCCTTGATCTGCATGAGGTCGATCTTTTCGGTGCCGATCGAGGCGTAAAGTTCCGTTCCCGTGCGGAGTTTGAAGTGCTTGCAGAGGATGCCGACCCCTTCATCGACGGTCAGGGGCAGTTTCCAGTTCTTGAGTTTGCGCTCCAACTCTTCCCGTCCCAGACGGGCGTTCTTGGTGTGCTCCTCGCGCAGCGAGGCCTTGATCCGGGTGCGGGCCTTCGACGTGGTGACGAACCCCAGCCAGTCGGCTTTGGGCTTCTGATTCTTCTGCGTCAGCACTTCGACGATGTCTCCGTTGTGGAGTACGTCGCGGATCGCCGCCGGACGGTTATTGACCTTGCCGCCCGAGCAGGTGAGCCCCAGCGAGGTGTGGATGTCGAAGGCGAAATCCAGCACCGTGGCTCCTTCGGGCAGCTTGCGCAGGTCGCCGCCGGGGGTGAAGACGAAAATTTCGCCCGAGGAGGGCTTGGCGTCGAAGTTCTGGGCCAGCGGACGGGTCTTGTCTTCCATTAGCTCCCGGAGTTGTTTCATCCACATTTCGCTCCCGTCCGATCCCGCGTTTACGCCTTTGTAGCGCCAGTGGGCCGCGATGCCCCGCTCCGCCACGGCGTCCATCCGCTCGGTGCGGATCTGGATTTCGACCCACCGTCCCTCTTTGGTGGCGACGGTGGTGTGGAGCGATTCGTAGCCGTTGGATTTGGGGATGGAGATCCAGTCGCGCATCCGCTCGGGATTGGGCGTGTAGAAATCCGTGACGATCGAATAGACCGTCCAGCATTGCTGCTTCTCCTCTTCGAGCGGACAGTCCAGGATGATACGGATGGCGAAGATGTCATATACCCCCTCGAACGGGACGTGCTGCTTGCGCATCTTGTTCCAGATCGAGAAGATCGACTTGGTGCGGCTCTTGACGTGATAGCGCAGCCCCGCCTGGTCGAGCCGCTGCGTGATGGGTTCGAGGACGCGGGCGATGAAGGCCCGGCGTTCGCTTTCGGTCTCGGCCAGTTTGTCGGCGATATGCTGGTAGTCCTGGGGTTCGAGATAGCGCAGGGCGATGTCTTCGAGTTCGCTCTTGATGTTGTATAGACCCAGTTTGTGGGCGATTTGGGCGTAGAGGTTGAGGCTCTCCCAGCTCTTCTTGCGCCACTTTTCGCGGGGGAAAATTTCGAGGCGGCGCATCACCTCGAGCCGGTCGGCCAGCTTGATCAGGATCACGCGCGGATCTTCCGAATAGGAGACGATCAGCTCGCGGAAATTTTCCGCCTGCTCCCGGGAGGCTTTCAGGCGAATATCGGAGATGTGGCTCAGACTTACGGTCATGCCGAGCACCTCCTTGCCGAAGCGGTCCCGGATCTCGTCCGTCAGCCGCAGGAATGTCTCTTCGTCCTGCCGACTGGCTGTGCGGACTACGTCGTGGAGAATGGCGGCCACGACCGAGTCGCCTCCCAGCCCGATCTCCTCCAGCCCGATCCGCGCTACTTCGGCGGCGTGGTCCAGCATCGGCGAGCCGTCGTGTCGTACCTGCGAAGCGGTATGTTCGGCAGCATATTCCAGGGCGCGGTCGGCTGCGGCCGCCTCGTCGGGCGAGAGCGTTCGGCGGATCGCGCTGCGCAGCTTGTCATAACGGGTCAAATCCATTTTCCGGAAAGTTTTACTGTTTTTCAAAAGTAGCGAAAATCTTCGGCATCGCAAAGCGCCGTCGGGGATTTCACGGAATAATCTTGTGCAAAAACCGATGCAGTTGTATAAAAAACGTATCTTTGTAGAACAGAATTATACGTCGTCTATGAAAAAAGAGGAAAAAGTCCGTTTGCCCTACGTACCCACCTACGGCGAGGAGGTGGCCAACACGGTTTCGCATGCCGTGATGCTGCCGCTGACCCTTTGTCTGCTGCCTTTCGCTGCGGTGTGGACCTATCTGCACGATGCCCGGCCCGTGCTGGCGTCGGTGTCGGTAAGCGTCTGCGTCATTTCGATCTTTCTGATGTTGCTCGCTTCGACGCTCTACCATTCGATGCGCCCGGATTCGAAGCACAAGGCCGTTTTCCACAAGCTCGACCATATCTTCATCTTCGTCGCCATCGCCGGAACCTATACCCCCGTAGCGCTGCTCGTGATCGGCGGCTGGCAGGGTGTCTTCGTCACCGTTTTGCAGTGGACGGCCGTTCTGCTGGGTATTCTGTATAAGACGCTGGCCCGGCGTTCCATCCCGGCTTTGAGCCTGACGATTTATCTGGTGATGGGCTGGACGGCGATCTTTTTCCTGCCCCGGCTGATTCGGAACGCTTCGCTGCCTCTGCTGTTGCTGATCCTGCTGGGCGGGGTCCTCTATACGGCCGGAGCGATCGTTTATGCGAAGAAGGGATTCCGCTACCACCACCTGGTCTGGCATCTGTTTATCGACCTGGCGCTGTTGTCGCATCTGGCGGGGATCGTCTTTTTTATCGGTTGATAATGAATTCGCTTATATGCCGGGCGTAACAATGCAGATTCTTTCGGAGGAAGGGATTTGGGAACAGTTCGGAATCATAAACGCGGCCAGTACCGCGAATAAGCGATCGTCGGATATATTTTAATCATTGACAGATGAGCGTTGTAAAGGTCGGACCGGACGATTTCGAAGAGCTGGCCGAAGTGTGGGAGGCTTCCGTGCGGGCTACCCATGATTTTCTCTCCGAGGCGGATATTCGGGAATTGCGTTCTCTGTTGCCTGTCCGCTACCTGCCGGCGGTCGAACTTCGCTGCCTGCGGGATGCGGGGCGTATCGTGGCGTTCATCGGTCTGAACGGAAGTCATATCGCCATGTTGTTCGTTCGGCCCGAATACCGGGGCAGAGGCTGCGGACGCAAGTTGGTGGAGTGGGCCGTCGCCCGCCAGGGAGCTGATTCGGTCGATGTCAATGAACAGAATCCGCAGGCGGTGGGTTTTTACCTGCGTATGGGGTTTGCGGTTGTCGGGCGTAGCGAAACGGACGATGCCGACCGGCCGTTTCCGATTCTGCATCTGCGTCTGGAGAAATAAAAATGAAAAAGTTTCCCTTTTAGGAAACTTTCGCTATCGGGATTCCGGTTCGTTTTCCGTTCCCATAAAATCCAACAGGGCCCGAGCCGTGATTTCGGGTTCTTCGAGGAATCCCATGTGTCCCGAATGTTCGAGCCAGGCGATGCGAGCCTGAGGATGGGCCGCCGCCAGTGCTTCGGCTTTTTCGAGGGGAATATAGCCGTCGTGCTTACCGAAGATGAAGAGCTGCCGCACCGCAGAGCGGCGGAGCATTTCGTTGCGGTCGGGCCGCTCGATCATACCGCGCAGCAGGGCTGCGATCCCTTCGTCTTCGGTGACGAATACCTGTTCGACCAGATCTTCGATCTCGTCGCGCATTCGCGGCCGGTTTTCGGGAGCGAAGCCCGCTTCGGGAGCTACGCGGGCCAGCGCGTCCTTTTTGCCTGCTTCGACCAATTTGATTTCCCGCAGGCGGTTTTCTTTCTTTTCGTCCGTATCGGCGTCCGGCGTCGAACTGAGCAGCACCACGCCGTCGAGCAGTTCGGGATGGCGTTCGGGGTATTTCTCGCAGAAAGCCAGGGCGACGTAACCGCCCATCGAATGTCCCACCAGGGTACAGCGGGCGATACCGAGCGCATCGAGCGTATCCTTCACCACATCGGCCAGGTATTCCATCGTGTGTACAGGCCCTTTGACCACCGAGATCCCGTGCCCCGGCAGGTCGAGCGTAATCACGCGTACCTGTTTGTAAAGATAGGGGACGAAATCGTCCCAGACGAGCATCGACTCCAGATAACCGTGCAACAGGACCGCGCACCGGTCTCCTTTTTCGGAGTCGCACACATGGACGGGCGTGTCGCCTGCCGTAATGAATTTTTCAACCATTGTCGGGTGGATTTTCAGTTTTCCTCGTCGTCGAAATAGTCGAACGCCGATTCCCGCTTGGGGCGTGCGGGCGCATCGTCTTCCTCGTCGTCGAGTTCGCGGTAGATGGTGTGGCGTTCCTTGCCGCTTTTGTGGATCGGCTCGAGCCGTTTGGCCTTACGAAGTTCGTCCGCATGGTTTTCGTCGCGGAATCCCTTGTTCGTTTTCATGGATCGGAGAAGAAAAAATAGATTTAGGATTGAAAGTTGGCGGTATCGTAGCTGCCTTCGAATACTTTGCGGGCCTCTCCCGAAAGGCGGATGCGGGTGTAGATGCCGGGTTTCGGCTCGTCGAAGGCGATGCCGAGCCGTCCGCCGCGTACGTCGATGCGGAACGCTGTGACGGAAGGCTGGGCCGCGAGGTGGGTGACCAGCGCCGCAGCGGTCGATCCCGTGCCGCAGGCGAGGGTTTCGTCCTCCACGCCGCGTTCGTAGGTGCGGACGGCGATATGCCCGGGACCGACTACCTTGACGAAATTGACGTTGGTGCCTTTGGCGAAGCGTTTGTCGTAGCGTATCCGGCGTCCGCGTCCGATGACGTCCACGGCTTCGAGGTCGTCCGTGAATTCGACGTAGTGGGGAACGCCCGTGTTGAGGAACCACCACCCGTCGCCGCGGCGGATCTCCGCGACCTCCGTCATGCCCAGTTCGACCAGGCCGCCCGCCCCCTCCGTGCGGAGGATGCGGGCCGTGTGCAGCCCGTCCGCGGCGGTGAAGCGTTTGCGTTCGCCGCCGATGCCCAGGTGCTCGGCGAAAAGGGCGAAGCAGCGGGCTCCGTTGCCGCACATTTCGCCTTCCGAACCGTCGGCGTTGAAGTAACGCATCGCGCAGTCGGTCCCGGCGCTGCGGGA
>OKSO01000933.1_pt1 | contig 10955 bp, 9 predicted proteins | sample 1606241 | NCBI WGS metagenome assembly OKSO01 (sample SAMEA3879540, study PRJEB24766) | human gut metagenome | biome: human-associated habitat; feature: feces | place: USA | collected 1985/1987
GTGATCGACCTTGCCCGCTTCGGCGAGCTTGGCAAGCAGGGCGTTCTCGCGCTGCTCGCGGATTCAACGAACGTTGAGCGCCCCGGCTACACGATGAGCGAGCGCACCGTGGGAAGAACCTTCAACCGCCTCTTCCAGGGCTGCAAGCAGCGCATCATCGTCACGACCTTTGCCTCCAACGTCCACCGCATCCAGCAGATCATGGACGCGGCGGCGGAGTGCGGACGCAAGGTGGCCGTCACCGGCCGCAGCATGGAAAATGTGACGAAGGTCGCCATGGATCTCGGCTACATGAAGCCGCCGAAGAACACCGTCGTCGACATCAACAAGATCAAGTCGATGCCGCTGGAAAAGCAGGTCATCGTCACTACCGGCTCGCAGGGCGAGGAGATGTCCGCCCTGTACCGCATGGCCTTTTCCCAGCACAAGCAGATCGAGGTCGGCCCCGGCGACCGCGTCATCATCTCGGCTTCCGCCATTCCCGGCAACGAAAATACCGTTTCGCGCGTCATCAACGAGCTCTTCCGCAAGGGCGTGGAGGTCATCTACGACCGCGCGGATATGCTGCACGTTTCGGGCCATGCCTGCCAGGAGGAGCTCAAGATCATTCACGCGCTGACAAAGCCCAAGTACTTTATCCCCGTCCACGGCGAGCAGCGCATGCTCCAGATCCATAAGGATCTCGCCCTGCAAATGGGCATGGACCGCAAGAACATCGTCATCTGCGACAATGGCGACGCCGTCGAGATCGGCGCGCGCTCGATGAAGTGTGTGCCCGGCTACGCGCCCGCGGGCGAGGTGTTTGTCGACGGCTATGGCGTCGGCGACGTCGGCGCGGTGGTGCTGCGCGACCGCAAGCACCTTGCAGAGGACGGCATGGTCGTCGTCGTGCTGCCGGTCTCCGCGCACAACGGCGACCTGCTCGCAGAGCCGGAGATCATCACGCGCGGCTTCATCTATGTCAAGGATTCCGAGGAGCTGCTGCAGGACCTCAGGAATCTCACGATGTCCACGGCGGAGGCGTTCCGCGGCAAGCGCGGACGCGACATGAACGAGCTTAAGGGCGCGATCCGCAGTGCCGTGAGCAACTATCTCTTCAAAGCGACCAAGCGCAGCCCCATGGTGCTGCCGGTCATCACGAGACTTTAAAACTTCAAAAAAGCGGCTTTGCCGCTTTTTTGAGGGGGAACGCAGTCCGCTGCGCGCATAAAACGCCCGCCATCGGCGGGCGTTTTCCACACTTGCGGCCTGAGAAGTGTAAATTGTCACGCGCATGGAAATCGGCGAAGCGCCGCCAGTGGCGGATGAAGCGAGCCGGTTTCGAGGAAGTGGCACGATTGGCGCGCCCGAAAGGGCGCGGGAGTCGTAATGCCACGACGGTGACGTCAGAATTTACGATTTGAATTGATTTCGCGTCTGCGGACGCGAAAGGTTGCGGTGCTATGGAAAAGGGCAGGGTGTGCAAATTTTGCATTCCCTCCCCTTTTTTCTATTGACAGACTGCGCGCGGTGTGATAGCTTATCGGTAGACGATATATCGGCTGCCGTTATATCGGAGGACGAAAGGGGAGACGCGGCATGGGAACGACGGCACTGACCGAAGCGGTCTTTTATATCCTGCTCTCGCTCGACGCGCCGCTGCACGGCTACGGCATCATGCAGAATGTGGAAAGCCTGAGCGGCGGGCGCGTGCGCCTTGCCGCGGGAACGCTCTACGGCGCGCTGGCAACGCTCACCGAGCGCGGCTGGATCGTGTCGCTCGGCGATGAGAGCGAGGGGCGCAAGAAGGAATATCAGATCACGCCCGCGGGGCGCGAGGCTGTGCGCGCGGAGCTGCGAAGACTGCATGAGCTGACGCAAAACGGCGACGCGCTGACAAACGAATGGAACTGAGAGGAGAGAGCCATGTTTGAAAAGATCATGCCGCGGATGTTTGTCTACGCCTATGACCCGGAACGGATTGAGGAAATGCTCGACCGCAAGTCGCGCGAGGGCTGGCAGTGCTATGAAGTAGGTCTGTTCTACTGCTTCCACCGCGGTGAGCCGGATGAGTACGAATACCGCGTGCAGGCGACGAAAAAGAAAGAAATGAAACGGCTGCAATATATCAAGGGACTGCGCGAGCTCGGCATCGAGCATGTGGGCACGGTGGGAGAGTATCTGATCCTGCGCAAGAAGAAAGACGGTACGCCGTTTGAGCTGTATTCTGATTTGGATTCGTTAATGGCGCAGATAAAGCGCGTGCGGCGCGTGCTGTGGAGCGGGGCTGTGATGTGCCCGTTTATCGCGTTTGCGGAAATAGTGCCGCTGATCGGCAGGCTGTATCGGCGCTTTCAGACCGGCGGCTATGCAGAGCCCGTAATATATATACCGGCCATCGCGTTGATGGTGCTGCTTTTGATAGGACTCTGCATCTGCGACGCGCAGTGTATCCGTGCATTGCGCCGCACGAGAGAAAAGCTCAAAAAGCTCGAAGCCGAGCGCGTGATTCAGGAGTAAGGTATCTTGCAAAATGCCGCCGGGCGTTGTACAATATCTCGTCGAAAGAAACAACGACCGGGAGGAAAGCCGACATGATCCAGGACATTGAGCCAAAGCACCTTTTTAATGAGTGGAAGAAGAACGCCGTGCCGAAAAAGAGCAGCGCCGTGGTGCAGTTCCGCGGGCAGGATCTTCTCTGCCGCATCGACGAGAACGGACTGGAATTTCCCGTGCGCTCGATGTTTGCGGAGCCCGACGAGGCGTTTACCTACCTTTTTGAACTCGACGGGCGGGAGTATTACCTGCTTTTTGACGAGAAAGAGCGCACGATCGAGGGCTATTCCTATCGGGGCATCGGCCTTTTCCGCACGGAAAAGCCGCAGGAGCTTGCCTACGCCGCCGTGAGCGCGTGGCATCTGTGCTCGTGGTATCGCAGCGCGCGCTATTGCGGCTGCTGCGGAGAAAAGCTCGTCCACGACGAAAACGAGCGCATGATGCGCTGTCCCAAGTGCGGCAACATGATCTTCCCGCGCATCAACCCCTCGGTCATCGTGGCGGTGACGCACGGGGACTACCTGCTGCTCACAAAGTACGCCAACCGCCCCGGCGCGACGCGCACGGCGCTCGTTGCGGGCTTTACCGAGTTTGCCGAGAGCTTTGAGCAGACCGTGCGCCGCGAGGTGATGGAGGAGGTCGGGCTCAAGGTCAAGGACCTGCGCTATTACCGCTGTCAGCCCTGGGGCATCAGCGGCAACATCATGATGGGCTACTGGTGCAGACTCGACGGCGACGACGATGCGATCCATCTTGACAACTTTGAGCTGGCGGACGGCGCGTGGGTCAGCCGCGAGGAACTGCGAGAGAACTATACGGGCAACGGCATCGCCCTCACCTCGGAGATGATCGCCGAATTTGCCGCCGGCAGAGACCCCTACAGCCTGGAAGCGAAAAACTAAAACAAAAAACGTCTGTCTCGGCCGAGACAGACGTTTTTTCTATGGATTTCAGATGAGACCGACTGACAGCAGACGCATATTGTCCCACTGGCAAAGCGCGCGGAGCGCTCCGCTTTCGTACTCGTACAGCGTGCACGGATCCCACCAGTTGACGTTGAGCTTGACGAAGGCAAAATAGCGCTGGCCGTTCACAACGATGATCTGAAAATCGAAGATCGCGTGGTCGATCTGATCGGCGGCAGCGTGCATCATGGCGATCATCGTTTCGTTGGGTTCAACGACATTGCCGACAGAATCATAGAGCGTGGTGGCGACAAGTGTGTTGACCCTGTGAGAGTGAAGCGCGGAGGTGTCAAAGTCTGCGTAGTCGGCGGTGTAAAAGACCGCGCTGTCGGGCGTAAAAGCATCGCAGCGGCGGCTTTTGCCGCTTGCATAGACCGTTTCATAGACGTAAGCGGCGTCCTGCTCGCCGGCGCCTTTCAGCGCGACGTGCAGAATCGGTTCATCGGGCTCGCTTCGGATGAAGAGTAGCAGCGCAAGACACAATGCGAAGCTGAGCAGCGCGGCAAATATGCGTTTCATCGTAAGCCTCCTTGCGATCCGGCAATCAGAAGAGCGCGGGAACGTAGTCCACCGCGTCGGCGATGCCGCTTGCCTGACCGGAGAGCGACAGCTCGAAGCGATAGACCGGCTGGTAGAAGCCCTTGGAATCGGAGAGGTAATCGAGCGTACAGGAGCGCACCTCGATGTGTTGGACGCTCTGCGCGAACCACGCGCCGTCAAAGCTCTTGCCCGATTGCAGTGCGGCGAGCGCCTGCGCGGGGGAGAGAATAGGCTCTTCGCGCACGGGCGCGAGCGTGGTGATGCGGTTTTCGAGCTGCGAGAGCGTCGATTGACTGTCGCCTTGTGTTCTCAGATCACAAGTGAGCGTGCCGTGGAGGAAGCCTCCCTCCGTGGGGAGAAGATCGGCGGAGAACACCGCGCGGTAAGAGGAACCATACGGCAAAAGCGTGAATGTGGCGTCGGCGGGGACGGAGAAGCCAAAGTTGTCGAGCGTTTCGCGCAGCATGTCCTCTGTGACACCAGACGCGGGCGCATCGAAAACGGGCGTGTGATCGCGCCCAAAGCTGTATTTCCACGTGCCGTCGTGCAGCGTGACGTTCAGAAAATCGCCGGTGGAGTGGTTCATGTAGAACGCGGTGTCGTCGTAGTAGTCAATGTCCGGAAATTCGACGCCGTGCGCGGCGGCGAATTCCGCGGCGAAGCGATCCGCGTCCGCGTTGCCGAGCGCCTGAGAGCGATAGACCCGGGCGGTTTTGCTGCCTTCATCGAGCGCAAAGTCGACCGACCAGCGGACGGCGCTCAAATCCGCCGTAGTGAAGGCGGCGTCGCGCAGGTTGCCGTAGGGCTGCGCGGCATAGGAGATAAAAATAGCGGATAGTGCGAGCGCGAACGCGGCGGGCAGCGCGCAGTAGCGCGGCCACGTCCTGCTCTTTTGGCGCAGTGCGAGCACAAACATCGCCGCGCACCAGCCGAGCATCGCGCCGAGCGTGTTGGTGAAGAGGTCGTCCACGTCGCACATGCCGCGCCCGGTAAAGAGCTGCGTCAGCTCAATGAGGAGCGAGACGCCGAAGCCCGCGCCGAGGGCTGCGTACCACTTGCGAAACGGCTTAGAGAGCAGCGGCAGCAGCACGCCGAGCGGGATGAAGAGCGCGATGTTGAGCAGCACGTTGAGCCAGATTTGCAGCGTGAAGCGCTGGTACGCCTCGCGCCAAGCAAGGAAAAGCTGCAAATTGCACTGCCGCGTGGCAAATTCATTTGGCTCGCTGCGCAGCAGCGTGACGAAGACCGTGACCGCTGCCCAGCCAACAAGCAGCAGCGCGCAGACCGCCTTTCCCCACGGGAAGCGGCGGCCCTGCCTGCGGCAGACGGCGTAGCAAACGGCCAGAATAAGACCGCAGACGAGCGCGGCGGGCACGGCAAAGCGCATGCCGCGCTGCAAAAGATAAAAAAGATAGGAAACAAAGTCGTGCATGAGCTCCCTCCCGATTTGATTTCTCAGTTGGTTTCACCGTTCGCGGTTTTGTCCTCTTCGATGCGCGCGCGCACGTCCTCGCGGAAGGCGAGCCACGCGTCCTCGTTTTCCACATAGTATTTGGGGCAGATCTTGCCCGTCACGTCGTAGTGACGAATGACGCCCACGTCAGGGTCGAGGTCAAAGGTCTCGCAGAGCCACGCGACGAGCGCTTCAAGGCTCTCCATCGTCGCGTCGTTAAATTTGCCCGTCTCATCGGCGTGGCAGACCTCGATGGACACGGTGTAGTCGTTCGCGGTGTTCGAGCAGTAGGCGATCTCCGTCAGCGGCACGCACTGCAAGATCTCACCCTCCAGCCCGACGACAAAATGCGCGCTCGCGTAGGTCTCGTGCGTCAGGGCGAGGTTAGCGAAAAAGCTGCGGTTCGCCGCGGCAGTCGTGCCGGGATTGCCGACATAGTGCACCACCACGCCGGAAATTTCCCTGAGCGGCGTGCCGGGACGAGAGTATTCGTTTGTCGGAATGTAGTCGACCGTGACAAAGTCCGGCACGCTGACATTCGAACCGGGGAGATTCCGGTGCGCGAGCGCATAGCGCAGCTTCACGCCGCCGAGAACGAGCAAAACGAGCGCGAGCAGGACGAGAAATGCTTTCTTGTTCCCGGTGCGGCGGCGCTTGCGCCGCCGCTTTGTTTTTTCTGCCATGTCAGTTCACACTTTCCGTGGTGGAAACGTCCTCTGTGGCGGGGAGAGTGTGAATGCCGTCGTCGCTGGGCGGCGTTACGGTGTTGGAGTTCAGCTCGGGTAGCAGTTCATTCAGTACTTGCAGGGTGTTGGGCGTCGAGCCGTTCACCTCGGGGGCGAGCGTATATACCTCCGGGCGGCCTTTTTCGTTGGTGGACTCAAAGTACAGCTCGAGCCAGAAGGAGATGGGGGGATCGTACTGGTATTCCTGCACGGCGAAGATGTCGCTGCTGCCGTTATCGGAATCCTGAACGTCCTGCATCAGCGCGGCGTAGACCTGCCCGGCCTGCGCGGCGGTGAGGGCATAGTCCTTTGTGTTGGAGTTCTCATCATAATAGTAGCAATAGCTGTCGAGGAAGCGCGGCACATCGCCGAGATATTCGTACCCGTAGCCGAGGACGCGGCGGAGCACGGACTCTCTGCACATATAGAGCGCGTTCACGCGCGCCGTGACGGACGAGGGTACGGTGAGGTCACTTCTCCGCAGGTAGACCGAATAGGAGCGCGAGAGCTGCGATCCGTCCTTGAGGTAGTAGGTCAGGCGTAGGGAGAAGGGTTCGATGTCGTCATAGTCGCTCTGGGGGAGTGTGCCCGTTTCCCATGCTTTCGCCATACGCGCCTGCTCGTTCCGGTTTTTGACGATGGCCTGGTGCGCCGCGGTGAGGCGGCGGATGGTATCGGCGTCGTCGGTCGTGACGTGCGTCATGCCGGAGAAGGTGTAGAAGGCGGATTCGATCTCGCTCTCGTCCGGCACGCGCTTTTCATAGCCCGTGAGGTCGAAGCTCATCGTAACGCCGAGCAGCACAAGAGCGAGCGAAACGATGGCCGCGCCCTTTGCGCCCGCGCGGAAGACGCGGAAGCTCTTTTTGACGAGCATTTCGGCGACAAAGTAGCCCACAAGCCCCGCTGCTGCCATGCAGAGGATCGTGCCGGGCAGAGAATCGCTACCGCTCGAGCGGTACTGGCCGAAGAGGAAATAGTAGAGGAACTGCCCGAGGGCAACGGCGGTGCAGAACGCCACGCCGTACTTGAAGATGGGCGTCGCCCACGGGAAGGCGACCGTCGAGCCGGTCATCTCGCTCTTGCGCGTGCGGTAGAGGAGCAGCGCGATGAGGGCGATGACAAGTCCCGCGAGCGCGTAGGCGGCGAGGATCATGAAAGAGCGGTGCTCAAGCGCGTAGGCAGTCACATAGTACGAGTCGCTCTCGCAGGTCTCGATCGAGGCGATGGCCACCTCGGTGCACATGGTGTACATATAGAGGGGCGGGGAGAGGAAACCGAGCGCAACGTCGGTGTGCCCACTGTAGCCGTAGAGGAAATTGCCCGCAAAGTTGCGCAGCAGATATTCCATTCCCGGGACGAGGATATTGCCGACGAAATAGAAGACGGGCGCGGCGAGGATCTGCCCCGTCATCATCATGCACAGCGCGGCGAAGGAGTAGAAAAAGACGGCTTCGAGCATGGCGCTGCCCATGGCCGCGCCAGTGACACTCCAGAAGCTTAAGTGCAGCGGGGCAGAGACCACCGCGCCGAGCAGGAACGTGACGAGAATGGTGGAAAGCTGGCAGAACAGTCCCGTGAGGTAGGCGGTCAGAAAGATGGTCTCGCGCCGCATGGGGAGCGCGTGGAAGCTGTTCGTCGCGCGGCTTTGCGTCAGGTGCGAGAACGAGAGCATCGCAAAGAAAAGGCCGAAGACGAAGGAAATGAAGACGCCGCCGCGCACACCGGCGTTGAGCAGCAGACTGGACGCATCCGCTGCGCTGTAGCTGCCCTGATAGGCGGAAAGCTCTGAAAAGAGCGCGACCGGCACGAGGAAGAGCCACAAGGCGGTGTAGCCGAGCCAGAGCGGCCAGGTGTGCTTGAGCTGGCTGCGGAATAAAGTCTTATCAAAGAACGATGTCGCGGATCGCATAGTCCTCACCTCCCAGTTCATAGATGAAAATTTCTTCAAGTGACAGCGGCACCGCGTCGATAAAGATCGGGTGCAGCGCGGCGAGCTGCTGTTCCAGTTCCGCTGCGCTGCCGCGGCAGATGAGCGTGTGGGCGCGCCCGGTCTGCGCGTGGTGCAGCACCTTGATCTCCTGTGGCAGCTCGGGCAGCTCCGCGCCCTCGAAGGCGAGCTGGAGCTTGACGGTATAGTCCTGCAATTCACTCAGCGAATGCTCAAGCAGGAGCTTGCCGCGGCTCATCACGCCCACGTGGTCGCACACGTCCTCCAATTCGCGCAGGTTGTGCGACGAGACAAGCACTGTCGTGCCGCGCTCGGCAACGTCCTGCAAGATGAGGCTCCACACCTGACGGCGCATCACGGGGTCGAGACCGTCCACCGGCTCGTCAAGAATGAGGTAGTCCGGCATGGCGCACATGGCGAGCCAGAAGGCCGCCTGTTTCTGCTGGCCCTTGCTCATGCGGCGCAGGGGACGGGTCTCGTCCAGCGCAAAGACCTCTTTGAGCTTTTCGTAGCGCTCTGCATTAAAGTGCGGGTAGAACCCGCGGTAAAAGCGCATCATATCGCGCAGCCCCGCCTGCATAAAGTAGAACCAGTCGTCGGGAATGGAGGCGATGCGCGCCTTCACGTCCACGTTTTCCCAGACGGGCTGGCCGTCAAAGGTCACGCTGCCCGCGTCCTCACGGTAAACGCCCGTCAGGTGGCGCAGCAGCGTTGTCTTGCCCGCGCCGTTCGGCCCCACGAGGCCGTAGACCGCGCCGCGCGGTACGCTCAGATCCGCGCCGTCAAGCGCGGCAAAGCCGTCAAAGGTCTTTTTAAGACCGCGTACTTCGATCATTTCGCTTCTCCCTCCCTGCACAATGCTTGAATGTCTTCTTCGCTCACGCCCATGGCGCGCAGCTCCTGCAAAAGCTCTCGGAGCTGCTGCTCAAGCGATAAGCGGCGCGCGTCGTCCTGCGCGCGGTAGGTGTGCACGGCAAAGCAGCCCTTGCCGGGCACGGAGCAGCAGTAGCCGCTCGCTTCCAGTTCGTTATATGCGCGCTGGATGGTATTGGGGTTGATGGCGAGCTGCGTTGCCAGCGCGCGCACCGAGGGGAGCTTGTCCCCGTCGGCGATCGCGCCGGAAACGATCAGCCGCCGCAGCCCGTCGCACACCTGCTCGTAGATCGGGCGCGCGTCGCGGTAATTTAAGGTGATCATGGCATTCCTCCTGCATTCATTGGCTGCACAGCACGGCGAGCAGCAAAATGCCGAGCAGCAGTACAACAAGAACCGGGATCAGAAAAATCAAGTGGAACATAGGCGCCTCCTGCTGTATTAAGTGTGTTAGTACAGTTAGGATAGCATGTGTACGCTGCGCTGTCAAGCGGCGGCGGGAAAAAATTTTCGTCCGATCCGGCAAAGATGCTAAGATTGCATAAAAGAAGCGAGAAGAGCGAATAAAAGCGCACGCTTTCGCAAAAATGCGGGGCAAAAACCGTCTTCTGCCCCGTTGACATAGAGCGGCCGATTTGTTATTCTTTTAGCCATGAAAGAATTTCATCAATTGTTTTAAGGAATGTGATTTCCGGGAAGGAGAAGGGTATGGAACAATTTGTAGCCATCAATAAAGCGGTAAACGGCTTTGTCTGGGGGCCTGTGATGCTGGCACTGCTCGTCGGCACGGGCGTTTACCTGAGCGTCGCCGTGGGCTTTATCCAGTTTTCCAAGATCGGCTACTGGTGGAAAAACACCATTGGCAAGATCTTCAAGAAGGGCGAGGCGGGCGACGGTGAAATTACGCCCCTGCAGGCCGTATCCACGGCACTTGCCTCCACTGTCGGCACGGGCAACATCGCGGGCGTCACAGGCGCCATCGTTCTCGGCGGCCCCGGCGCGGTGTTCTGGATGTGGCTCTCGGCACTGTTTGGCATGGTGACGAAGTTCTCCGAGGTAACGCTGGCTGTCAAATATCGCGAGCGCAACGAAAAGGGCGACTGGTGCGGCGGCCCGATGTACTATATTAAAAATGGTCTCGGCCCGAAGTGGAAGTGGCTCGGCGGCGTGTTCGCCGTCCTCGGCGCGATCGCGGCGTTTGGCATCGGCAACATCGCGCAGGTGCATTCCATCGCGGACTCTGTCAAGTCCGTCGCCGTTGCGTTTAATGAAAACGCGGCGAGTAAAGAGACGATGATCTGCCTGATCACCGGTATCTGCGTTGCGGCCTTCGTGGCGCTTGTGCTGCTCGGCGGCGTCAAGCGTATCGGCCAGGTCACGGAAAAGCTCGTGCCCGGCATGGCGATCATCTACATCGTCTGCGCGCTCATCGTGGTGTTTGCCAATATCGGCAGTGTTCCCGGCGTGTTCGCCTCCATCTTTAAGGGCGCGTTCAATCCTGCGGCCGTCACCGGCGGCGCGGCGGGCATTTCCATCAAACTTGCCATGACCAAGGGCGTTGGCCGCGGCGTTTTCTCCAATGAGGCGGGCCTCGGCTCCGCGCCCATCGCGCACGCCGCCACCTCGGAGAAAAACCCCGTCAAGCAGGGCCTCTACGGTATTTTCGAGGTATTCATGGATACGATCGTCATCTGCACGCTCACGTCCCTTGTCGTCCTCTGCTCCGGTGCGGCGGACGGCAACTACGGCAACGATGCCCTCGCGGGCGTTCCCACTGCGGTCGCGGGCTTTTCGAGCGTCTTCGGCGACAAGGCCGGCTCTCTGATCCTTGCGGTCGGGCTGCTGCTCTTTGCCACGTCCACCATCCTCGGCTGGGCACTCTACGGCACGCGCTGCGCGGAGTTCCTCTTCGGCAG
>OKSO01000934.1_pt1 | contig 10955 bp, 9 predicted proteins | sample 1606241 | NCBI WGS metagenome assembly OKSO01 (sample SAMEA3879540, study PRJEB24766) | human gut metagenome | biome: human-associated habitat; feature: feces | place: USA | collected 1985/1987
TGCCCGTTGTGGTGACCGGCGCTGGCAACCCCACCAAGTACATGAAGGCCTGGAGCGATGCGGGCATCAAGGTTATTCCCGTCGTGGCTTCGGTGGCGCTGGCGCGTCTCGTGGCGCGTCGCGGGGCCACCGCCGTGGTTGCCGAAGGCACCGAATCGGGTGGACATATTGGCGAGACGTCGACGATGGCGCTCGTTCCGCAGGTTGTCGACGCGGTCGATATCCCCGTTGTGGCAGCCGGCTGGCGGCATCGCCGATGGCCGCGGGGTGGCGGCCGCCTTTATGCTCGGCGCTGCCGGCGTCCAGGTGGGAACACGCTTTCTGGTCGCAAACGAGTGCACCGTATCCGAACAGTACAAAGAGCTGGTGCTCAAGGCGGGAGACACCTCGACGCGCGCGACTGGCCGTTCGACGGGACATCCGGTGCGTGCGCTCAAGAGCCCCTTCACCAATGCCTACGCCAAAAGTGAGGCGGCGGGCGCAAGCGCCGAGGAGCTTGGGGCCATAGGCACAGGTGCGCTTCGCAAGGCCGCCAAGGACGGTAATTACGAAGAGGGTTCGTATTTGTGCGGACAGATTGCTGGCATGGTCAACGAACGCCAGAGCGCACGCGAAATCGTCGACGATCTGGTCGATGGCGCCGAGCATGTCCTGAAGGGTGCGTCCGCATGGGTAGCATAGCGTTTCTGTTTGCCGGTCAGGGTGCCCAGCATCCCGCGATGGGCGTCGACCTCATCGAGGCGTCACCGGCGGCCGCCGAGGTGTTCGCCATTGCCGATGAGGTACGCCCGGGGACCAGCGAGCAGTGCCGGAGCGCCTCCAAGGAGGAGCTCTCGCAGACCGAGAACACGCAGCCTTGCGTGTTCGTGCACGACTTGGCTGCCGCCGTCGCCCTGCGCGAGCGCGGCGTGGTGCCTGCCGCCTGTGCGGGATTCTCGCTGGGCGAGGTCGCCGCGCTCACCTTTGCGGGGGCATTCGATACGCGAGCGGGCTTTGAGCTCGTGTGCGAGCGCGCGGCGCTGATGGCCACGGCTGCCGAGCGCCATCCGGGCGGCATGCGCGCCGTCATCAAGCTCGATGCAGCGCAAGTTGAGGGCCTGGCAAAACAGGCCGGCGAGGACTGCTGGCCGGTCAACTACAACAGTCCGCAGCAGACGGTTGTGGCCGGAGCGCCCGATGCGTTGCAGGCCCTCGACGTCCTGGTAAAAGAGACTGGCGGTCGCGCCATGAAGGTCGCGGCGTCGGGTGCATTCCATAGCCCCTATATGGCCGAGGCGACCTGTGACCTTGCTGCATATATCCAAGCCGGTCACGCGCCATCCCCGTTGCTCATTCCAGTTATGGCAAACATGACGGCGGCGCCCTATCCGGCCGACCCGCAGGCGGCATCGGATGTCTTGGCCAACCAGGTGAGTCATGCCGTGCACTGGGTCGACACGCTGCATGCTCTGCAGGATCAAGGCATCGACACGTTTATTGAGGTCGGCCCCGGCAAAACGCTGTCGGGCCTGGTCAAGCGTACGTTGAGCGACGTTCGTGTGTATTCGTGCGAAACGGCCGAACAGGTCGCAGCTATTGCCGACGAGCTCGTATAGCCCACAGGGCTGTAACCCGAAAGGAATGACATGGGCAACTTGAACAACGGCGCGCTCGAGCGCAACGACTCACGTCGCGTGGCGCTTGTCACGGGCGGCTCGCGCGGCATCGGTCGCGCTTGTGCCGTGGGCCTGGCGGAGGACGGCTTTGATATCGCCGTCGTCTATGCCGGCAGCGTCGATGCGGCGCACGAGACGTGCGAGGCCTGCGAGGCGGCTGGCGCCACGGCGCGCGCATATCAATGTGACGTGGCCGACCCCGCTGCCGTCAACGCATGCGTGGAAGCGGTCCTCAACGACTTTGGCTCCATTTGGGCGCTCGTCAACAACGCCGGCATCACGCGCGACGGCCTGCTCATGCGTATGGGTGACGATGCCTTCGACCGCGTGCTCGATGTCAATCTCAAGGGCACGTTCAATACGACGCGCGCGCTCACCAAGACCTTTATGCGCCAGCGCGGCGGTTGCGTCGTCAACATGAGCTCGGTCGTGGGCCTGATGGGCAATGCCGGTCAGGCCAACTACGCCGCCTCCAAGGCGGGCGTCATCGGCCTGACCAAGGCGGTGGCGCGCGAGCTTGCGTCCCGCGGCGTACGAGTGAACGCGGTCGCCCCCGGGTTTGTCGAGACCGATATGACGGCAAAGCTTTCGGAGAAGGTTCGCGCGGCAACCGAGGAGCAGATTCCCCTAAAGCGCATGGCGCGCCCCGAGGAAGTGGCCGGCGTGGTGCGCTTTTTGGCGAGTGATGCGGCTGCCTACATTACGGGCGAGGTCGTGCGCGTCGACGGCGGAATGGCGATGTAGAAACTAGGGCCGAACAACGGCTTGAATGAGGAGACCATGATGGAACAGAGAGTTGCAATCACCGGTATCGGTGCCGTATCGCCGCTCGGTAACACGGCGCTTGCTACCTGGGCGGCCATGTGCGCCGGCACGTGCGGCATCGGCCCGATCACGCACTTCGATACCGATGCGTTTGCCGTTAAGGTGGCGGCCGAGGTCAAGGGTTTTGACGGCAACGAGTACTTTGGCAAGCGTGACGCCAAGCACCTGGACCCCTGCGTTCAGTTTGCCCTGGCAGCGTCGGACGAGGCCATGCACGATGCGGGCTTTGATGTCGAGGGCGCCATCGATCGCGAGCGCCTGGGCGTCTACGTGGGTTCGGGCGTGGGCGGCATGCAGACACTCGTCGACAACGTCCACACGATCGCCGATCGGGGGCCCCGCCGCGCATCGCCCTATATGATCGCGATGATGATCCCCAATATGGCTTCGGGCAATATCGCAATCCGCCACAAGGCAAAGGGCCCGACCCTGCCCGTGGTGACCGCCTGCGCGACCTCGGCCCATGCCGTGGGCGAGGCGTTCCGCGCCATCAAGCACGGCTATGCCGATGCAATCCTGGCCGGCGGCGCCGAGGCCGCAATCATCCCCGATGCCGTTGCGGGCTTTACATCCTGCCGTGCTCTCACCACTAATCCTGACCCGTCGACGGCTTGCCGCCCGTTCGATGCAGACCGCGACGGCTTTGTGATGGGCGAGGGCGCCTGCGTGCTGGTTCTCGAGGGCATGGAGCATGCGCAGGCGCGCGGTGCGCACATTTATGCCGAGGTCGTGGGCTACGGCAACACCGATGATGCCTATCACATCACGAGCCCCGATCCCGAGGCTGCCGGCATTGCCCGCGCGATATCGCTGGCGGTGGCCGAGGGCGACGTCAAGCCTTCCGAGGGTCTCTACATCAACGCTCACGGTACCTCGACCAAGCTCAACGATTCGTCCGAGACGGCGGGCATAAAGCGTGCGCTCGGCGAGGACGCGGCACGCGCCGCACACGTCTCGTCGACCAAGTCGATGACCGGCCACATGATCGGTGCCACGGGCGCCATCGAGGTCATGGCCTGTGCCATGGCGCTCGAGCAGGGCGTGGTGCCGCCGACCATTAACTACCACACACCCGATCCCGCCTGCGATCTTGATTACACGCCCAATCGCGCGGTTCGCGCCGACCTTACCTGGGCGCTTTCGACCAACCTGGGCTTTGGCGGGCACAACGCCGCCATCGCACTGCGTAGATATACGAGGAGCTAGAGCATGGATTCCAAAAGACTTGCCGAGATAGCCGATGTTATGGAGGACCGCGGCCTCACGCGCGTGCGCGTTGAGGAGCCCGATGGCACCGCGGTCGAACTCGAGCGCGCGAGTGCGGCACAGCCGGTTGCCGTGCCCATGCCTATGCCGGGTGCCGTGACTGCTCCGGCGGTGGCTCCTGTCGCCATGCCTGCCGCCGCGCCGGAGCCCGCCGCGCAGGTGCCTGCCGCCGCACCGGAGCCTAAGGGCACCGAGGTGACCGCTCCCATGGTCGGCGTTTTCTATGCTGCCCCGGCGCCGGGCGACGAGCCGTTTGTGCACGTGGGCTCCAAGGTCAAGGTCGGCGAGACCCTCTGCATCATCGAGGCCATGAAGGTTCTCAACGAGGTGACGGCAGAGGCGGATGGCGAGGTGCTCGAGATCTGCGTGGCCGACGGCGACCTCGTGGAGTTTGGCAGCTGCCTCATGAGGATCGGATAGGTGATATCCATGAACAAAGAAGAGCTCAAGAAGCTGTTGCCGCATCGTGAGCCGATGCTTTTGCTCGACGAAGCCGAGCTGGTGGGCGACGAGGCCCACGGCAAGATAACGATTACGGGCGACGAGTACTTTTTACAGGGGCATTTTCCGGGAAACCCGGTTGTCCCCGGCGTGATTCAGTGCGAGATGCTCGCCCAGAACTGCTGCGTGCTGCTGATGGGCGATGAGGAGGCGCGCGGCGCGACGCCGTTCTACACCAGTCTGGACAAGGTGCGCTTTAAGCGTCCGGTGCGCCCGGGCGACACGGTTGATCTGGTGTGCTCCATCACGCGTGCGCGCGGGCCGTTCCGCTTTGCGACGGGTACTGCGAGCGTCAACGGTGAGGTTTGCTGCCGCGCCGATATGTCTTTTGCACTCATGCACGAAAGTTAAGGAAGGCTTCATGTTCGACAAAGTGCTCATCGCCAACCGCGGCGAGGTCGCGGTCCGTGTTATCCGCGCGTGCCGCGATATGGGCATCAAGACCGTCGCCGTCTACTCCACGGCCGATGCGGACGCGCTGCACGTGCAGCTTGCCGACGAGGCGTATTGCATCGGCGGCCCGCGTCTTGCCGAGAGCTACCTCAACGACGATGCCGTGCTCACCTGTGCCGTAAAGTCGGGGGCAAAGGCGATCCATCCTGGCTACGGTTTCTTTTCCGAGAAGGCGAGCTTTGTACGCGACTGCGACAAGTATGGCCTGGCGTTTGTCGGTCCTTCGGCCGAGGTAATCGACAGCATGGGCGACAAGGACGCCGCACGTCGAACGGCTGCCGCGGCGGGCGTGCCCATCGTGCCGGGCTGCGATTTGCTCAAAAGCCCCGAGGAGGCAACGGCCGAGGCCGAGCGCATTGGCTGCCCCGTGCTTATTAAGGCGCGTGCCGGTGGTGGCGGTCGCGGCATTCGCAAGGTCGAGCGCGTGGAAGATGCGGCAAAGGCGTTCATCGAAGCGCGTGCCGAGGGCGAGGCCGTTTTTGGCGACGGCGAGTGCTACATGGAGAAGTTCGTCGCGCCGGCGCACCACGTTGAGGTTCAGATTATGGCCGATAAGCAGGGCCATGTGTTTTCGCTCGGCGAGCGCGAGTGTTCGGTGCAGCGCCGCAACCAAAAGCTGATCGAGGAGAGCCCCGCGCCGTGCCTCGACGGACGCGATGATATTCGCGCGCGCATGCACAAGGCGGCGCGCGACCTGGCTCGTGCCGTTGGCTATGAGGGCGCCGGCACCATTGAGTTTTTGTACTCAGATGACGGCAATTTCTACTTTATGGAAATGAACACGCGCTTGCAGGTGGAGCATCCGGTTACGGAGTTTGTGACCGATACCGACTTGGTCAAGTGGCAGCTGCGCGTAGCAGCCGGCCAGCCTCTGCCCTTTGAGCAGGAGGACATGCCGGTCCGCAACCACGCCATGGAGTGCCGCATCAATGCCGAAACGCCGGACTTTCTGCCGTCATGCGGAACGATCACCGCGTTACGTGTGCCGGGTGGTCCGCGCGTGCGCTGGGATTCCGCCATGTTTGCCGGGGCCGCCGTTCCGCCGTACTACGACTCCATGCTCGGCAAGCTCATCGTGTGTGCGCCCACGCGCGACGGCGCCATTCGCAAGATGCGCTCGGCCCTGGGCGAGCTCGTGATTGAGGGCGTGAGCGAAAACAGCGAGCTTCAGCTCGACGTGCTGGCAAACGACGAGTTCTTGTCGGGCATGTATCACACCGATCTGATGGGGCATCTCTATGCTGATGAATAGAAAAGCGAAGACGGTCAATGTCCTTGAGGGGCCGATGACCGAGTCGTGCGCCGAGTTTCCCGCGCGCCACGTGTTTATCAAGTGCCCGGAGTGCCGCCGTGTGATCGATGAGGCGCGCCTGCACGACAACCTCGAGGTCTGCCCTCGTTGCGGCAAACACTTTCGCGTGAGCGGTCGCGCGCGCATGCGCATGACGGTCGACGAGGGCACGTTTGAGGAATGGGATGCCAATCTGGCGTCGGAGGACTTCCTCTCGTTTCCCGGCTATGCCGACAAGCTCAAGAGCGTGAGCGAGCGTTCGGGCGAGCACGATGCCGTTGTGTGCGGCAGGGGCAAAATCTGCGGTTGCGATACCGCGCTCTTCTTTATGGACGCTAACTTTATGATGGGCTCGATGGGCTCCGTGGTGGGCGAGAAGATCTGTCGCGCATTTGAGCGTGCGACCGAGCTGGGATTGCCAGTTGTCGGCTTTACCGTTTCGGGCGGTGCTCGCATGCAAGAGGGCGTGACATCGCTTATGCAGATGGCCAAGATTTCTGCGGCGGTTAGGCGCCACAGCGAGGCGGGCGGCCTGTATATCACGGTGCTCACCGACCCTACGACCGGAGGCGTAACCGCGAGCTTTGCCATGGAGGGCGACATTATCCTGGCCGAGCCCGATGCCCTGACGGCATTTGCCGGCCCGCGCGTGATCGAGCAGAACATGCACAAGCGACTGCCCAAGGGATTCCAGCGCTCCGAGTTTTTGATGGAGCACGGCTTTTGCGATGCCGTTGTTCCGCGTGGCGAGATTGCGCTCACGGTAGGCGAGCTGCTGGCGCTGCACGAAGGGCACGCGCCCAGCCTGGGGGCACCGCACGAGATTGTGCATGCGGGTCGCCGCGGCAAAAAGCTGGGGCACTTGTTTAAGCGCTCGGCGCCACCAAAAACCGCGCTCGAGATTGTCAAGCAGACCCGCTCGGCAGATCGTGCCACGGCGGGCGAGATGATCTCGCTGGGCTTGGACGGATTTGTGGAGCTGCATGGCGACCGTTACTTTGGTGATGACGCCGCCGTGGTGGGTGGCATTGGCTGGAAAGACGGACGTCCTGTGACGGTTATCGCCATCGAGCGCGGCACCACGACCAAAGAGCGCATGCGTCGCAACTTTGGTATGGCACATCCCGAGGGCTACCGCAAAGCGCGTCGCCTTATGCGCCAGGCCGAAAAGTTTGGTCGACCGGTTCTGTGCCTGGTCGATACTTCGGGCGCGTTTTGCGGCATCGGTGCCGAGGAGCGCGGCCAGGGCGAGGCGATTGCCCAGAATCTCGTGGAGATGAGCGGCCTTAAGACGCCGATTGTCTCGGTGGTAACAGGCGAGGGCGGCTCTGGTGGCGCGCTGGCGCTGTCCGTGGCCGACCGCATCCTGATGCTCTCGAGCTCGGCCTATTCGGTCGTGAGCCCCGAGGCCTGTGCGTCGATTCTGTGGAAGGATACCGAGCGCGCGAATGAGGCCGCCGAGGCGCTTAAACTCACGGCTCCCGATCTGTTGGCGCTCGGCATCATCGACGGCATTGTTGATGATAGGGGCCTGTCGCATGAGGAGATCGCCGGTGCCGTCATGTCCTCGGCATTTGATGCCTTCGATACGCTTGGGCGGCTCGACGACGCGACCCTCACAAACCTCCGCTACGAAAAGTACCGCGCAATCGGTCAGTACCGCACGATGTGACTAGGGGACAGTCCGCATGTCATATTGGGAAAGGGTTCCTGTGTCACAAGTTATTCAATCGACCTTGGCGACGGTAAGGGCAAACGCCATGGCCGTGGTGGACTATCTGTCCAAAAGCATGATGTCGGCGCTGCCGTTTATTGTCTGCGCGGCGTTGTTCCGCACCGTCGCCGTCATTATGGGCGAAGGCATGCTGGGCCTGTGGTCTGCCGATTCCGAAATCTATCGCCTGTTCTACAGTTGGCTCTATAACGCCGGCTACTACTTTTTGCCCGTTTATCTTGGTTGGGCGGCCGCCCGCTTGCTCGGAGCAGCTGGGCATGATGCTGGGCGGCGTATTGATTGCGCCCGATCTGCTTAAGCTCGTCGATGCCGCATCGACGACGGGGGCATCGATGACTTCCGTGTATGGCCTGCTTCCCGCGCCGGTCAACGATTACACGACGACTGTTATTCCGGTTCTCATCTCGGTGCCCGTGCTATGGCGAGTGGAGTGTTTCTTTTCGCGCGTTATCCCTAAGGCCGTGGCGTTTTCGTTCGTTCCGTTTGCGACCATGCTTGTCATGGTTCCGGTTTCGCTGTGTATTACGGCACCGGCGGGCAGCTATCTGGGCATGCTGTTGGGCCAGCTTATGTTTATGCTTGGCAATTCCGGTGACATCGTGTCGCTGCTCACGCTCATGGGGCTTGCCGCGGGCTGGGAGTTCCTTAAGATCGCGGGCGTCAGCAACGTCGTCCTATCGCTCGCCTATGCGCAGTTTATGAGTGTGGGAACGGATTCGTGCATCCTGATCGCCGCGACGATGGCAACGTTCGCCGTTTGGGGCATGCCTTTTGGCGCGTCGCTCCGCGTTGCGGATAAGGACGAGAAGGCGCTCATGCTGGGCTATTCGATCTCGGGCGTGCTTGGCGGCGTAAGCGAGCCGGCGCTGTACGGTTGCGGCTTTAAATATGGCAGGTGCCTGACGTGCATGGCCATTGGCGGCGCCGTCGGAGGCCTTGTTGCGGCCGTGGGCCACGTTACGGCCTATACCATCGGCATGACGAATGTCCTCATGGTCATTGGCTTTGCCACAGGTGGTTTTTCGAACCTGCTGTGGTGCTGCTTTGCCGGCGGTGTGGCATTTGCGGTGTCTGCGGCGCTGAGCTACTGCTTTGGTGTGGTGCCGACGAAGGAACAGGCGACGGAGGACGGAGCCGATTCGCCCGAAACAGTGGCGAGCGCTGCTGAAGTAAGCGCATAAACCTGTGCGACAAAAGGACGATTCTTTTGTCATGCTCCAAGGCCGTGGCCCGTGCGGGCTGCGGCCTCTTTGTATCTGGGAGACAAAGTGGCTACACTACAATCCGTTTGAGCAATAGATATATAAGTAGAACCGTGGGGGCGGATGTAGATGGTCGAGTGGATTGTTAAGCGCGCACAGGGCGATCGTGCGCGTGTGGGCACGTTAGCTGGCATGGTGTGTATTGTCGTCAATGTTGCGCTTTGTGCTGCGAAGGGTGCAATTGGTGTGGTTTCGGGATCGGTTTCGATTGTGGCGGATGCCATGAACAACCTGTCCGATGCCAGCTCGAATATCGTGAGCGTGCTGGGCTTTAAGCTGGCGAGCAAGCCGGCCGACCCCGAGCATCCTTACGGCCACGGTCGCTACGAGTATCTCTCGGGTTTGGTCGTGGCGGCACTCGTGCTGCTGATTGGCGTTGAGCTGGTGAAGTCCTCGGTCGAGCGCGTCATCCACCCCGAACCTGTCGAGTTCTCGCTTGCCCTGGTGGCAGTTCTAGTGCTTTCGATGGTCGTAAAGCTCTGGATGGCGGCCCTCAACCAAAAGCTCGGCGATCGCATTGAGTCCGAGACGCTGCATGCGACCGCGCAGGATTCCAAGAACGATGTCCTTGCCACGGGCGCCGTGCTGGCGTGCGCAATTGTTTCGCAGGTGACGCACATCAATCTTGACGCATGGGTCGGCCTTGCTGTTGGCGCCTATATTGGCTGGAGCGGCTTTGAACTCATCCAGGATACGGTGAGCCCACTTTTGGGCCAGTCGCCCGATCCTAAGCTGGTCAAGCACATTCGAGACAAGATCATGAGCTATCCCGGCGTTTTGGGCGTTCACGATCTGATGGTTCACGATTACGGCCCGGGCAGGAAGTTCGCAAGCGCTCACGCCGAGATGGCAGCCGAGGCCAGCCCTCTGGAAAGCCATGACACGCTCGATAACATCGAGCAAGCGTTTAGGGACGAGGACGGCATGATCGTCACGCTCCATTACGATCCCATCGTGACCGACGATCCCAAGGTGGCGAGCATGCGCCTGCGTATTAACGCAATGGCTCAGGAGATCGATAGCCGCCTTTCGATTCACGACCTTCGCTGCGTGCCGGGTCCTACGCACACCAATGTGATTTTCGACTGCGTGCGTCCCTCGGATCTGCAGATGAGTGCCGAAGACTTAAAGCACACGCTGGCGAAACGTGTCGAATCCGAATATCCCAAGTCGATTGCCAAGATCACGATCGACGAAGACTACGTAGGCCATACCCACGAGTAGGGCTGTGCCGGCAAAGCAAGTTATACAGAAGGGGAGAATATGAAGAGGCTGTATCTGCTCCGCCACGGTCAGACGGAATTCAACGTTAAAAAGCTCGTCCAAGGTCGTTGCGATTCACCGTTGACCGACCTGGGCCGTCAACAGGCACAGGCAGCCGCCGCATGGCTCAAGGCCCACGGCGTCGTCCCCGACAAAATGGTCTCATCACCCTTAGGCCGAGCCATGGACACGGCGAGTCTCGTCGCTACCGAACTCCTCGGCTCGGATGCAGCAGTCGAGCCCTGCGAAGGCATCATCGAGCGCTGCTATGGAACCTTCGAGGAAGGTCCCCACGACGCATTGCCTACCGACGTCTGGGATCCCGGCGAGGATTTGGTCCCCTTCGGTGGAGAAGGAAGCCGCGCGCTGCAAGAACGCATGGTGGACACTCTCACCAATATCATGGGCGCCGAGGGCATCGAAACCCTCCTAGCAGTAAGCCACGGCAGCGCCAGCCGCCAATTCATCAAGGCTGCAGCCCCAGGGGGCTTCAAGCTCCCAACAAAACTCCCCAACTGCGCCATCATGATCTTCAATTTCGATGAGGCAAAGCCACAAGCAGAAGGCGAGCCAATGCAATGCAAGTTCACCCTCCAGCAAATAGTGGACCCTCAACAAAGTAATTAGCTGAGCGAGCAGAGTTAAGCAGACATCAACGTGTTGTCTCCCGAGCTTGGCAGAGGGGCGGCGAAATATATTAAGTT